>Ga0210003_1004755_pt1 | contig 10616 bp, 11 predicted proteins | sample LantaG_FD_182804 | JGI IMG/M metagenome (GOLD analysis project Ga0210003, IMG submission 182804) | Deep subsurface microbial communities from Baltic Sea to uncover new lineages of life (NeLLi) - Landsort_02402 metaG (SPAdes) (version 2) | ecosystem: Environmental > Aquatic > Marine > Oceanic >...
GAGTTACCGCTTCCAGTAGAATAAGCTGCGCACCCGCCTCCTGAACCGCCTTGGCATCCTCAATTACCTCTTTTGCACTTTCAACTGTGCGGCCCTGGGACTTGTAACCGCCAAACTGGCCTGTGCTCTGTGGCGTTAACCCAACGTGACCACAAACAACCAACCCGGCATCAACAATTGCTCTTATTACATTGGTGATGCGTCTGCCTCCCTCCAGCTTGATAGCATCAACCCCGGCTTCCTTGTAAAACCTCCCGGCATTCCTGACAGCATCCTCGGGCGTTGTCTGGTAAGACAAGAATGGCATGTCTCCCATCACAAAAGTGTTGGGAGCGCCCCTGCGAACAGCTTCCGTATGCACAATACACTGATCCATGGTAACAGGCATAGTTCCTGCAGCATACCCATAAACGCACATGCCCATGGAATCACCCACCAGTATCATATCAATGCCGGCCTGTTCCTCAAACTGAGCCATCGGGAAATCATAGCAAGTAAGCCAGGCAACCTTCTCTCCTTCCTTCTTCATCCTTTGAAAATCCAGCAAGCCCTTCTTCTTTTTCTGTTCCATTTCATCCTCTCCTTTTTTATTTCAACACAGCACAAATCAGGGTTTCGGAATCGCTAAATCCGCAGGACCCTGCTTCGACAGAACTGCTTCAGGGAAATTGTCCTGAATAAGCTCGCGAATAATGCAGGCGTACTTAACCTTCTCCCTGGCCCAATTGGCTAACATTTCCCTGTCCACCCAGGGTTTATAAAGTGCCTGTGGGCCAGCAGCCAGAGCTGGTCCCGGCTCTATTTTAAAGTAACAGGGAGCAGCAACCCTGACCATTTCCGGTGCTTCATAAAAACGCATAAATCCACCATAGGATTCGGCCAATATAATATGTATATCTAGTGGTATATCTACAGCCTGGCGAATAGATGCATACTGAGGCAGAGTCAAATCACCCAGTGGATTAAAAGTGTCTGCACCCAGTTTTTGTAAAAGCTTACCGCTGGCAGCGTTGCCATGCCCGGCATAAATGGAGACCTTGAAGGTTACGTCCTTTGGGATGTCACCATTTTCTCTCATCGTATTAAGGATGCTCAGTAATCCTTCATCAACGACCAGGAAACCTCGAAACCCAATATCAATGCAGCGCATTATATCGGCAATAACGTACTTCAATTGGTCTGAGCCTCGGTATCGGATTCCCGAAAGGGCGCCTTCGTAATTATCAATTTGCCTGCCGGTATCCCATGATCGCCGCGGACCCGGCACAAGTATCACTTCCAGCTTGGCATCGGCAGCCATCTGAGCAAAATCCTTTAACTCCTGCTTATCCAAAAGGGTTGCTCCCATAACTACTGAAATCATGCGGTGAAGTGCAATATTTCGCTTCCCCATCTCATCTATTACGGCTTCAAGAACATTGGGACGCTCCACTCCCGATATTTCCATCCTGTACCAGGCTCCATCAGGAAAACGCTTCTTGCTGGTCGGTAGATCGTAAGCATCTCCACCAGCTAATCCCGTCTTCTCCATCGCTTTGGCAGCTCTATCTAAATTGCCCATAGTTTTTAGTCCTCCTTTTCCCTTTTATTCTTACTTAAGCTAGTGCCGCAATTTAAGCTAGTCTCAAGTCATAACACAACTCACCACCCTTTCTCCCTGCCTGTCCTGAGCAACACTACTATCCCGGTCAATCAAAAGCCACCCCGCTTATTATAGGCCATCAATTATTTGCAAGGCAATACTTTTATCTGAGAGGGGCTACAATGTCTTGCGTGAATAGTGTTTAAAAGGTGTGGAGAGGAAGTTGTTCTCAGAAATGATGTAGGCGAGGATATTTTTTGAAGTGCTAAATATGGATTCAGGCTTTTTTATCACAAACAGGGCATCTCATGGCTCTCAAACACTTTTACTCCCCGCCGGCCCTTTATCATCAAAGCTTCCTCTCCCTCCTGACCTGGAATCAGTAATGTAAAATCCTGGTCCCTTAAACAGGATAGGAACTGGATAAAAAAGGCGATGGGCAGCATCATGACATGCAGGACAAGTAGTGGTCGTCTTATCATTAAAGCTTTGTTTAAGCTCAAATCGCAGCTTGCAGCTTTGACATTGATATTCATAAGTAGGCATTTATTTCCCCCTAAGCTTTTACTCTTTTTCTATTAGACCGGCCAATCTATTCATTAGGCGCCTGCTCTATTTCAGCTGGTGCCTGCCCTTTCTCATCTGGCACCTGTGCCACTTCGCTCGGCGCCTGCTCTATTTCATCTGGCACCTGTGCCACTTCGCTCGGCGCCTGCTCTATTTCAGCTGGTGCCTGCTCTATTTCACCCTTGTTTATTCTGAAATCACCGTCTAAATCCATGGTGCCCGCCTCAAAAGCAGGCTGATGCGCTTGTAGCACATGCTTTTCCCAACAATAGACATGGACAAAAACCCCACAGGAACAATGAAAGACAGCTCTGCTGCAAAGTAGCGGATTTCCACAAACAGCACAATTCATTTAACGACCTCCAATAATTAGCACTCTCACTATCAAAGTGCTAATTATATTCCAACAAAGAAGCATTTTCAAGTTTTGTGTTAAGCTTTATTGACAATTCGCCTCTTTGGTCATTAATATTAGGTAACTTTGATAAATAAAAATATAAGCCTGCCTGAAAGTTACACATCCTGTCGAGAGAAAGTAGAAGCCGAGTTAAAGAGAATCATAGATAATAAATCCCTGTCTATCTATGATATGTTGAAATATCATCTAGGCTGGCAGGATGTACAAGGTCACCCCTGTGGTAAAAGTCCTGGCAAATTTATCCGCCCCACTCTTTGCCTTCTAAGTTGCCAGGCAGCGGGAGGAGATACATCACAAATATTGCCCGCTGCAGCATCCCTGGAACTTATTCATAACTTCTCTTTAATTCACGACGACATTGAAGATGCTAGCTGTGAGCGACATAACAGACCCACTGTATGGAAATTGTGGGGTCAGTCACAGGCTATAAACGCTGGCGATGCCATTTTCTCCCTGGCTTATCTTGCTCTGCTTAAACTGAGGGATAACGGAGTAGCCGACAAAAATATTCTACGCTCAATTCAGGTGCTAGGCGAAGCTTGTCTGGAGCTCTGCGAGGGGCAATATCTGGATATTGCCTATGAGAATCGTCTAGATGTTACCATTGAGGATTACCTCAAAATGATAGCGAAGAAAACATCAGCGTTAATAGCCGCAGCAACCTCTATCGGGGCATGCCTTGCTACAGATAACGAAAAAATAGTGAGTCCCCTCCATGAGTTCGGTAACAACCTGGGCATGGCCTATCAAATTCACGATGATTTTCTAGGCATTTGGGGAACAGAGGAAAAAATCGGAAAATCCGTTAAAAGTGATATCTCACGGAAAAAGAAAACTCTGCCTGTTATTTACGGACTAGAAAATAGCAGCGACAAAGATAAGCAGAGGCTTGAGAAACTTTACTCACAGGAAGCCATTGAGGGAGAGAATATAGTTGAAGTGGTGGAAATACTCGACCGATCAGGTGCCAGGAACTATGTTCAGAAGCTGAAGCAACAATATTATTACCAAGCTCTAGCAGAGCTTGAAGCTGCCATCCTTGACTCATTTAAGCAAGCTCCGTTAAGAGAGGCAGCATATTTTCTAGTGAATCGTGATTACTAGGAGTGCGGAAAATGCAGAAAAAAACCATTAGAGACATAGAAGTTGCAGGAAAGAGAGTGCTAGTCAGAGTTGATTTTAATGTTCCGCTGGATATGAATACCGGTGCCATCAGCGATGATAGCCGCATCCGAGCATCCCTGCCTACCATCAATTACCTCGTTGAGCATAAAGCCAGGATAATACTTTGCTCCCATCTAGGCCGCCCCAAAGGCAGCGTGGTTGAGGAATTACGAATCGGGCCTGTGGCTGAACATCTGTCAAATCTTATAGGTTTGCCTGTTAGCACTGTGCGTGACTGTGTGGGCCCGGAAGTAGAAAATAAGGTAAAAGCACTCAAAGAAGGCGATATACTGTTCTTAGAGAATTTACGCTTTCATCCCGAGGAAGAAGCAAACGACACCCATTTTGCCCGGGAATTAGCCCGATTAGCTGATATTTATGTTAATGATGCCTTTGGCGCTGCCCATAGAGCTCACGCCTCTACTGTAGGAGTGGCTAAGTATTTACCAGCGGTCGCCGGCTTCTTGATGGAAACAGAATTAGCAGTTATGGGCAAACTACTCAGCGCTCCAGATCACCCTTTCGCCTGTGTGATAGGCGGTGCTAAGGTAAGCGACAAAATAGGCCTGGTGCAAAATATGCTAAAGAAAGTCGATATCTTGCTTGTTGGTGGTGGCATGGCAGCGACCTTTTTAAAAGCACAAGGGCATGAGACCGGCCACTCTCCAGTAGAAAAGGATAAATTGAACCTGGCCAAGAAGCTGCTCAAGGAAGCAGAAGAATGGGAAGTGCCACTACTGCTACCAATTGACGCTGTTGTAGCTGACGAGATTAAGGCTGGAGTGCCTACTAAAGTAGTGCCTACAACCCAGATACCACCCGGTACCTATATCGTGGATATTGGACCTCAAACCATTGAGCTTTTCTCCAGTGAGCTAAGGAAATGCCGTACTATTATATGGAACGGACCAATGGGAATTTACGAAATACCTCAATACGCTCAGGGGACAAGAGCAGTAGCTAGCCTTCTAGCTAATATCAATTCCACTACCATTATAGGTGGTGGCTCCAGTGCTGAGATAGTTGAGGAAATGGGGCTGACTGATAAAATGACTCACGTCTCCACAGGAGGTGGCGCCAGTTTAAGACTTCTAGAAGGCGTTGCTTTACCCGGGGTGGAAGCCTTGTTGAACAAAAACGAGTAGGAGGCTGTGAAATGCGTATTCCCCTTATTGTGGGCAACTGGAAAATGAATACCACAGTGAAGGAAGCTGTAGAGCTCGTCCGTGATATGCTGGACGGGCTGGATAGAATAAAAGGCGTGGAAAAGGTGCTGTGCCCACCATTCATTTCTTTAGCTGCAATAGGAGAAATGTTAAAGGGTTCATCCATTCAACTCGGCGCTCAAAACACGCATTTTGCGACAAAAGGAGCCTTTACTGGTGAAATATCTCCGCTGATGCTCAGGGAGTGGTGCCAATTTGTCATCCTGGGGCATTCTGAGCGACGGTGGTATTTTGGTGAAACCGATGAGATAGTCAATAAGAAGATAAAGGCAGCTCTAGAAAACAGACTTAAGCCTATTATTTGTGTCGGGGAAAAGCTTGAAGAACAGGAAGCTGGCAGGACAGAGGAGGTTATTGGAAGGCAGATAAACCAGGGTTTAAATAATATACAACCTACACGCAATATAGTAATTGCCTACGAGCCAGTGTGGGCTATTGGCACTGGTAAGGCAGCTAGCGGGCAACAAGCAGCAGCCACTATTAAGTTTATCCGTAATACTCTGGCTAAACTATGGAGTGAGGATGTAGCTCAGGATTTACGCATCCTTTATGGGGGCAGTGTTACCAGCAATAATGTTGCTGAGTTTATTTCCCAATCCGACATCGACGGTGCCTTAGTAGGTGGTGCCAGCCTCAGAGCCGAGGAATTCTTAAGCATTGTTAATCAAACAGCAGCCATCAAGAAAACATCATTGCCAGCAGAGCAAAGCAAGCCATAACCGCATAGAATGCCTTATTGCTATTGTCGGTCCCACAGCGGTAGGTAAAAGTGAGCTTGCGCTGCGCCTGGCCCAAAATTTCCCAGTAGAAATAGTGAGTGCTGACAGCCGACAGGTTTACCGTTATATGGATATCGGCACCAGTAAGCCTTCTCCAGACGAAAGAGCGTCTGTTTCTCACCACCTCGTTGATATAGTCAATCCTGACGAAGATTTCAGCCAGGCTATTTACTATCAACTGGCTACCAAGGCAATCAAGGATATTCAGCAAAAAGGCAAATTGCCATTACTGGTAGGTGGCAGTGGACTATATGTATGGTCGATACTGGAAGGATGGAAAATACCGCAGGTACCACCCGACCACAAGCTGAGGCGCGATTTAGAAGCTAGAGCAAACCAGGAAGGCAGCCATATACTTTATGAGGAACTTAAGCACATTGACCCTACAGCCGCAGCCAGAATCCATCCCGCCAATATCCGCCGTATCATAAGAGCTTTAGAGATCTGCCACATGGCAGGGCAGCTACCCTCTCAGCTATGGCGTAGGGAGGCACCGGATTTTCCCGTCCTGGTAATTGGCTTAACTATGGAAAGAAGTGATTTATATAGTAAAATTGATAGCCGTGTTGACAAAATGATACAAAAGGGATTAGTTAAAGAAGTGGAGAAACTAATAAAGATGGGTTACAATCTTTCTCTGCCTTCTATGTCGGGCATAGGTTACAAGCAAATAGGTCAATTTCTTCAAGACCAGTTGACCTTGCCGGCTGCTATTGACAAAATAAAGCATGAAACCCACCGTCTGGCTCGTCATCAATACGCCTGGTTTCGTCTGGATGACAAAAGAATCCACTGGTTTGATGCCAGCCAGTTCCCTGACGCTCTGGATAAAGTGAAGGATTTAATAGGAGGCTTTGCAGCATGAAATTCGCTAAATTGCAGGGTGCTGGAAATGACTTTATTCTGGTAGATGCCAGGGATACGAAGCAAGATTGGGCAAAATTAGCCCAAACTATGTGCCTTCGTCATTTCGGCATAGGAGCTGATGGGCTGATATTGGTGCAGAATTCCGATGTCGCTGATTTAAAGATGCGCATGTTTAACCCTGATGGCTCCGAGGCTGAGGCCTGCGGCAATGGATTGAGATGCTTTGCCAAATATACTATTGATAAAGGTATCTACCAACCACCCTGTCATTCTGAGCGAAGCGAAGAATCCACAGACAAAATACCAGCGCTCATGGTGTCAATAGAAACACTTTCTGGCATAAGGAAAGCTAAGGCTTACCTGTCAGAAGACAAGGTCAGCCATGTTCAGGTAAGTATGGGCATGCCTCAATTCCAACCTGAACAAATCCCCATCACCCCCAGCCAAGCTCTCTCTTATAAGAAGCAAAAATCTCAGTATATACCAGAATCTGGAGAGGCTGAAATAAAGCAATGTCAACCAATATTGGATTATCCCCTGATGTCAGGAGGGAGGAAACTAATCCTGTCCCTTTTATCTATGGGCAATCCCCATGCCGTGAATTTTCTATCTGAACCGGTAGCCAGCTTCCCTCTATCCGAGGTAGGCCCTGAGGTGGAAAAACATCCCTTATTCCCACGAAGAACAAACTTCGAGATAGCCAGGGTTTTGAGCAGGGGAAAGATAGAAGCCAGGGTATGGGAGCGAGGCGCAGGGGAAACTCTTGCCTGTGGAAGCGGTGCCTGCGCCATAGCTGTGGCCGCTCAATTGCTTGGCCGTATAGATAGTAGAGTTGACATAATGCTTCCAGGTGGAACATTGACTGTATACTGGGATAGGGTAGGGGAGGTATTACTTGCTGGCCCTGCGGAAGAAGTTTTCACAGGAGAATATTTAATTTAAAGGAGCAAAACAATGCAACTATCAAAGCGACTGGACAAGTTGCCTCCATATCTTTTTGTTGACATAAATAAGAGGATCGCCGAAAAGCGAGCCAGGGGAGAGGATATCATCACCTTCGCCATCGGCGACCCCGATTTGCCTACGCCATCCCACATCATCCAGAATATGTGCCAGGCAGCACATAACCCGGTCAACCATCGTTATCCCGAAACCAAAGGCCTGCCTGCGCTTCGTCAAGCCATCGCTGAATGGTATGAGAACCGCTTTGGAGTAATTCTAAATCCGGATAAAGAGGTTCTGCCACTCATCGGCTCCAAGGAGGGAATTGGACATATAGCGCTGTGCTTTATTGAACCGGACGATATAGCTTTAGTACCTGACCCGGGATATCCAGTATACTCTATGAGCACCATAATGGTCGGTGGAGAGCCTTACTATATGCCCCTGAAACAGGAAAATGACTTCTTACCTGATTTCAAAGCCATTCCCGCTGAAATAGCCGACAAGGCAAAGCTGATGTGGCTAAACTACCCCAACAACCCCACCGGCGCTACAGCAGAACTCGATTTCTTTGCCAAAGCAGTCCATTTCGCACGGCAGTATAATCTGGCCATCTGCCACGATGCTCCTTACACTGAAGTTGCTTTTGATGGCTACAAACCCCCCAGCTTTATGCAGACACCCGGAGCTAAAGAAACCGGAGTGGAATTCCATTCCTTATCCAAAACCTATCATATGACCGGATGGCGTATAGGTATGGTGGTGGGCAACGCTGAAATGATAGATGCTTTATTCCGCGTTAAATCCAACCTGGACTCAGGCATCCCACAGGCAATTCAGCAGGCAGCTATCCATGCCCTGCGCGGCTCCCAGGATTGCATCGCTGAGCATAACGCCATTTTGCAGCGGCGCCGAGATAAACTGCTAGCAGTTCTTAGAGAAATAGGACTGCAAGCCAGACTACCAAGGGCTACATTTTATATTTGGGCTAAGGTTCCTCCAGGCTACACCTCAATAGACTTCACCAGAAAGATGCTTGATGAAACTGGAATAGCCGTCACCCCGGGCATCGGTTATGGAAAAGAGGGAGAAGGCTATATCAGATTTTCCTTAACTCTAGCTGATGACCGCCTGGAAGAGGGAATAAAACGCCTATCAGCCTGGCATGCCTGAAAATATCATTGCATTGAATACAGGAGGGATAAATAAAACAGAAACTTTTCCCCACACAAGCTAAAGCAGAGCAGGCATTCTTAGTAAGTGTAACGAGCAAGGGCGCTAATCATGATTGGGCAGCCGTTGATTCCTTAGAGGAGCTATCTTATTTGGTCAGGACTGCCGGCGCCGACGTGGTAGGCACCCTCACCCAGAAACTGGATATAGCTTCACCTACCTCCTATATAGGCAAAGGGAAGATTGAGGAGCTAATTAGCCTCAAAGAGCAAACCCAATATAATACTGTGGTTTTTGATGATGAGCTATCGCCCAGACAGCAAAGGAACCTGGAAGAAATATTGCAGGTCAAGGTCATTGACCGCACAGCCCTCATTCTGGACATATTTGCCAGGCAAGCTAGAACCCGAGAAGGACAGCTTCAAGTTGAGTTAGCTCAGCACCAATATCTGCTGCCACGGCTTGTGGGCCAGTGGAGACACCTGGAGCGACTTGGCGGAGGCATCGGCACCAGAGGTCCTGGCGAATCACAGTTGGAAACAGACCGACGCCTTATACATAAGCACATCAATCACCTGCAGCAGGAAATAGAAGAGGTCAGACGACATCGAGCTCTTTATAGAAAGCGACGCAAGGAGAGAGGCGTGTCAATTGTAGCCCTTGTTGGCTACACCAATACCGGCAAAAGCACCTTATTCAACACCTTAAGCAAAGCCGGTGTAGTTACAGAAGATAAGCTCTTTTCCACCCTTGACCCTGTAACCCGTCGTTTGACTTTGCCCGGCGGTCAGCAATTCCTCATCACGGACACCGTTGGCTTCATTAACAAACTGCCACCATCAATCATTGCCGCCTTCAGAGCCACTTTAGAGGAACTCAGTGAGGCTGATTTATTACTGCATATTGTTGACATAACACATAAAAACGCTGCTAATCAATGTTACACCGTGGAAAAGATACTCAGCGAACTAAACCTCGAGGGCAAACCCAGAATTACAGTGTTCAATAAGCTAGATTTAGCACTGAGCAATGAAGGGGAATTGGAAGCTTTGACTGCTGTTCCTTGTGTTAAGGAACAAATCGTGCTGCCAAATAAAAATATCGCTCTCATCTCCGCCACCAAAGGCTGGGGAGTGGATAAACTTCTAGATAAGATAACCTCGCATCTAGATAGCGTCGTAATGCAAGGTGTAACAGCGAGAATCAGGTAATATCCGCTTCGCGACACCCCTCCCTCACAGGACAAATAGAGCACCTTCTACCTTTACAAAATTCCAGGCCTACTCTCACTAAAGGGGACTCTATGTTAGGGTATTCTATTTCCTCTTCCTTCAATCCAAGTTTGCCAGCAACCTGCTTGGCAATAGGGGAAATCGCTGGCTTTGCCTTCCACCATATTCCTTTCAGTTCCCTGAGAAAGATGTTAACTGTAGTTGGCCCTACACCCTTAAATTCAAGTAGTTTCTTCATCAAGTCTCCACTGTCCTTAGCCTGAGTGTGCAAATTCTCCAATGAGCCATACTTTTCCCTCAAGCTAGCTGCTATTTCCAGCAGGTTCGATGCCGTAGAAAAATCATAGCGAACGTAACCACCTCTATCCAGAACCTCCACCAGCTTGTCCCAACCAGCCTCCAGGATGCTCTCCGGCGTCACTATTCCCTCACTTTCAAACTCCTTATAGGTTCTTTTGGCTATTTGAGAGGAAATTCTTTTAGCAAAAAGAATCGAAGCCAGAAACCACTCAAACCTGCCTTCTTCCCTGTTTAAATCAATACCTAGCTCTTGAGAATAGCTTGCTATGCCTGAAATTTTATCCCATGCGTTCATAATAGACCTCCGCTGTTAAAATGCTTTCTCCTATACAACCATTGCGCCAATCTCTTTGTTTTGCCCAAATC
>Ga0210003_1004756_pt1 | contig 10613 bp, 12 predicted proteins | sample LantaG_FD_182804 | JGI IMG/M metagenome (GOLD analysis project Ga0210003, IMG submission 182804) | Deep subsurface microbial communities from Baltic Sea to uncover new lineages of life (NeLLi) - Landsort_02402 metaG (SPAdes) (version 2) | ecosystem: Environmental > Aquatic > Marine > Oceanic >...
AGTATAGAAAAGAGTTGTTAAAGCAGGAGTGAGATAAAGTGGTAGCGTTTATTAGTTTGGAAGATATGAGTTTACAAGAGTTGTTTACATTGCAGAGGAAACTTGGTAAGCAGATTGAGGAGAAGATTAAGGAGTTGGATTTGTAAGGTAACGGTGTAAGGAAAATGAAAAAAACCTGTCCAAGATGCGGATATGCTAAATTACATAAAAATGAAGGGGCATTAATAAAAAAAGGTAGCATTTATTCATGTCCAAATTGTGGATTGCATGGTATATTTTGCAAGGTGTAAAAATGAAGAAACTTGGTACAGTGGCAGGAGGGAAAAATAATCCTTAAATCCCTTTCCATATTCAAGGATATAAAACAAGTTTTTGACAGGAACCAAATTTCATTCTGGCTTGAACATGGCACTCTTTTGGGTATGATAAGGGAAGGTAAGATAATTTCTGCCGATGATGACATCGATCTTGCATCATTCTTTGAACCAGTTGTCAAACACATCAAGCAAATATCTTCAGAATTATACAATCTTGGATATGACATCCTGATAACAGATGTGAAATTAACCATAATCAAAGAGAATGATTACATCTCCATTTTTTTATACAAGCACGACATTATCCCCAATCACTTAATGCGTTACAGAGTATCGAAAAAGAACTTTATGGCGCACATTCTATTATACGGATTTTTAGAAGGTCTAAGAACTCCTTACATGGATTCCTTGCATAATCCTACACCAAAACAAGAACTAATCTATCTATCCAAGGCAGTAATGTCAAAGTTAAAAAGTATGCAACTTTATGATTTAATCCTTTCATTCGGTAAAAAAATTAACTGCTTGTTTACCTTTGATATTGCCTTTCCAGAATCCTACATAGAGTCATTTAAAAAAGTAGACTACTATGGATATGAAGTATCTGTTCCTATTCAATCTGAAAAATATCTGGCGTGGATGTACGGCAAGGATTGGAGAGTACCAAATTCAAACTACGAAAAACAATGGGATTTCTTCCACGATATGGAGAGTTATAACACTGTAAGAGAATTAAAGCAAAAATTAAAACTCTTAACAAGTATTTTAAACAAACATAAAATTCATTTCTGGATGTATGGTGGAGCACTGCTTGGATATACAAGAGACAAAAAATTAATTTCATGGGACAAAGATGTAGATTTATTTGTCTGGAAGAAAGATTACCATAAAGTATTGCAACTAAAAAAGGAATTTCTTGGTATTGGTTTGTTTTCTTTGTTTCTGGATGGGGGTGTAATGCTAAAGTGGTCTGATAAGAATATAACAATTGTTCATTATACATTGGATGGTGACAAGGCATTTTTAGAGAAGCTGTGCACCAGAAACAGGCTTGGTAACATAATCTATTACGGATTACTTTGCAAGGCCCTAGAGTATGATATGCAACGAATAACACGATTTTTAAAGTGGTTGTTACTAAAGACAAACAGTGCATACAAAGTAAGACAAGAAGTCCCATCACATTTCTACCTAAACCTAAAAGAAATTGACTTTTTAGGAGTGAAATTAAAAGTACCATCAGAGACAAAGGAATATTTAGAATACACATTTGGGAAGGATTGGAGAACACCAATTAAAAACTTCAAGTATGCCCCAGAATATATAAAAGTGATAGAAGGGAAGAAACCAACAAAAGCAAAATATCATTCGGATACGATAATATGAAAGATACAATAAAAACATACAGGGAAAATATATTCAAAGAAGGTCTTAGGAGAGGTCTTTTTTATTCACATCTTTCTAGAATATTGTATGATAACCTAGCTAATTTCATATATGCCAGTGAATTCAGAAAGTCCAGTAAAATTATAGAGAAAATGCACAACAGCCAAAGAGGTAAAAGATGCTTTATTATTGCCACTGGCCCATCTTTAAACAAAACAAATCTTGGGTTACTCAAAAATGAAACAAAAGTAGGCATCAACACATCATTCAAAACAGGATTGGATTTTGATTACTATGTAGTTTCGGATCGTATACTCTGGGGTGTCTATTCTGAAGAATTGCTAAATCTTGATACTAAATTATTCTTGGGCTATGTTGCATCTAGGCATTATCTTAGAGACAAATCATGCGGCATTGCATATCCGATACGAGGTAAGAAAACCCTCAAATTGCCAAACGATTTCCCATCTAACATGAATAAAGATGTATATGTTTATGCCCCAACAGTAGTGTATCTTGCATTGCAAATAGTATATTTCTTGGGTTTCACCGAAGTATATCTTCTTGGATGTGACTGTGATTATTCTGGCGGACATTTTGATAGTAAGCAATTTGCAGATACAAGCAAAATGCAGAATATTAAATCTATGGAAAATGAACACTGGAATACAATATTTGATGCCTACAAAATATGTAAAAAAGTCTATGAAAAAGATGGTAGAAAAATCTACAATTCTACTGTTGGTGGAAAACTTGAAGTTTTTGAAAGGAAACCTTTAAAGGATGTAATAAAAAATGGATAAAAAAACATATAATAAATACACTGAAGATCTGGAACAGTCAGCGAACACGATACAGTTGCCAAAAAGCGTAAGAACGGAAAGAAAAGGAGTTGGAGGGATCAGGGACAAAATAGTATTTTACAAACAGGTATGGACTGTTGCTGAAACGTGGGCTGGATTACCAAAGGCATTGGTGTATTGGTTAGCATTGACACCGCTTGCAATAGTTAGTTTCAATGCATTTGTAAGTATGTTAGGTATCCCTATAGAAATTCCATTAGGATATGGCTCAGTAATTGCAGTATTAACGGTTGTTTTGTTAATGGTGTTTGGATTTTTGGCATGGACTAAATTGGGATTGAACAGACGTAGCATGGAACTCGGGGGAAAGCAAAACCCAAATTACTTTTTGTTTTATAACAAATTTGAGAACATTCTTGAAGAAATAAAGGAACTTAAAAAAGAAATAAATGAATTAAAAAAAAACAATTGAGGGATAAAAGGCAATGAAAACAATAGCGATAATTCCAGCAAGGAGTGGTAGCAAAAGACTACCAGGAAAAAATATAAAAACATTCTGTGGCAAACCGCTTATTGTCTATGCAATTGAAGAAGCAAAGAAATCTAAACTTATTGATGAAATTGTAGTTACATCAGATAGTGATGAAATCTTATCCATGGCTGGAGAGTATGGTGCGTTTGGGATAAGAAGGCCAGATGAACTTGCCCAAGATAGCAGCAGAACGATTGATGCTGTAAAACATGTAATTGAGTATTTAGGATACAAAGCAATAGTTGTTCTTCTTCAGCCAACTTCACCACTAAGAACTGTAAAAGATATTGATGAATGCATACGCTTGTATAATACAGGATGCTTTGATTCGGTAATAACTGTTAAAGAACTTGCTTCCCATGTACTTTATCCAAATGGTGCAGTGTATGTTTTTACAGATAAAATATGGTGTCATTCTATGAGCTTGGTTTTGATGAAACCAGAGGAGTCTATAGATATAGATACAGAAAGTGATTTTAAAACAGCGGAAATGATAATGAATGATAGAGATAAACGGAAAAAAGACTAATTTTACAGATGCAGACTGGAAAGTATGCATTATTCTGGATGCTTGCAGATATGATATATTTAGAGATGTCTACAAAGACATTATAAAGGATGGGACTCTAAAAAAGACATATACAAACTGCTCCGGAACATTTGAGTGGATGCAAGACAATTTCAAAGATGAGGATTGCAGTGATATTATCTATATTAATCCGATAGTTATGTTCGACAAATTCATGCCAAATAGCACATTCTACAAAGTTGTAAATGTCTGGGAATATGGTTGGAATTACACATATGGCACGATTCTACCAAGTGAAATGACAAAAACTGCATTGGAAGTAATGGCAAAATATCCAGAGAAAAGATTTATAATCCATTATCATCAACCTCATCCACCATATCTTCATCCTGATTTCATAGGTATAGAAGGTCCTGTTGATACACCTGAAGAAATATTAAAAATGAAGGAAAAGAAATTCAATATCCTGCAATGTATCCAAGGTAATATACGCAAACTCATAGGCAGTAATTGTGCTTGGAATCTATTAACTCGTTTAGGCATCACTCCTACGGATTATTATGGAAAAATATACAAACGATATGGCAAAGAAAGGATTGTTTCTGGATATATTGAAACCTTGAGATTAACACTGGAAGAAATTACCAAAATAATTGAAAATACAAGGGGCAAAGTTGTCATAACATCTGACCATTCCAAGAATTTTGATGGCGGTCAGAAAGATATTGAAAAGCAACCTGTTCCTTGGATGGAGATAGACAATTTATGAAGATAATAGCGGAAGCTGGAATAAATCATAATGGAGAATTAAAATTAGCGAAAAGATTGGTAAATAATTCCAAAGAGGCAGGGGCAGATATAGTCAAATTCCAGACATTCTTTGGTATTGAAAGACTGAAAAGATATGAACTAACAGAATACGAATTTGTAGAATTAAAAAGATATTGTGATCTTGTAGGTATTGATTTCATGTCCACACCGCACACATTGGATGTAATTGATTTTGTAGATGAATTGGTCAATATCCATAAAGTAGCCAGTCCTTTCTTAACGAATAAAGAATTTTTGACAAGAGTTGCAGATAAACATAAGCCAATAATATTGAGTGTGGGGAGTATAAAGAATAAAAATGGTATGGCAACAATGAAAGAAATCGAAACGGCACTTAGTTGGATTCCAAATGCAGATGTAACTTTGATGCATTGTGTTAGCAAGTATCCCTGTAAATATCCACACTTTGAAAGGGTTGAAGAGCTTAAGAAGTTTGGTAAACCAGTGGGGGTGTCAGATCATTCCAATAAAATTATATTGCCAAAGGTTCCAGTTATTGAGAAACACATAATGTTACCAGATATTGAATGTATAGATAGTCATGTGTCATTGTATCCAAAACGTTTTGCACTCATGGTAAAATATTCAAGAGAGGGGAAGTATGAAAATATTTGTGGTTTCGTTTAATCGCGCATCAGATGGTGCTATTAGCAAATTGGTATCTAAGATGAAACATGAGAATCTATTGGTGGATAACTACAAAAAAGCAGATTATATTCTGGCTGTTGGTGATAGAGAGGAAACCTTTGATTTCGTTGTAGACAGGTTCAAAGAGAATTATAAAATAATACATCTGTGGGCTGGTGAGATAAGCCAAGGGACGCATGATGAAGTTTACCGCCACAGTATGACTCTTATGAGTATGTTGCAGTTATGCACTACTCCAACAGCCAAAGAACGTGTTGAAAGATTATGTAAAGATGTTGATAAAAAGCCAAATGCATTTGTTGTTGGGAATGTTATGCTAGACAACATGGATATAGATAATATTAAAGTGCCTTCCTTTGAATATGACTTGGTATTATATAATCCTATAACGCTACATGATAAAAAAGATGTAATCAATGACATTTCTTTTATAAATAAATTAATAGAACCAAAACAATGTATATGGATCGCACCAAATGGAGATAAGTTCAGTGAGTTAATTCAAAAATATACAAATCATAACTCACAGCCAAGACCAATTTTCTTGGGATTATTAAAAAACTGTAGAAGGTTTATAACAAATTCATCTTGCCAGTATTTTGAAGCACAGTTCTTACTAAAACCAGAACAGATAATATCTATTGGCAAACGCAATAAAGATAGAGAAAGCAAATATTCAGATATGACAATACCAAATGCATCTGAAAATATAATGAAAGTTTTTAGGAGATTGAAAGATGTTAAATACAAATAGATTAAAAAATTGGAGAAAACCAGAATTTGATGCAGATGGTTGGACGAAGTATGGTTGGCGGTGTCAGAATCCAGACGGCCTGAAACTTGGTAAGTGCGTTGATATTGGGTGCTTCTCATATCTAAATGCAAAATATGGTATTGAAATAGGTAATAATGTGCAGATAGGATCACACTGTGCTATTTATTCAGATAACACGGAAAATAGTACACAGGGTAAAGTGGTTATTGGTAAGAATTCATTGATAGGTTCATACACTCTTATACTGCCCAATACTGTAATCCCTACTGATAGCAAAATAAAAGCAAGGAGCATAATAAAATGATAGAAAAGCAAAATGCTATGGACAGAGAATGGGATATACTCATCCTTTTAGATGGATGTCGTTATGATTACTTTAAAGAATATAATACAATTAAAGGCAATTTGAAGAAAGTGGTATCTCCATCAACAGGCACAAAAGATTGGTTTGAAAGAATAATAAATAGCAAATGTGATGATATAATATATCTGACACCAATAGTTAAGTTTGATACATGGTATCCAAATCATGGACTTTTTAAAGAGGTCAAACTTTGGGGAGATAAAAAAAGCTTTAAATATTCTGCTTTGAACCCATTAGATATATCAAGAATTGCAGGAGAATATATCAAAAAATACCCTAATAAAAGAATTATAGTACATTTTCTGGTTCCTCATCCACCATTCTTAACAATGGCTCCTGAACACAAAGAAAAAATAAAGAAAGAATCTCTTAAAACAGACGAAAATATTAAAAAATCAAAACTAAAACGTAAATTTCTTTTTATTATATGGATGCTAAAACAAAGATTTCCAACTATTATTTTTTGGCATCTTGAACGTTTATTGGGGTTGCATGGTGGGATGTTAGTACTGTACAAAACAGGCGGATTTAAATTGATACGGGAGTTATATCGTAATAATCTAATATTAGCATTGTCAGCAATAAATAAGATATATACAAGGGGCAAAATGATAATTACTGCTGATCATGGCCAACGACTCGGAGAATATGGGATGTTTGGACACGGTGGATGGAGAAGTAAATCTGTTATTGAGGTTCCTTGGTTTGAGGTGGAGAAATGCAAATGAATGTAAATGACTCAAGAATAATAGAGATGTTTGAAGAAAAAATGGCAGAATATGCTGGTGCAAAGTATGGCGTGGCCATATCAAGCCAGACCAATGCAATATTCTTATGTTTCGAAATGTTGAAACATCTTAAGCAATTAAAGAAAGGAGAAACAATACACATTCCAAAAAGAACATACATGTCTGTTCCCATGACTATTTTGAATATCGGTTGCAAGATTAAATTTGATGAAAGAAAATGGAGTGGGGCATACCAATTATTACCAACTAAAATATGGGATTCTGCCGTAAGAATAACTAAGGACATGTACGTAAAAGACTCTCTTTATTGTATTTCATTCCAATATAAGAAGGGCATTCCAATTGGGCGTGGGGGTATGGTTCTTACAGATTCCAAACTATGCCGTGATTTGCTACGAAAGCTTCGTTTTAATGGTCGCACAACTGGTATCACCCAAGTTGAGGACATTTATACCATTCGTGGTTGGAATATGTATATGATGCCCGAACAGGCTGCACGTGGACTTACATTAATGTCAATAATGGCAGAGAAAAATAAGGATGTGGCGGGATTCCAAGATTATCCTGATCTATCCAAACAGGAGATATTCAGATGACACATCTAAAAAATAAAAAAATCCTTGTAACAGGTGGAGTGGGGTCAATAGGAAGTTGCATTGTAAAAAAGTTACTTGACATGGATGTAAATACTGTTAGGATATTAGATATTGACGAAACAGCATTATTTTACATGGGTGAAAAATATGACCGCAAAAAGATAAGGTTACTTGTGGGGGATGTAAAAGATAAGGACAGATTGGATTCAGCAATGGAGGATATTGATGTTGTATTTCATTGTGCAGCATTAAAGCACGTTCCTTTATGTGAATACAACCCATTTGAAGCTGTTAAAACAAATGTTGTTGGTACAAATAATCTTATTGAGTTATCAATAAAGAATAATATTAAAATGGTAGTCAATGTAAGTACAGACAAAGCTGTAAATCCGATAACCGTGATGGGAACAACAAAATTACTTGCAGAAAGAATGATAGCAAGTTCACATTTTAGGAGAGGAGATAATACAACAAGGTTTTGTTCAGTCCGTTTTGGAAATGTTAAAAACAGTAGGGGTTCAATGTATCCAGTGTTTATGAAACAAATAAAAGAGGATAAATGCCTATATGTGACAGACATGAACATGTCAAGATTTATGATGGATATAGACGATGCTGTAAAATTGGTCATAAAGGTAAGTGGCATGTGCAAGGGAGGAGAAATATTTATCCTGAAAATGAAGGAATATTCTATCGGTAAAATAGCAACATCACTATCGAAAAAATATAAAGTTCCAATAAAAATAATAGGCAACAGAGGGAATGAAAAAATACAAGAAGAATTAATGACAAAGGATGAGAAAAAAATTATGAATGAATATAAAGATATGTATGTAATTCCTCATATAGAACAACCATATAAACCAAAGGAGATACAATAATGAGAGTATTCAAAAAGATAGCAACACCCTTCATGCATGTACTACCAGAAAAAGCATTAATAATAATAAATCTCAAAGATCCACAAGTAAACACAACTAAAGCATTTATCCAAGCATGCAGAGATACAATGATTCATTATAGGGTGTTTGCAAATAAGATGGATGGTGTTGATGATCCACAGAAAATGATAAAGGAATTACAAAAAAAGTTGGAGATAACTGACATTACAGGTATCTCTACAACAAAAGGAACAAATTTTGATATGGTACAAAGGCAGATAGAGGCATGGGGAGTAAATCGTATAATACTACTTGGTGTGTTCAACTCTGGGAAAACAAGTATTATTAACAGGATATGTAAAACAAAGTATGAAACAGGAGACATTCCTGGAACCACATTGACATTTACAGAAACAAAATACAGAGAAACAGTGATAATTGATAGTGTAGGTCAGTTAATTGATGTTCATAAGCCATTGATGGTATCTATAGATTTTGATGGTTGTAAGAGTATAGGGGAAAAAATAAAAAGAGTTTTTGACGAAGAAATAAGCGGTTTGAAAGAAACAAGCAAATCCAACATGATTGCACCATTGATTCCATTAATAAAAAAGGGTTTAGACGCTGGAGGAAAGATAGTTGCTGTAGGCGCGGGTGCAAGTGCTCTAGTGGCAAAAGAAATGGCAGGACAGGGTACAGAATGCGGCATATCCATAATGGCATTCACAAACGATTATGCTGAAGCACAACCCATATCTTTTTCAAAAGGAGTGGGGGAGCAAGAGATGTCAATATCAAGATATTTTTCTCTTGCTGTGAATAGTGGAGATATTGTCATTGGAGTTTCTGCATCTGGTGGAACTGGTTTTGTATATGATCTTTTGAAAAGGGCAAGAGACAAAAAGGCCATTACAATTTCGATAACAGAAAATGCCGATACACCAATGGGCAAATATTCTGATTACATTATAAAAAGTGAAGCGAAACCAGAGGGGCCTTCGTCTTCTAAGATACAAACAGCACATCTTGTCATTGTACACGCATTGATATTGACTTTAGCAGAGGAAATGGGAGTCACAGCAGACGAATCTGTCAAGTATATGTTGCCAGAGCATATAGCAACAAAAAAGATGGGGATTAAATGATAAAAACCATAGTTCTTGCAGCAGGGGAAGGAAAACGTATGCATCCTTTGACGTTTACCCGTCCAAAGGTGATGCTTTCTATTGCCAACAGGCCGATACTTGAGTGGAATTTGCTTAGTGCTATAGATGCAGGATTAAAGGAGTTTATTTTTATCGTAGGTTATAAAAGCAAGATGGTAAAAGATTATTTTGGTAATGGTCGTCAATGGGGTGTCGATATAGGTTATATAAATCAGGGAGAAGTCATTGGAACAGCACATGCTATTGGACTGGCTGAGAAGTATGTTGATGAATGTATTGTATTGTGTGGAGATACAATATTTGGAAAACAAGACATTAAAAACATCATAAAAAAACAAAACAGTATTGGGTTAGTTGCAGTTGAAGATGCTAGAGATTATGGGGTCGTTGAACTAAAAGGTAACAACATTATCAAAATCTATGAAAAAATGGAAAAACCTTTTTCAAACAGCATAAACGCTGGTATATATCATTTCAACAAAAGAATCTTTGATTTTATTAAAAAAACAGGTAAGTCCATTAGAGAGGAATACGAAATTACTGATTCTATCAACCTATCTTTGAAAAAAGAAATGATGGAAGGTATTTTTTTAAATGAATGGAGGGATGTTGTATATCCTTGGGATTTGCTTGATGTAAATAAAGAAAAATTAGAGAAGATTGATGAAAAGATAGAAGGTATCGTGGAGGGAAATACTACAATTAAGGGAAACGTTATCATTGGCAAAAATAGTGTTATATTATCTGGCAGTTATATTGAAGGTCCAGTTGTAATTGGCAGTAATTGTAAAATTGGACCAAATTGCTATATACGTCCACATACCAGCATAGGAGATGGTTGTCATATTGGCAATGCATGTGAAGTTAAAAATTCTATAGTTATGACCAATAGTAACATTCCACATCAGAATTATGTTGGGGATTCAGTCATAGGTGAACATTGTAATTTGGGATCTGGAACAAAGATAGCAAATCTGCGATTTGATAAGAGGAACATCAATGCAATTTTAAATGGTAAAAAACTTGATACGAATAG
>Ga0210003_1004757_pt1 | contig 10612 bp, 8 predicted proteins | sample LantaG_FD_182804 | JGI IMG/M metagenome (GOLD analysis project Ga0210003, IMG submission 182804) | Deep subsurface microbial communities from Baltic Sea to uncover new lineages of life (NeLLi) - Landsort_02402 metaG (SPAdes) (version 2) | ecosystem: Environmental > Aquatic > Marine > Oceanic >...
TAAGGAACAGCATAATGTGTATTGACAAAACCCGCATAATCAAAATCACAAGGTACAACTACTCCTGATCCCGGTACGTAGGGATTGTCTCCTGTCAGTACCAGCACATTATGCCTTATTGGTACCGACCAGTCAGTATTTCCTATCATATAGTTAAAGATGGCCATCCTGTTCATCACCTCGGGCCTTATATGTTTTTGTGTCATGTAAGAAGTTGCCTCTTCACCTGAATTTACCCGTTCAATTAATGTTTTATCCGGTTCTATTACGAAAGCAAATTGCTGAATCGGCTTGCTTTCTTTATGGGTATTTATATAAGTAACTCTCAGTATTCTTACCCTGAAACTGTAATCAGTAAGGATATTGTAAAGTTTGTAAACAAGGAATTCCTTGAGGAGGTATTCATCTCCTCCCGCTATACAATGAGTCACCATTTTAATTTTATTAATACTGCTGAATTCTTCTCTTGGTGAATCCTGCTTGCGGAAATTAAGCATCAGGGGAGGGAAGTTGCATATTGATCTTCGGGATATACCACGTGGTCTTACCTTCAGTTCCCTGACCACTGAATCAGTAGCACTTATGTGGTAAGTAAGTATGGCATCGAGATATTCATTTTTCTGCCTGTTTTTTCTGTATTGGGTAATGTCAAACGCAAGTGTTATTTCCAGTGGATCGTCCTTATCGAACAGTATAATATCATCATCCAGGGTATCGGTAACGGCGTACAGGTAATCAATTGAATCGTTCTGGCTTTTGGCTGGCAGAACTGTTATTCCTGAAAGGATAACAATAACGGTATAACGGCATAACGGCACAACGGTACCACGGTACAAAGGCGCAACGGTATTATTGTATTACGGCACTACGGTTTATTAATCAATTTCTTCTCTAATCTTCCTGATTTCGTGAATGAAGAATTCTGCAATATGATCTTTTGTAATTACCTCATTGGGCATGAGATGGTTATCAAGTGATGTTTCTTCAATATCGCGGGTGTAAATTAAAGTCTCGGTATAGGTGATGGGTGAAAGGTTCGGAATTAGTTTTTTTGTTTGACCGATAATCTCTCCTAACGAAAAATGATACTTTACCAGCGTGTAAAGATCGTAGTAATCTCTTATTGTGTTACGTTGTGCAATAGCCGCCATTTTTAAAGATGCAATGGTTTTTGCCTTACAAATATGAATTGTTTTATAACTGAATGAATGATTTTTTACACTGAATGGTAAAGCAATTGCCCCCGTTGAAAAAAATGTAACTTTAACATTGATGATCAAAAAATCAATTTGCCAGTTAAGTTCTTGCCTGATGATCCTGTAATCGGGAAAAATAGTTGCAATGTTTCTTTTTATGGAATTGGTGTTTAGTTTTTCCCCGTCGAAAATAAAATCCAAATCCTTTGATAACCGGTGCCTGATTTGAAGAGAAAGGGCAGTCCCGCCTACCAAAGTATATTTTGAGATAAAATGATGCATGGCCAGCCTGTCAAACACTGTTCTTGTGTTTTCAGGCATAAACATAAAATCAACTGAATTTTCACTCATGAAGGAACACCTGTTCTAAAAAATAGATGTGTTTTTTATATTTGTCTTTATTTTTCCACTTCTCAATAGCTTCATTGATTTTTTGAGGGGGTATAAGCTTACATATTAATCGAAAGTCGGAAATCTCACCATAAGCAATTACCTGTTGAATTACCAGATTTTCAGGTAAATCGGCATCAGGTTTCCATGACCAGAAAATGTGTTTTGAAAATGGTGTGATATTCATTGTTGTTTTCAGCTTGTAGTATCAAAGATAGCAAAAAATGTGGAATTGTATTTTGATTTGTATACCGGTTTTATCTGTTTATCTGAAGTTTACCGGGGTTTTAGTCGGGCCGTTGGCGTTTTCCCAGTCGCATTTACGCTTTTACCCCATTAAATTAATTGATTACTAAGGTATTTTAACATAAATTTGATAAATATTAGGTCGGAAGTCGAAAGATGGAAGAAAGACTTCTTACTTCGGTCTTCTGACTTATTAGTCAAGTTCCTGCAAATGATTCATGCTATGTGGTGCCAGGACATTTTATCAGCTATTTTATGATTTAAATCGCAAAAAAAACGTCTTTTTTGCAATTACGATCAAAGTATTACGCTCTTAATAATGAAACGCAAATTATTACCCCCGAATATTATGTTGACTTTATATATAATACCAATTAACTTGAATGTTATTCGAATCCCTTAATTGTTTAATGAAAAAAGGAAGATTATGAATAACCAGGATAAAACCAGAGACGAGCTCATAAAAGAGCTTCAGAAATTACAGCATGAGTATGATTTATTAAAAATATCATACGAAAAAGACATCACTGAGCGCAAGCAGGCGGAAAAGGAGCTATGTGAGAGCGAAGAACGTTATCACTCATTGTTTAATGCGATTGACGAAGGTTTCTGTATCGTTGAAGTAATTTTCGACGAAAATGAAAAGCCGGTCGATTATCGTTTTCTGGAGATAAATCCTTCATTCGAGAGACAAACGAATCTCATTAATGCGCAAGGCAGGAGAATGCGCGAGCTTAAACCGAAACATGAAGAGAGTTGGTTTGAAATCTACGGAAAAATTGCTGTAACGGGTCAGCCATTACGCTTTCAGAATCGTGCCGAGCAGTTGAACCGATGGTATGATGTTTACGCATTCCGTGTTGGCCGACCGAAAGACCGGCATGTCGCAATCCTGTTTAACGATATCACCAAGCGTAAGCAGACTGAGGAAATGGTGCGCGAAAGCAATCAAAAGGTTATCGAGGCGCTGGAATTCAACAGGAAAATTCTGAATACCTCTTCTATTGGCATCCTTATCTACAAGGAGTCGGGTCAGTGCATATCGGCCAACAAAGCTGTAGCCAAAGCGACAGGGGGCACAGTAAAGCAGCTTCTGGCACAAAACTTTCACAAAATTTCATCCTGGAAGAAATCAGGGATGTATAAGGCGGCAATCAAAGCATTGGACTCTGGTATCGTACAATTGCTGGATGTTCATCTGGTGACAACATTCGGAAAAAATGTGTGGCTGAGCCTTAACTTCTCGTCATTCGATTCCGCAAACGAAAAACATCTTTTGGTATTCACGTCTGACATCACCAGACGCAAGCAGACCGAGGAGGCGCTCAAAATGGAGAAAGAGAACTTTCGCCATTCTCTGGATGAGTCCCCTCTCGGAGTGCGTATTGTCACGCTAGAGGGTAATACGATTTATACTAATAAGACTCTTCTGGATTTCTACGCATACAATAGTCTCAAGGAACTGCAAAAAACACCTTTTAAGGATCGCTATACACCGGAAAGCTATATGCAGGCTCAGGAAAGAAAGCGCCAGAGAGAACACGGTGATTTAAGTGCCACCAATTATGAAATCAACATCGTCAGGAAAAATGGAGAAATTCGTCATCTCCAGGTTTTCCGTAAGGAAGTTTTTTGGGACGACGTCAGGCAGTTTCAGATCATCTACAATGACATCACCGAGCACAAGCGGACTGAGGAGATGCTGCGGAAGAGCGAGTTGAAGTATCGCAATCTGATAGAGCAAGCTCCCGATATAATTTTTGTTGTGAATGCGGAAGGGAATCTGCTTTATGTGAATCAGACAGGGCAGAAAATGCTTGGATATTCGAAAGACGAGTTGTGTGAGATGAAAACTGTTAATACTTATCCAAATGACGAAATTACTGTTGGCCGCAGTCGCCTGAAAGAGTTTCGTGCGATGCGTGCAGGGGAAACGATGTTTTTTGAGCGTTTGATGCGACGAAAGGATGGATCACTTTTTCCAGTTGAAATCAACATAGGAGCCCTCGAGGATGGAACCGCGCATGCAATTATTCGGGACATCACCGAGCGTGAAAAAGCGAAGGAATCGCTATATAAAAGCGAGGAAAAATACCGTAATTTCTTTGAGAATGATCTTTCAGGTGATTACGTCATCACCCTCGATGGGAAGATTGTTATGTGCAATCATGCATTTGCAGAAATACTGGGATATAAAACAGTTGAAGAAATTATTGACGATTCAGATTTCAGATGGCATAAGACCCCGCAGGAAAGAAAATATTTTCTTAATCAACTCCGGAAAAAGAAAAAACTCAAAATGGTTGAACAAAAGCTTCAGAATAGAGAAGGGAAAACGATTATAATCATGGAAAATGTGATCGGAGAGTTTGATAAATATGATCAGCTCGTTCAGATAAAGGGGTATATATTTGAGATCACTGAACGTAAACTGGCAGAAGAAGAGGTCATAAAATCAAAGAAATTACTGGAGGATCTCCACAGGCACCTTGAAGAGATCCGCGAGAACGAACGAGCTGTGATCTCCAGGGAAATACACGATCAGATAGGTCAGTCACTTACCGCTTTAAAGCTGGATATGAACTGGATGACCGGATATTTAAAAAATATCAGCCCGGAAGCTGCAGCAAAACGTCAAGGTATGATTGAACTGATTTCAAATACAATTAAAGATGTACAACGTATTTCATCAGACCTGCGTCCGGGGATTCTCGATGACCTTGGGTTATCTGCTGCCATCGAATGGTATTGCGACGAATTTGAGAAGAGAACCGGAATCAGATGCAGCTTAAAGCTTGATAATTCAACCTTTGATGATTCGCAAAAGAACCTCGCATTTTTCCGTGTACTTCAGGAGGCTCTGACAAATGTAACCCGGCATGCAAATGCTTCATCTGTAACCATTAAACTACATCAGACCCAAAAAGGTACAACAATGACCATTCACGATAATGGAATCGGAATACCTGAGGAGAAGATTGAATCAAACAAATCTTTAGGACTAATTGGTATGCGTGAACGGATAAATCAATTTGGAGGTAAGGTTGATTTCTCATCAAAAAAAGGACAAGGAACAAAATTGACTATTTTTATTCCTGAAAAGAAAATAAGTAAGTCATGAAAATACTTATTGCCGACGATCACCCAATAGTACGCGAAGGACTTAAACAATATGTAAAGACTCTCGATGAAGTTAAACTGATTGATGAAGCTGTTAATGGTAATGAGGCGTGGGCAAAGATTAAAGATGGGAGTTTTGACATTGTAATTCTCGATGTTTCAATGCCGGGAATGAGCGGGTTGGATGTGTTGCAGAAAATAAAAGAGAGGAATTTGCAGACCCGTGTACTGATACTTAGCGTTCACCCTCAGGAACAATATGCCATTCATGCATTTAAACTGGGTGCCTCGGGGTATATTTCAAAGGACAATGCATACGACGAGTTGACTCTTGCTATCAGACAAATTGCATCCGGAAGCAGGTATATTTCATCTGCTTTTGCAGAAAAACTTGCATTTAATGGCTTTGATTCAGATACGCAAGAGCTTCATGATAAACTCTCGGAAAGGGAATTACAGGTAATGGTCATGCTGGCAAAAGGGAAATCTGTTACCGAAATAGCAGAAGAAATTTTTATTTCAGATAAAACTGTCAGTACTTATCGTACCCGTATCCTTGAGAAAATGGGGATGAAGAAGAATGCCGAGCTGACAATATATGCGATAAGGAATAATCTGATAGAATAATGAGGCAGAAGGCAGAAGGCAGAGAGCGGAACTGTCAAACCGTTGCTCTATCGAGATCAGTGAGTCCACCTACATAAAAGCATCCCCGACAGTCAGGTGGTTGATAATGGTATTCTTCCAATGAGATGTAACTGAAAAAGATTTGTTCAGGATGTATGCTTCGGGAGGATTGTATTTTTCAATGAAGCTGTACATTGACCTCGTAACTTCTTTTCTTTTAAGGGCTGAATATTTTACTTCCCAGGGAATGACTTTGTCAGTACAGTTTATAACAAAATCAACTTCAGCTTTGTCTGTAGTTCTCCAATAGTTAAGGCTGCACAGGGTTTCTTCGTATTTATCAGATAACATTCTCCATGCAAAATGCTGGAATTGAAACCCGGATATTCCTGGTGAGACGGGTTTGAATTGACCGGCTAAATAATTACAAAGGCCGGTATCGTTGAAATAAAGCACCGGCGATTTTGAAATTTCTTTTATCCGGTTTTTAAAAAACGGGTAAACCGGAAAAACCATGAAGATTTTCTCAAGATAATACAGGTAATTTTTTACTGTAGGTAAGGAGAGTCCTGTCTCTTTTGATAACCAGGTATAATTAACAGGTTTTCCGGTAGTAAGGGCAAGCACCCTTAACATGTGATTCATTGCCTCAGGACGGTTAAGCTTCAGAAAAAAGAACAGATCTTTTTCAGTTGTGCTGGTAAATATTTCTTTGATGACTTCATGTTTTTCATGAGGAGAGTCAGAAAGAACGACTTTTGGATAACCTCCAAAAGTGATATATTCTTCAAGTAATTCTTCTGCAAGTTCAGGTTCAACTGAAAACAGGAGTTTCAATCTGTCGGAATATTTTTCACCTGTCCGGTAATTAATAAACTCAATAAAAGATAATGGCTTTACATTGAAAACTCTTTTTCTCCCGGTAAGTGATTCACTGATCTTTTCTTTAAGTTCAAGGCTTCCGCTGCCGGTAACAATAAATTTATGAGGTGTTTGCATATCAAACAATCCTTTCAGAAAGAGACCGGCATCTTCTTTCCTTTGTATCTCATCAATAAATATAAAAGCTCTCTTTTCTCCGCATTCCAGTTTTATTTTATTGAGCAGAGATCTCTGTGTGGCAAGGTGACGTCTGTCTTCTTCAATATCATAATTAAGATAAAAATAATTAATCCTTTGCTGTTCAAACTTTTTCATAAGCCTTTGCAAAATGGTTGTCTTGCCAACCTGCCTCGGGCCGGTTATTACAGTAATTTCATCTTTATTAAGATGTGCCACTATTTTTTTAAGAATATCTCTTTCAATAAACATACAATACGATATTTCGTAAAACAAATTTACAATTTAAAGCGATATTTTCAAACATTTACTTAAATTATTATCGTTTTACTGCAGAAGTCTTATACTGTCTTGTTGAATAATTGATTGAAATCACGAAAAATTGTAACTTTGGAAATATATCAAATGTTCAGGTACACATTTATCAGGAAACAGTTTTCTACAGAAGATATTAACATGTGTAAAAACCAGCAATTAATATCACCCACAAAAAACACTCCGGAGGTCATTCTTGACCCGAAAGGAATTATTAAATTAACAGGTCGGTTAATTCCTGAAAATGCCGAAGACTTCTTTAATCCAATAGAGGCATGGATAAATGAATATTTTTGTAATCCTGCTGAAATTACCTGTGTTGAAATTTATCTTGAATATATTAACAGTGTCGGTACTAAGTACTTACTTGATTTAATTCATAAAATCACACATATTCATCTCCGGAAAAACAATAAAAAGTTCATAATTAACTGGTACTACAAAGATGAAGATGAAGATATACTCGAAAAAGGGACTTTTTTTTCTTCGGACCTGGATGTACCTTTTAATTTTATTAAGAGAATCTGATAATCTTAATTTACAATTTCCGCATAAAATAATCTTGCTCTTCGGGCTGCTTTGCTTTTTTTAGCCGCTGTCTGCCGTTGCTCAACGTTTTTAGACTTCAAGACAAGCGATCCGCCGGTTGGCGGAGCGCAAGACAGCCCCGCGCTAGCGGGGCAAGACAATTATTTGTTATTAACAAACAATAGTATTTGATATTAAGAAATAATATTGTAGCTTTGTAAAAAACAAACTTATGGTGCTCAAAACGGACATATCAAAAATAGCGGAATCACAGAGCGGAGGGGTTATTTCCGGTGAAACAGGATTATTACGTGAGGCTCTCTCCCGCTTACCGGTTCTCTCAAAACATGCAGTTATTATAACAGGGATACGAAGATGTGGGAAAAGTACTTTGTTAAACCAGTTGATATCAGTAAGATACCCTGATGCATTCTTCATGAATTTTAGCGATAACCGGTTATATGGCTTTGAAAACAATGATTTTCACAGACTCGATGAGGTCATAGAGGAAACGGGCAAAAAGGATTTGTTCTTTGATGAACTTCAGGATATTAAAGGGTGGGAACGATATGTGAGACAGAAGCTGGATGAAAAATTCCATGTTGTTATTACTGGTTCTAATGCTTCCCTTCTTAGCAAAGAATTGGGTTCTCTTTTAACCGGAAGATATCTTTCACGAGAGCTTTTTCCATTCTCCTTTAGTGAGTTCTTGACCTTAAGGAGTTTAAAAGCAGGTGAAGAAGGGCTCAGAGAGTTCATGCAGACAGGAGGATTTCCGGAGTATTTAAAAACCGGGAACAATGAAATACTGTCAACTCTTTTTGATGATATTCTTGTACGAGATATAGTAGTCAGATATGGAATAAGAGATATAAAAAGTCTTCAACGCCTTGCTTTATATCTTATTTCAAATTCGGGAAACGCTATCACCGGATCAAAACTGAAACAAGCTTTCGGTATCTCTGCAACCAGTACAATAATGGAATATTTTTCATTTCTCGAATCTTCTTATCTCTTCTATTTCGTTCCTCGTTTCAGTTATTCATTGAAGTCTCAACTGATAAATCCACGCAAAGTTTATGCTGCTGATACCGGATTAATAACTGTAAATTCATCTTCATTTTCAGAAGATAACGGGCGTAAGCTTGAAAATGTGATTTTTAATTATCTCAGATCTTTCACAAGAGAAATATTCTATTTCAAAATGACCAGGGAATGTGATTTTATTACTATGAAGAGGGGAACCAAACCCAGGGCCATACAGGTCTGTTATAATCTCGACAGAGATAATCTGGAGAGGGAACTTGCAGGATTGTATGAGGCAATGAAGGAACTGAAACTAAAAGAAGGAACCATTGTGACTCTGAATCAGAGAGATAAGTTTATCGATAGCGGGTTAACTGCAAATGTGATACCTGCATTTGAATTTATAATGTAATTTAGCTCTCTGGATGGTTGCCTGGGATTGATTCGCTCCGCTGCGCCGTTACGTCGTGTGCCGTGTACCTTGCGTCGTGTGTCGTCTTTCCCCTACACAAAAATCATCATTTCCCCTACATCCGAACAGGCTAAATCCTTATATCTTAAGGCGTCTGTATTTACTATAATTGTCATTATGGGAAAACGTTAAAATTTAACGATCCCAGTATAAATAAAAAAGCCCCCTGATTATGAAAATAGTTATTGCAGATGATTCCTCTCTGTTGAGAGAAAGGATCAGAAGTTTATTGAACAGTATTAATCACAATTCTGTAATGTATGAAGCTGAAAACGGAGTGGAAGCGCTGCAGCTTATCAGGGAAAAGGAACCTGATCTGGCAATTCTTGATATCAGGATGCCGGAAATGAATGGAATAGAGGTGTTAAAGAAAATCAGGGAGTTGAAAATGAAAACTAAGGTCTGTATTCTCACAAACTACCCTTATCCTCAATACAAAAGAAGGTGCTTTGAAGCAGGAGCTGATTATTTTCTCTGCAAGACTGAAAATTTTGAAGATCTTAATATGATCATTACTGAATTGGTACACAGTGGAAAAAAAGGATAAAATGAACGGATCTTTTCAAACAGTTACAGATCAAATCGTAGTGTTCTCTCTTGACGAGCTGTTTTATGCTCTTCCTTTACATACGGTGGTAAGGGTTATCCATGCAGTGGAAACAAGGCATTTACCAAAAGCTCCGGAGATTATTTCAGGGATTATCAATGTTAAGGGCCAGATCATTCCGGTTGCTGACATTCGTAAACGTTTTGGACTGGTGACACGTGAAATTGATCCGGACGATCGGTTGATTATAGCGGATACAGAAAAAAGACAGATTGCAATTCTGGTCGATACTGTTACCGGCATAAGAGATCTGGCGCCCGGGCAACAAAAAAAGGCTGAAGAGACATTGCCATTTGCTGAACACTTGAGGGGAGTTGCAAAAATTGATAATGAACTCATCCTGATTTATGACCTTGAGCAGTTTCTCAGTCTCGATGAAGACAAGGAACTGGAGCAAGCATTGAAAACGAAAAACAAATGAATCGTAAGCTCACAGATATCGAGTTATCAATGATTTGCGAAGTGATCGCTTCCCGCATGGGATTGCACTTTCCTGTTGAAAGGTGGATTATGCTCAGACGAAACCTTGTTTTAGCTGCCAGGGAATTAGGTTTTCAAAATATAAACGGGTTCATTCAATGGCTTTTATCCTCAGAACTAAACAAAGATCAAATAATGATACTGGCATCACACCTTACTATCTCTGAAACTTATTTCTGGCGGGAACCACAGGTTTTTACCGCACTGACAGATTTTATTCTGCCGGAACTTATCAGGTCAAAGGGCAAGGAGAAAGTTGAGGAGCTTGCGACGAACCGGAGCAAAGCGGAGCTCGGCGAAGCCAAATCCCGCCATAGCGGGAGAAAGAAAAGTATCAGGATATGGAGCGCCGGATGTTCTACCGGAGAAGAACCCTACTCAATTGCAATAGCGCTTCAAAAAACGATTCAAAAAATCGAAGACTGGAATATTACTATACTGGCCACCGATATAAATCCGAAAGCACTCGATAAAGCCATGACCGGAATTTATGGTACATGGTCATTCCGTAATTCTCCGGCATGGTTAAAAAGCACTTGGTTTCAC
>Ga0210003_1004758_pt1 | contig 10605 bp, 9 predicted proteins | sample LantaG_FD_182804 | JGI IMG/M metagenome (GOLD analysis project Ga0210003, IMG submission 182804) | Deep subsurface microbial communities from Baltic Sea to uncover new lineages of life (NeLLi) - Landsort_02402 metaG (SPAdes) (version 2) | ecosystem: Environmental > Aquatic > Marine > Oceanic >...
TCTTGGCCGACCCGTTCCGGTCGTGGACCACCGACGACCTCCTCCAGTACGCAACCTCCGAGCCGTTGCTCTACGAACCCGGAACGAACTGGAACTACTCACACACCAACTAGTTAGCGCCGCGGGCAAGTAGCGTTCGTAACGTTCGCAGTGACCCCTCTGGCTAGAGTGACGAACGACTGGTATCGGCTGCGTTCGCGACGTTCCCAGGGACGTGGATGTGCGGATCGCCCATTGCGAACCAGACGAATCCAGAATTTGCCAGAGGCGAGTGAAAAAACTTGATGCAGTTTCAGGCCTCCCGAACTGCGATGCCCAAATATAAGTTGGCCAGACCCCGCTGCCTTGGTTTGCCGCATTGCCTGGGGTAAGTCGCGCCGCAGGGTTGGCCTGAGGCCACAGCGTGGCGACGGGCAACTGGGTGTGCCCGGTTAATGACCTCGACCGGGTAGCGGTGGTCGCCCGTTCCACGGTCCCCCCACTAACGTGACAGTGCCGCTTTTTTGGGGGCAGCATCCGCTCTGGCCGAGGCCTTCCAGCAGCATCCTGATTACCAGGTGATGATCAGTTTCCCCGGCCTAGCCGACATAAGTGGCGCGGTCGTACTCGCCGAGATCGGCGACGACCGCGCCTGTTTCGTCGACGGCCGCGCGCTGCAGGCCTTCGCGGGCTCAGTACCGGTCACACGTGCTTTCGGTAAGTCACACACCGTGACCCGACGGCACACGAAGAACAGACAACCGGGCTGGACGCGATCAGCTACTACCCGGCATTCACCGCCTCGGCCACGGCCATCTCTGGTCCGTGAGCATTATCAACGACGCCGCGGACGCGGTGACGGGCACCCAGCGGCGCTGCGGCACCTATTCAACCGCAGTTGCTCACCCCGCTGCACCATTGCCTGCAGTCCGGCCAGACTTACGACCCGATCAAGGCCTTCCAGCACGCCGTAGCGCAACCCGCCGGCACGCCACACCGGTCGCCGCTTGACAGTTAGCAACATCGGAGGTCTGGCCCGCGGTTGGACAAGTTCGAGGCCGTTTTCGTAGCCTTCTCGAAGGTCGGGGCTCAATAGACAGCCGCGAGTCATGCACAGGCAGTTCGACGAAGACATCGACAGCAGTCAGTCGACAGCAGTCAAAGGATGGCCAGACTTGAAGTTTCACCCCACATTTGTGTCGAAATCCGCATTCTACAAGCCGGTGGTCGCAGCGATCGTCGGACTCACGGCTCTGAGCACGCAGTGGGGCGGCGCCGCATACGCTGACATGGCCGAGGACATTGCCCAGGACAACGTGGCAAGTTTCGACGAGTTGTCCCAGCAGGCTGAACAACTGCTCGAGACCGTACAAACGGCCCAGCTGGACCTGGATATGCTGCTGCAGCTGCAAAGTGCGGCAAACACGAAGCACGCCGACGACCTGGCAGCGCTCGACGCCGCCGAGGCCCAGCTCGCGCCCCGCCAGGCAACCTTCGACAAACTAGCCGCCGCGAACTACATGGGCGGGCCTGCTGATGGGTTCCATGAGATCCTGACCGCCGCCTCGCCGAAGAGCTTCATCGACAAGCTGGCCATCCAAAGCGTGATGGCCACCACGATGTCTGACCAGCTGCAGAACCTCCGCCAGATCGAGCAGGAGGCGCAGACCATCGAGGCGGTCTCGGCCAAGTCCGCGGCTCACGCCAAGGCGGCCGCCGACGCAGCCTCGGCCGTGCAAGCAGACCTACAGAACAAACAATCCGAGCTGCAGACACAGATCGCTGTGATCAAGACAAGCTACGCCGCGCTTACCCCCGCCATGCAGGCAGCGTTGGGCCCAGGGGCGGCCATCCCCACGGTCGGGATGCGCGGTCTGGTCCCCAACGCCAGGGCCCTCACGGCGTACATCATCTCCACCTACCCCGGTGTCCAATCCATCGGGGGCGTGCGCCCAGACCCGCTGCCCGATCACCCCAGCGGCCACGCTATCGACATCATGATCGGCTCAGACATGAGTCTGGGCGATGCGATCAACGCTGACATTCAAAGTCAGGCGGGACGGTTCGGTGTTAGCTACACGATGTGGCGGGTAGCCAGTCACTTCGACCACATTCACATCACCGTCTCCTGAACGCGGCGGCAATTGGTGCGGCCATTCTCGGAGCTGATACTCGGTGCCCGAGATCCCGCGGTTAGGAGTTACCGCAGATAAAGACCCTTTACCTACGGTTTGAGGCGACGTGGCGTGATGCCCACCCCTCTGGACGTGCGGATCACCCATTGCGAACCAGACGAATACAGAATTTGCCAGTTACTAGCAGTCGGTGAACCGGAAGTGGCGGTAGCCAATGGCGGGTTCCACGCTTGGGGTCATCAGCGGTATCGAAGTCGATCCCGTCCTCGTCGACCGGTTCGCTGGCCTCTGCGCCCGCGTAGACATCGCAGCTGTCGAGCCACACTGCCCAGTGCTGCGGGTCCATCTCGGCGATCCGCTCGTCGGTCAGGTCCGCCCTCTGCGTCTTTGAGGATGCGGGATTTGTCCTACCAGCCTGGGCGCCGGTCGAGCAAGGCGTGAGGTAACAGGGGCTGCCGACTCTGGGGCTGGCACAATGGCCGCCGTGGCCGTAGAGACCCTGTCGAGAACTCGGCGATTCGGCTCGATGCAGGTATTCGTCGCCGCGATCATCGTGTTGGCACTGGCCGGCGGGTCGCTGCGCAGCTTCGTTGCGGGAACGCCGGACGTGGCGACCGCCGCAACAGTGTTCTGCGGGATTTTTGTGCAGGCGCTCCCCTTCCTGGCGCTCGGCGTTTTGGTCAGCGGCGCGGTGGCCGCTCTGGTGACGCCCGACCGGTTGGCTCGCTGGTTGCCCCGACGGCCCGCGGTTGCGATCCTGGCCGCCGGCGTTGGTGGCGCGGCCCTGCCCGGCTGCGAGTGCGGTTCGGTGCCGATCGCCCGCCGGTTATACGGCGCGGGCACGGTCGGCGCTGCGGCTCTGACATTCATGCTCGCCGCCCCGGCCATCAATCCCATCGTGCTGGTCTCCACCGCAGTGGCGTTCCCCGGCGAACCGATGATGGTGGTGGCTCGCTGCGTGGCGTCCCTGCTGACCGCGCTGGTCATGGGCGGCCTCTGGGCACGCTTCGGCCAGAACCGCTGGATCACTCGCCAGGTCCCGCGGTACCACGATGATGACGGCTCCCGCTGGACCGTGTTCACCGAGGCGGCCCGGCACGATTTCTTGCAGGCCGCCTCCTATCTCGTTATCGGCGCGGCGGCGGCGGCCGCTCTGCACATCATCGTGCCGCAGTGGGTGTTCGAGCACGTTGCCGGACAGCTGTTGCTCGGTATTGCGGTGATGGCACTGCTCGCTGTGATCTTGGCGCTGTGCTCGGAGGCCGATGCCTTCGTCGCCGCCAGCCTGTCAATGCTGCCATTGGTTCCGCGGCTGGTATTCATGGTGGTCGGCCCAGCCATCGACATCAAGTTGTTCGCCATGCAGGTCGGCATGTTCGGCCGCGCGTTCGCCGTCCGGTTCGCCCCGGTCACCTTCCTCGTCGCGATTGTGATGGCCACCGGCGTGGGACTGCTGTTGGTGGGCAACCGGTGAGCCGCGAAACCGAGAACGCTCTGCTGTTACTGGTCGGAGTCTGCACGATCATCATCACGGTCACCGGGGCCTACACACGCTATGTCAAGCCCTCACTGCAGCCGTGGCTGCTGGTATCCGCCGTTGTTCTGATCGTGCTCGCGTTGATAGCGATCGCCCGCGACATCCGGCGCGGACCGGCCCAGCGCGCCGAGCACGACCACGGTCACCGATCGGGGGTGCTCTGGCTGCTTATCGTCCCGATTGCGCTGTTGGGGTTCGTAGTTCCACCAGCTCTCGGGTCGCAGTCCTCGGTCCGCGCCGTCACCGAAGTCTCGACCGACACGCTGCGTCGGCCCTATCCACCGTTGCCCGACGAACGGGCGCCGGAAATCTCATTGCCGGAGCTGCTCGTCCGCAATGCGCGGGATTCGAACAGGTCGCTGGACGACCGTCTGGTCACCGTTAGCGGATTCACCATAAAAGACGGGGACCGCACGGATCTGGGCCGCATCGTTATCCTGTGCTGCGCCGCGGACGGCCAGTTAGCACGGATCCGGCTCGAGGGTCCGGCCGCCGACACGGTCACACAACTACCGGACGGCGCCTGGGTGCGCCTCGAAGGGAAAGTCCCTGCCGGCCAGGACGATTCGTCCCTCCGAACCGCCCCCGTGATGAGAGTCGAGTCGGCGCAGCAGATCGAACAGCCCGCGAACACCTACACCTACTAAGTTTCCGATCTGGTGGACTTACTCCGCTCACTTCGACGTCCGGCCCCCATCGCCGACGACCCCGCTTATCGACGACGGCAGCTCACTCAGTGGTGATGACCGAAGGATTCTTCTCTCGGCCAAGTTTTTCCGCAAAGCCCTCGACCGCCGGGCCTTCGCCTTCATGGTTGTCGGCGTGAGTCCCGACGCAGAGGCCCGCGACTACCTGGTGGCACTGGGCTATCTGCAGACCCCCGTCGTGGTGGCAGGCGACGAGCAATGGGCGGGCCTGCGTCCCGACCGGAGCAAGGCGCCCCGCAATCGAGCAATATTGTCATGTGATGCAACATTGGTGAGCTAGCAATGTTGTCTGTTGTAGCAGCTCAGACATCGCGCAAGGATCGTCATCAGGGTGGCTGAATACTTGGGGCCGAGAGCGTAGGGACTTGGGCAAGTGGAGGGTGCGACTGGGTAGGTGGGTGTGGTCAATTCGGATGTTGCAAGGTCCTCGCCGACCTTGCGATTCACCGAAGGATTGGTCCGCACCGATATCTTCGCCGTGGCGGTTACGGCTAGTTGTCGGTACGCCGGGAACCCGCTCGCCATCTCTAATTGGAAACGGTTACTATTTTCATTATGACACGTTCCCGCCTGCGAATGACTGGCGTCCCAGCCGTTCTCTTCGCGCTCGTCGTACCCTTCGGATTCTCCGCATGCTCGTCGAATGACACCAGCGATACCTCAGCGCCTTCAACCTCCGGGGCGAGCGGGAGATGTCCCGCGACGCCGGTCAACGTGGTGGTCAGCGTGGACCAGTGGGGCGACATCGTCTCTGCACTGGGTGGTGAATGCGCGAAGGTGACGACTGTGTTGGCCAGCTCGTCGGTCGACCCGCACGATTACGAGCCATCGCCGGCCGATGCCGCGGCCTTCGCGAACGCACAGCTCGTCGTCCTCAACGGCGCGGACTACGACCCGTGGGCCTCGAAGTTCGCCGCAACATCGGCACCGGACGCGCCTGTCGTCGACGCAGGCACGGTCACTACGACCGCGGACGGCACCAATCCGCACCTCTGGTATCGCCCGTCGGCGGTGAACGCGGTCGCCGATGCCGTGACGGCCGAACTGTCCACGCTTGCGCCCGACGCCAAGAGTTACTTCGCCGAGCAGCGCTCGGCGTTCACCACGTCCATGGAGCCCTACGACAAGCTGTTCGCCGACATCAAGGCAGGTGCGGCGGGCAAGACCTACGCCGCCACCGAGAGCGTCTTTGACTACACCGCCGAAAGCGTCGGGCTGGTGAACAAGACGCCGCAGGGATATCAGACCGCCTCGGCGAACGAGTCCGATCCATCACCGGCGGATCTCGAGGCTTTCCGCCGCGCGCTGGCGGATCGCCAGATTGATGTGCTGATCTACAACACTCAGACGCAGGGTTCGGTACCGGAGCAGATCCGTGCTGCCGCTGAAGCGGCGGGCGTCCCGGTGGTCGATGTGACCGAGACGGTGCCACCGGGAACGACGTCATTCGAGACATGGCAGGTCGCTCAACTGAGGGCGTTGGCGAAGGCGCTCGGTGTCACGGTGTAAGCCCGACTCCGTCCCCGCGCTGACGTTTGAGGACGTCAGCGTGGTGCGGGGCGGAAAGCTCATCTGGTCCGATGGCACCTTCGAGGTGCCTGCCGGCGGCATCGTAGCGATCATCGGATCGAACGGATCGGGCAAGACGAGCCTGCTGAACGTGGTTTTGGGACTCATACCGGCGGCATCCGGTCACGTCCGGGTGCTCGGGCAACCTGCCGGAGAGGTCAACGCGTCCGTCGGCTACGTTCCGCAGAATTACGCATCGGCATCCGGTGAAGCGATCCGGGTGTGCGATGCGATCATGCTGGGCCTCAACGGAACCCGGTGGGGGTTCAGCCGGCCGAGCCATGACGACCGGGCCCGCGTTGATGAGAGCCTGGATGCGGTGGGCGCGAGACCTTTCGCCCGTAGGCGGCTGTCGGAACTCTCCGGTGGACAGCGCCAACGCGTCGCGATCGCCGAGGCGCTGGTGGCCCGCCCGAGAATCCTCATCCTCGACGAACCGTTGGCATCATTGGATCTGCGCAATCAGCGAGAGATCGTCGAACTGCTCGACCGTCTGAATACAGAGTTGGGGGTGACGATCCTGGTCGTTGCGCATGACTTGAACCCACTGCTCAGTGTGCTGAGTAGCGCGATCTATCTGTTGGACGGGCACGCGCATTTCGACACCCTCGACGGTGTGGTCGAGGAAACCCTTCTCAGCCATCTGTACGGCACCCCGATCCAAGTGGTCCGAACACCGCAGGGCGAGTTGTACATGAGGAGCACGAGGTGACTGCACAGGTGATGGCCTTTGGCTACCAGGACAATTGGTGGCCGATCCTTACGTCACCGTTCATGGGCAACGCACTGGCCGGCGGGACGATCGTCGCCCTGGCAGCGGGCTTCATCGGCTACTTTGTCATCGTTCGCAACACGGCGTTCGCCGCGCACGCGCTGGCACACATCGGCCTTCCCGGCGCGACGGGCGCGGTTCTGGTCGGGGTTCCCGTTGCGTTCGGCCTCGGCGTCTTCTGCGTCGGCGGGGCGCTGGTCATCGGACTGCTCGGCAAACGTGCGGCAGATCGCGAGATCGCGACGGGCACCGTACTCGCGCTGGCGACCGGCTTCGGGTTGTTCTTCAACTCACTGGCGACCAAGAGTTCGAGCACCATGACCAATGTTCTGTTCGGGAATCTGCTCGCAATCTCCCGAGAACAGTTAGTGACGTTCGCCGTGCTGCTCGTGGTACTGGCCGTCAGCGTCGGTGTCATCTACCGACCGCTGTTGTACTCCTCAGTCAACAGCCAGGTCGCCGAAGCCAAGTCAGTGCGTGTGCGGCTGCTGTCAATGATCTTCATGGTGCTGCTCGCGCTGGCTATCACGATGGCCGTGCAGGCGGTCGGGACCCTTCTGCTGTTCGCGCTCATCGTCACACCGGCCGCGACCGCGATCATGCTCACCCCCCGCCCGCCGGCGGCGATAGCCCTCTCCACAGCAATCAGCCTGGTCTCGGTATGGGTGGGCGTCGCGATGTCGGCAATATTCAACCTTCCGCCGAGCTTCGTCATCGTCACCATTGCCTGCAGTGTGTGGTTGGTCGTATGGATCCTGGTTCGTCAGGTGCGACCATCGTCCACGGCAGCGCGCCGGGCCTCAGCCGAGCTGGTAGCGGATCAAGCGGGAGCTGTTGGCGACCACGGCCACCGATGACGCGTTGTGCAGCACGGCGGCGAGCACCGGAGACAGGCCACCGCCGGCGCCGACGATCAGTCCGATGGCGTTGACCGCGATCGACATCGCATAGTTCTGCTGAACAACATCGACGGCTCGCCCGCCAAGCGCGCGAACATCGAGCAGACGGCTTAGGTCATCGCTGGCCAGCGCCACGTCGGCGGTCTCCACCGCGACATCGGTCCCACCCAAGCCCATCGCGATACCAATATCGGCGGCGGCCAATGCGGGCGCGTCGTTAACGCCGTCGCCCACCATCGCCACGGTGTACCCCTGGGCCTGCAGCTCGCGGACGACGTCGAGCTTGTCCTCAGGCAGCACCTCGGCACGCCACTCGGTGATACCGAGTTCGTCGGCGACCGCACGGGCGGTCTCGGTATGGTCGCCGGTCAACATCACCACACGACGAACATCGTTGGCGCGCAACGCGTCCAACACTGTCAGTGATTCGGGGCGGACTTCGTCGCGCAGGCTGATCAGGCCAACCAATTTGCCATCCACCGCCAGCAGCAGCGCGGTCTCGGCTTGCCGCTGAAGTTTGTCGACCCAGTCGGATGCCTTCTTGCTCACCCTGACCTTCTCGCGCCGCAACAGCGACGGGCTACCCAGCAGCAGAGTCCGTCCGTCAGCCACGCTGCGCATGCCCAGGCCGACCAACACCTCACACTCCTCGTGCGGCGGAATGGTGATGTGCCGTTCCTCGGTAGATCGGATCACCGCCTCGGCGAGCGGATGCCGCGAATGGATCTCCGAACTCGCAGCGTAGGCGAGGACCTCTTCGGGCTCCCAATCCTTGTTGAAAGCAATGATGTTGGTCACGACCGGGCGACCGACTGTCAGCGTCCCGGTCTTGTCGAACACGATGGCATCAACCCGGCCGGCCGCTTCGAGGTGAGAACCACCTTTGATCAGAATGCCGCGACGAGCCCCGTTACCGATCGCCGCACTGATCGCGGTAGGCGTCGACAGGCCGACCGCGCACGGGCAGGCGACGAGCAGCATCGTCATGGCGCGGCGGACGTCGCGGGTCACAATCAGGGTGAGCGCCGAGAGCAGGAACGACGCCGGAACGAAGCGGCGAGAGAAGTTGTCGCCCACGGTCTGGATCGGTGCACGGTCCTGCTGCGCCTGCTCGACGCGGGTAATGATCCGCCCGATCGCGGTATCGCTGCCGACCGCATCGGCGCGCACCACCAGCCGGCCCCGGATCACGACAGAACCGGCGTGCACATGCGCACCCGCCGCGATGCTCACCGGCAAGGTTTCACCGGTGATCGCCGACTGGTCCACGATCGCATCCCCGTCGACCACATCACCGTCTACCGGTATCGCGACGTGGTCGTGCACCACCAGCTCGTCGCCAATCTGCACAGTGTCGATGGCGACCTGAACCTCTGTGCCGTCGGCCAGCCGGATCCAGGCGGTGTCCTGATTACCGCGCAACAGGTTTCCGATGGCCCGCCTCGTGCGGCGTAGCGTGAGATCTTGCAGGTACTCACCGATGTTAAGCAACCACAACACGGTCAGCGCGACGACGTTCTCGCGCAGCACCAAGCTCGCGACCGTGGCCGCCGACACCAGTAGATCTGTTCCAGCGGATTGCCCGCCGCGCAGTGAGCGCAACGCGCCACGCAGGAACGGGTATCCCGTCGCGATGGTCGCGCCGGTGGCGAACAGCCGGCTCGTCGGACCCAACAGTGGCGGGCGGGCAAAGACATAGCGGCGCATCCCCAACAGCACCAATGCCACGCCGCCGATGGTCATCCGCAGCACATCGGCGTTGGCGACATCGGCAGAACGCGGCGAACGTACCGGCACCAATGCCCGCGACACCGAGGCGGCAGCCGATACCGCCGCCAGCACGGCCGACTTCTCACATCGCGTGGGTGAATACCACACAACCACCGAGGCGGTGCGCGGATACGCATGTACCGCACGCACACCGGCGATCGCGTCTACCGCATCTTCGATCGCCACCGCGAGGACGGTGTCACCGCGAAACCAGTTCGCCTGCAATCGCATTCGCCCGGCGGCATCGGAGATCACCACCAGCGCATGATCGGGCGGCTCAGTGCGAATGGTCGTGCCCGGCGTCCGCGACGGCCGGCGGTGGCACCTCTTCACCGATGCGCTCGCGTGCCTCGGCCATCACGTCGGCCGCCTGAAGGCGCGCCGACTCCGCTCCTTCCTCGGCTTTGCGGGCACCCCGCAGACCCCAAGTGGCAGCCGTCACGCTCGCTTCGCGCACCGGCGCCTTGGCCACCGCCTTGCGCACCAGTTCGTACGCCGCGACACCGACCACGCCGGTGACGACAGTCGACGCCGCCTTCGCGAGAAGTCCATGCACAACCATTTGGTGGAACCCCATTTCTCTCTAGTGAGGACGCATCGACCTCGATGTTGTCGATAACGACACCTTAAAATCTAGTCGCCTGATAGCCCGATGAGAATTTGCCAATCAGCACTTGAGTAGCTCAAGGGGTTCCTTTCTCGGGGCAACGTGATCGATGTAGCTGTGGCGGTCGCGATCGGGGCTAAATTCCCAGGCCAGTTCACGGCGGTCACACGGAACCCCATTCAGCCTCTCATCGACCGGATACGCGCCGGGTCCGACACGGAGTACGGCATCGTGGGGGATCTCACGTGGGGGTGCGTAGTCCAAATTCAGTTCATGTTCCACGGTGCCCCGTAGGTGGTGACGCTGTCGCCGGTCGAGGAGATCAGCCGGGCGAACGGACGCAGGAGCACACCACCGGCCGCACCGGTCACCGTTCCGTGCGCGTTGGACACCGCCACCGAACCGCCCAGGCCGGCCACGTCGACGCTGAAGGTCGCGACTTCCTGGATGCCCGGACCGTTGCCGAGGTCAGCCGAGATCGACACACCGGGGAACAGCGGCGGGGTCACAATGCCGCCAAATTCGGTGCCCTGTATGGCCCCGACGCCCTCTAAACCGTCGAAAGCGATGTTGGGGGTGGTGTAGCTGAAGTTGATGCCGACACCGAACGACCAGGGGAAGCCCACCTGG
>Ga0210003_1004760_pt1 | contig 10603 bp, 10 predicted proteins | sample LantaG_FD_182804 | JGI IMG/M metagenome (GOLD analysis project Ga0210003, IMG submission 182804) | Deep subsurface microbial communities from Baltic Sea to uncover new lineages of life (NeLLi) - Landsort_02402 metaG (SPAdes) (version 2) | ecosystem: Environmental > Aquatic > Marine > Oceanic >...
GGGGGGGGGGGGGTTTTTTTTTTTTTTTTTTTCGTTTGTCGATCTCGACCAACCTCTCTCACCCTCCCCTTCGCTTTCTCTCTCTCTTCCCTCCCTCCCAACCGCAACGAAAAACCACAGCTTCGCCACCGAGGGCACCCGTAGGTCCGTCGCGGCCCTGCTGGTCGTCCACGCCCACAGGCACCCTCACTTGCTGCTGCTGCAAGATTTGAGCGTCGTCTCTCCCCCGAACCCGAATCCAAACTCTAGTCACCAACCTCCTGCGCCTCCCTCGAGTGCCTTCCGACTTCCCGGGGGACGCCTCCGCCCGGGAGAGGACGAGGTGGCGGGCCTCGCGCGCAAGCTCAGGGCCAGGCTGTCGGCTCCCAGGGACCCCGTGGGGGCGCAATTCGCGAGCTGGGACGTGCCCAGGGAGCGCGCCGGGGTTTTGTTCCGCCCGGGGTTTGAAAAGGAGCTCTACCCCTTTTGCCCGCCGCACGCAAGTAAGGAGAAAAAAAGAAGGGTTTTTTCTTCGTTGTCTTGTTCTTCTTTTCCTCGTCTTCAATGAGGGAGCGAGAAATGGAGAGAAAGAGAAGAAGGAAAAGAAAAGAAGAAGCTCTCTCTCTCTCTCTCTCTCTCTCTCTCTCTCTCTCTCTCTCTCTCTCTTTTTATCTCTCTCTCTCACGCTCGAAAAAAAAAAATGCTCCAAAAAAATCTCGAAAAAAAAATCTCAAATTCTTTCTCAGCGGTCCCCAAAGAGGAGATCTTCGTCCGCGTCGTGCCCCTCCCGGAGAAGCTTAGCTTCGCCGTTCCCGAGGGCTTCAGGCTCGTTGCGGTACCGCTGATGGAGCTGCACGCTGCCGGGCTCGGCGGCAGCGGCGGCGGAGGAGGGAGCGGAACCGAAGCAGGGGGCAAGTTTGGCGCCGCGGCGGCGGCGGCTCCCGCGCTGCTCTCTCGTTACGCCCTCTCTCTCGCCGCGGCCTCGCTCTCGGCCCCCAAGGTGGGGCTCCCCCCGCCGGACGACGGGCGGATGTGGAAGCGGGAGGCGGCGTCGTCAAAGGGCGGCGGAGACAAGGAGAAAGGAGGAGGAGGAGCAGGAGGAGGAGGAGAAGCAGGAGGAGGAGGAGGAGAGGGGAAAGCGCTTGTCGTCGCCGCCGCTGCCGGGAGCGAGAGGAGGGAGGTCTCAGCTTCCCCTCCTCCTCCTGGCTCTTCTCCGCCGAAGCAGGAGAAAGAGGCGGCAGCAGCAGAAGCAGCAGCAGCAGAAGCAGCAGCAGCAGAAGCAGCAGCAGCAGAAGCAGCATCAGCAGCAGCAGCAGAAGCAGCAGCAGAAGCAGAAGAAGAAGGAGAAGGGGAGGAAGAGGCGAGCTAGCCAAAAGGGAAGGAGGAAGGAAAGAACTTTTTTTGTAACATCATTTTCATTTCATTTTTTTTTTTACAGTTTGAGCAAGCGGCGAGAAGACCTTTTCTTCATCTTCTTCCTCTTCCTCCCTCCGATCGCGCCGCCCGGCCCCTGGCACTTGGGCCCCACCAGCGCGGAGGGCCACACGGCTCCCCTCTCTATCGCTCGGCGGTTGCCCTTGGGGAGAGAAGAAGAAGAGGTCGAAGAAAGAGAAGAAGGAGAAGAGGAAGAAGAGCGTTCGTCTCTTTCTCCTCCTTCAAGAGCTTTCTCCGCTCCGCCGCCTCCTCCTCCTCCTCCCCCTCCCCCTCTGCCCCCCTCCCTGAACTCCCACTCGAGGGTCAGGAAGTGCGAGGCGGCAACGGGGTCCGGGAGGTAAGCTACAGAGAGGTCGAGGGCCCGCGGGGAGGGCAGGAGGAGGGAAAAAGGTTTCGGGGAGCGGGAGAGAAGAGTTCCTTTCGTCGCCGTCGTCGCCGTCGTCGTCGTCGTTTTGTTGTTGCTTCCGGCTTTCTCGTCCTCCGCTCCGCCTCCGCCGAGCTCCATCGAGGAGAGCCCGTCGGAGGCCAGGAAGAAGGTGTAGTTGCCCGCCACCTCGAGGAGGAGGCGGCCCCGGACGAGAGCGAACGAGGAAGGGAGAGAGGGAGGAGGAGAGGAAGAGGAATAGGAAGAAGAGAGAGAAGAAGGAGACGGAGACGGCGACAGCGACGACGACGACGACGGCGGCGACGGCGACGACGAGAGAGAGGACCGAAGGGAGCTCTTGCTCGCGAAGAGCGAGTCAGGCATCCGGGCCGGCTTGACTGGCGTGCCCGTGGTGTCGAGCAGCGTGGTCGAGTTGGACGATTCGGACTCAGAGAGCGGGCTCCACGAGAAGTAAACGGTTTCCGCAGAGGACGAAGCGGAGGCCTTTTCTTTTTCTTTCGTCGTTGCGGAAGAGACTCGGCAAGACTCTTTTCTCTTCGCTCCTCCTCCTCCTCCTCCTCCTCCTCCCGCAGCGCAGCTTTCTGCTTCCTCTCGCGTCAGGGGAAGGATGGTCATCGAGACTCCGGCCGGGGAGCAGTCGCTGGGGGGGCCCAGAGGGAAGAAGGACGAGGAGGGAGAGGGAGAAGAGGCCGTCGTCGTTGCCGCTGCCGGGGCGAAGAAGCTAGCGAAAGCGACGACGGAGATCGAGATGAGAAAGAGGAATCCTCGCTCAGGACGATGCCGACGAGGCCTCCCGGCGCGAGGGCGAGGGAGCGGCATGGAGAGACAGTCTCGCTGGCGAGCGAGCGAGAGAGACCGAATGAAGGAGGAGAGCGCGAGCTCCCAGGGCGCGGCTCTATTTTCTTTTTTCCCTTGAATCAGAAGGAGAGGTTTTTTGAGCAAAGTCGAAGATTGGAAGAAGAGTGAAATTTTTTCCGACGACGTCACTCGTCTTCTGCTTTTTCCTTTCGAGCGCATCGACGAAAAAAACGGTTTCACTTCTCTCACTTGCTCTTGCTCCCTCCCAGGTAAGCACACTTCCCCTCCCTTTTGAGCTCCGGTAGAGAGCCATCTCTGGATTGCCTCGAGGCCCTGGGAGGCAAGGGAAATGACGGAGGACTCTACAGCGAAGAGTGAAAGAGAGCGTTCGAAATTCTCTCTCTCTCTCTCTCTCTCTCTCTCTCTCTCCCTCTCTCTCTCTTTCCGAGAATTGTCGAGCCTCCCTTCCACTGAGCCGGCAGCATCGTATTGAAGCCCCTACCTTCCACTGAGCGGACAGCATTTTCCTGAAGCTTCCGGGGGAAGCAGAATGGGAAAAGTTCACGAGGAAACTGGAGGGAGAAAGGGATGCCGTTTCTTCGGAAAAATGACGAGGAAAAAACAGCTCGATTTTTTTCTTCGCGTCTTCTCTTCAACCTCTTCCTCTTTCCTTTTTCCTTCACTCAACTCAACTCAACTCAACTCGCGCCCCAACTCCCCCCTCTCCACACACACAGGTTTCCGCGCCCCCCTCCCCCCACCACGATGATATACCTCCGCGCCGTCGTCGTCCTCTTCGCCTTTGCCCTCGCCAGCGGGCACGCGCAGGCGAGGGAGCTGAAACGTAAAGAGTTTTCCCCCCGTTTTTTTCTCTCTTTTTTTGCTTTCGACAAACGGTCGTTTTTTTTTTCTTCTTTTTCTTCTCACCTCCCTCCACTCTCCACTCTCCACCCCCCGCGTCCAAAACAGAGTTCAACACCACGGCCCTGCTCTCTGACGCGCAGGCCAAGCTCTTTGGCATCCAGGAGCAGGTGCGCGACTGTCTTTGTTATTTCCTTTCCCTCGACCAAAAAATAATAATAAGAAGAAAACCTCTCTCTTGCTAAAAAAAAAAAAACCCGACTTCCGAAAAAAAAAAAAACTTCAAACAGATCGCCCTCAAGAAGGCCGCCCTCGCCTCCAAGCTCGGCGCCACCCACGCGGCCCTGGCTGAGCTCGGCACCAACGCCGGGCAGGTGGCAGCGGGAGTCGCGATCGACTCTGTGGAGAACCAACCCGGGTTGCAGGCCGCGGTCGCAAACGGAGTCGCCGTGAAGAAAGACCGTTTGAGGAACAAGACGGAGGCCGCCGTCGCGAAGGTGTCGGGCGCTCTGAATGGAGCAGGAAACGCAGGATCTGACGGCCTGACGGGAGCGGCCTCTGCCGTCTCAGGAGGCGTCTCGTCGCTCGTCGACTCCAAGAAAGCGGCCGCCAACGCCACCAAGCAGGCCATCAACGACGCCGCGGGAGGTCTGAGGAACGGGCTCGCCGGGGCGCTGCAGCCTCCGGTTCCTCCTTCTCCCTCTACCTCGAGCTCATCTCCGACGACAACGGCGGTGACAAACGGAGCCGGCGGCGGCGGCGGCAAGGACCCTACCAGCGACCCTTCCCTCTCCCTCTCTTCCAGGCTGCCCGCGGCCGCCCCCTCTCCCCCCTCTGCCGGTCCCGGAACCAACGGGGGAGGAGGGGGAGGAGGAGGAGGAAACGGCCTCCCCTGGCCCTTTGGCCCCTCACCTCAGACTCCCGCTGCCACCCCCGCTCCTTCTCCTCCTCCTCCCCCGGGCTCGGTCGAGTCGCTGGGCACGGCCGTCAACCAGCTCTCGGCCTCGGTGCAGGTCAGTTCCGCCCTGACGACCGGCCTCGCCTCCCGGATCGACGCGATGGCCTCGAAGCTCTCCTCTCTCTCGGCCAAAGTCGACGCCGAGACCTCGCGATCGCAGCTCGCCGACGCCTCCTTCGCGCAGAGGCTGGATTCCGACTCGGCCAAGGCCGCCGCGGCGGTCGCGGCGGAGGCGGCGAGGGCGCAGGCAGCAGAGGCGCGGCTCGCCGCGGCCGACGCCGCTCTTGCCGCGAAGATCGACGACGCCGCCGCCGCGGCAGCGGCCCGCGACGCCGAGCTCGCTTCTCTGAAAAACCGACTGGCAGAGGCCGACGCTCGCTTAACGCAGCAGATCACGCAGGAGATCGAGCGGGCCTCGAAGGCCGAGCAAGCCATCGCCGCGGCGGCCGCCGACGCCGCGCTGGCGCTGCAGCAGGCTCTTGCAGCGGAGAGCGCCCGCGCCGCCGGCGTCGAGGCTTCGCTCAAGCTGGCAGCGGACGCGGCCACGCCCTCCGCGGTCTCGGCGGCACAGCAGGCAGGGATCACGGTGACGTACGGGATCACGAGCTCGAGCTCCCAGCAGGGAGGGAATTCTTCCTCTTCGGGGGACAAGACCTTTGTCGCGCCGCCCGGCAACTCGACGTTTTCGTTCTCGACGAATTCTTCTTCGACCTCGACCTCGACTCCTTCCCCCGCTCCCGCTCCTGCCGTCTCGGCGAATCCGGCAGGGGGGGGCATCCTCACGGGGGGGATGCTGGTGCCCGCCCCGCTCCCCGCCGTCTCCTCCTCCTCCTCCGCGGCTCCCGCTTCTTCTTCTTCGGGCTCTTCCGCAACGGCGGCGGCGCCGACGGTGGCGGCGGCTGCCAAGGCCGCCGCGGCGGCGGCCCCGCAGGAGCCCGCCGCCGCTGCCGCCAACGCGGCGCTCGCGGCAGCTGCTTCTTCTGGCTCCTCTCCGGCCAAGCCCGCGTCTTCCGCGGCGTGAGGGGAGAGAAAGCAGAAGAGGGAGGGAGGAGGAGGAGGAAGAAGAAAAAACGAAAGATCGAAAGATCAGGAAAAACGCCCCCTTCTCTCTCTCTCTCTCTCTCTCTCTCTCTCTCTCTCTCTCTCTTTGCGGGAGAGAGAGAGAGAAAATTGCTTTGCCTTTGTTGCGCGCGCACCCGTCTGGCCCCCTCTTATATGCCTTGATGCCGCGCGCGCGCGCACGAGCGAAAAAAACAGCGAAGAGGGGGTGCTTTCTGCCCTTTTGAGTTCCTCTTCTTCCTTCCTTCCTTCTTCCGATTTTCTGCCTTCTGCCTTTGTTTGCCCCCCCCCCCCCCCCCACAAAAAAAAAACTTTATCGAAGAAACCAAATTCCATTTTTAGAGAGAAAGAAAGAAAAGAAAGAAAGAACTTTTTTTTATCACGAGTGTAAGAACCCCTTCCCAAAAAAGAACCGATTCGCGGAAACGCGAGGAGAGAACCAGATGCGGTGACGAGGAAAGGAGGAGAGGGAAGAAGGAAAGAAGAAAGGGAGGTCTCAACCTCGTTTTTTTCCCCTTCGCTTCTTTCACTTTCGACGAAAAAAAGAGAAAAAAACAGAAGGTTTTTTCTCTTTCTCTTTCCTCTTTCTCTCTCGATGGCGTCCGTCGAGTGGGGCTCCGGATACCTGGGCGTGATCGTGGCGCTGGTCGTGACGCGTGAGTGGTGGTGGTGCCCTTGGAGGAGGCGAGAGAACAAGAACAGAAGAAAGAGAAAGCGATGATGGCGAGAGAGCATCGATCGATCGATCTTCTCGTTTGCTTTCTCGACCTTGACACGAAGAAAGAAACCTCATCCCCCCTTTTTTTTTGCTTCCCCGAAATGAAACCACCAACATCTACCACCAGTGTGGACCCTCGCCTTCTTCGGGTGCCTGCGGCCGGTGCTGCTCGCGGGCGGCGGCGACAAGAAGAAGTAAGCACAGAAGAGTGAGCGAAAGAGAGAGAGCGAAAGAGAGAGAGCGAGAATCTTCCTCTCTCCTCGCGTGACCCCCACTCTCTTTTTTCGCTCACCTCACCGCCACCACCACCACCACCAACAAACAGGACCAAGAAGAAGCCCTCCCGGGAAGAGGTCGCCGCCGAGATCGCGAGGCTGAGGCTGCTGACGGGGACGGCGGTGCCGCGGAGGCGGGAGGCGAAAAAGTCTCCTTCCTCTCCTTCTCCTTCTGCTGCCGCGAGGACGACGGCAACGACGACGACGACGACGACGACGACGGCGAAGGAGAGAGCTGCTGCTGCTGCTGCTCCTGCTGCTGCCGCTGTTGCTCCCCGGCAGAGGAAGAAGACGACGACGGCAGCATCAGCAGCAGCTTCTCCTCCTCCTCCTCCCGCTGCTGCTGCACCGAGGAAGAGCGACGCCGAAGCGACGACAACCGCGAGGAGGAGAAGCACGAGAGCAGCGACCGCGAGCAAGCAGAGTTAGAAAAAAAAAAAAAACTCCTTCTCTTTCTCTCTTCCTGTCTCCCTCCTTCTTTCTTTTCAGTTTTGCTTCTAGTGGTGTGTACTTGCATGTAAAAAAAAATTTCTTGGATTCCAAATGGTGAAGTTTTCGGAGTGTGTGCGGGAAAGCAAAAGAAAAACAACAACGAACGAACGAATGAAAAAAAAAAAGTCGAAACGAAAAAAAGTCAAAGTCAAAATCGTTCTTTTTTTTTTCCCGAAAGAAAAAGCTCAAGCGAGGGACAACGGGACGGCGAGAGACGGAAAGGGTGCAAAGGTATTATGAGCGGCAAGAGAAGAGAAGAGAGAGAGACGGATCTCTCTCTTTCTATCGCCGAGCGCGCTTGGGCTGCTGCAACTCGGGAACAACGCCGTCGATCTCTCCACCTCCCCCGTTGTTGTTGTTGTTCGCTGCTCCTCCGCGGCGGCTCCCGCCGCCCCTCCCTCCGCCGCTCGCCTGCTGCGGCGCGTTCGAGGGGCCCGCGCCGTTGTCGTTGCTGTAGAGGGCTGCCTGCGGCGGAGGAGGCATGGCGGCCCCGCTGCCGCTCGCTCCTCCACCTCCACCGTTCGCGGGAGGCAGGAAATCGATGTCCGGCACCTCGAGGATCGCGGAGAGGTCCGCGTCGAAGTCCGCCTCCTCTGCCAGCATGTACGCCGCGTCGACGTCCTTCACGGAGAAGTCGCCGACGGCATCGGGGGGTAAACCCAAAAGCTCGGCGGCGAGAGTCATCCCCGGAGCCGAGGGGGCCCAGAGGTCGCCGTACAGGTTTTGCTGCTGCTGCTGCTGCGCTGCTTGCTGCTGCTGCTGCTGCTGCTGCTGGTGGTTCGCTGACTGTGCCCTCTGCTGGAGCATCTGGGCCTGGGCTGCTGCCGCTGCGGCCTTGGCTTGCTGCTCCGGGGACGAGGCGCGGCCCTTGCCCTTCGCTTCGGCTGTTGCTGCTGCCGCTGTCGTCGCCGCCGTCGCCGCTCCCGTCGCCGCTCCCGTTGCTGTCTCCTTGCCCTTGCTCTCCCTGTCGCCGCCGGCAGAGAGGGACTTGAAGCCCAGAGAGAACTGCGGCAGGGGAAGCCTGAGGTGCTTCGCCGTGGCCTCGTTGGCGCCGTGGACGGTGGTGTCGCAGCTGTTTTTTCGATTTGAGAAAGAAGAGAGGAAAGATAGGAGGTTAGAAAGCGGTGAAAGAAAGGCTGAGGTGGAGGTCGAACGCCAGCGAAAAAAAGCGAGAGAAAAGCGAGGAGAAAGCGACGAGAGCCGAAATCTTTTCGGAATCCACAAAATCTCTCTTCTCTCTCTCTTACCCTCGGCACATCACGGCCCTGTCGTCGGTGCACAGCAGCATCGCCGGCGCGCAGCGGCAGATGTCGCACTGCGGGGCCGAGGACCAGGGCGAGGCGGAGACGGCGTCGTGCTCGGCCCCGGCAGAGCCGGCGGCGTGAGCGCTGTTGATTTTTTTTTTTGGTTGAGATTTGAGATTAGTCATCGAGGTTTTTAAAAGGTGACATCAAGCGCATTCCCCAAACCGAGTGGACGGTTGCGAAGAGCGGATTGTGTTTATGCCCCTCCAAGGAAAAGGGGAGCGAGAAGATCCGGGTAAGCGGATGGAAAACGGTGTCGAAGGTGCGGATTCTCCTTCAGGTACCGTCGTCGTCGTCGTCGTCGTCGTCGTCGTCGTCGTCGTCGTCGTCGTCGTTCGTTCGTTCGTTTTCGTCTTTGTCGAATAATCCTTCCATCTTTCGCTTGCCTCTCTCCCTCACCTCGCATTGCACGCGTCGCAGTAGGCCACGCCCTCGGTGAAGCAGAAGGTCGAGGGTTTGCCGCCGCAGGACTGGCAGGACATCTCGCTCTCGGAAGCGGGTTGGCTTTCCGCTTTCTTTTTTGCTCTTTTCTTTTCTTCTGTTGCTTTCTTTCTGCCGACGGCGAAAAAAAAGAAATAACGAAAAATGGAAAGACGCACTTAAAAAAAAATTCGACTCGCTCGTCGAAGATGACGGCTGCTCCTTCGGCGCTCGCGCCTCCCTGCTGCTGTCCGGAGGATGGGGCGATCGCCACGGCGCCAATCCAGGCGCCTCGAGAACGGCAGCCTGCTGCTGCTCTTCCTGGCTTCAGACTGGTCCAAATCCCGGGGGAAGACGACCCGAGTGCGTGATTTCTTTTCCTTTTTGGGAGATTTTGATGGAGCTCTCTCTCGCTCTCGATGGGAAAACAAAAGCTCACATCTTTCTCCCTCTCCCACACTCTCTCTCCTCTCCCACAGCCCTGGAGCTCCGCCCCGCTCTCGTCGTCGAAGTCGAGGCCCGTAAGACGGGCCTGCTGGTGAGAGAGGGAGAAAAGATAAAGCAGAGGGGAGAGAGAATTAGAAGCTGAGAAAAAGCGGCAAAATTTTCGCTAGCTGCGAAAGAAAAAACTCAACCTCAACCTCTCTCTCTTCCTCCAAAAAAAATTTCCGTTTCACAGCTCAAGCGCCTCACCGACGTCGCGCCGCTGACCGCCCACCCGCACTTGAAGCGCGTGCGCTCGGTCAGGCAGAGACCCGAAGAAGAAGGAGGAGAGGAACAAGGAGGAGGAGAGAAGATAAAAACCTCGAGGACAGAGGTGCTCCTCTGCCCTCTCCCGACGACAACGGCGAGCGAGAAAAACGGGAAAAACGAGAAGAAAGACGAGAAAGCCGAAGCCGAAGAAGTCGTCCTCTCGCTCGTCCGTGAGCTGGGCCTGCCCGAGCCCCGGGTCCACCAGGTGCCCTTACGCGCCCCGGCGGACGCTGAGACGGCCAGGCAGTGGTCGCTGGCCTCCTGGCCCGTCGCTGCGTCCAAGCGGAAGCTCTCGGCGGCGGCGGCGGTGGCAGCGAGCTCGAGCAAAAACGGAAACGGCAACGGCGACGACGAAACGAAGAGTAACAAGAGCGACAGGAGCAGCAACAACGCCACCAACAACGGCGACTTCTCCGGAGGCCCCAGGCCCCCTCCTCGCCTCCCTGAGGCCCAGAGGTGGCTCTCCAGGGCCCTGGAGCTTGCAGAGGAAAGCGGAGTGAAAGACGCCTGCGTCATCGTCGACCCGGCGACGGGGGAGCGAATCGCAGAAGGAGTTGACGAAACACGCGGCCGAAGAAAAAGGAAAAAATCGTCTCTTTCGAACCCTTCTTCTTCCTCCGATTCTCCTTTCGAAAAGTTCCCGCACCCCTTGGCGCACGCAGCGATGGTGGCCCTCGCCGCAGCGGCGGAGAGGGACCGCAGGCTCTGGCCGAGGCTCCCTTCTCCTCCGCCGTTCTCGGCCCCTTCCTCTCGCTCGAACGGGAAGAAGAGCAACAGCGGCGGCAGCGAAGAGGAGAGCGGCGGCGGCGGCGGCGGCGAGAGAGAAGAACAACCCGACTCTGAGGACGTCGAAGGAGGAGGAGGAGAAGAGCTCCGAAACGGTGGCGGCCCTCTTCCCGAGGAGAAGCCCTACCTCATCACGGGCCACGACGTCTACCTGACGCGGGAGCCCTGCGCGATGTGCTGCATGGCGCTGCTGCATGCCAGGGCAGCGCGGATTGTTGTCGCCGCGCGGGCCGAGGGAGTCGGAGGAGGAGGAGGAGAAAAAAGTCGGAGCGGCGTTGCCGCTGCCGCCGAAAGCGACGGCGAAAAAAGCAGCAGCAGCAGCGAAAGAGGAGTCGCTCCTCCTCCTCCTCCTCCTCCTCCTCCTCCTCCTCCTCCTCCTCC
>Ga0210003_1004761_pt1 | contig 10602 bp, 13 predicted proteins | sample LantaG_FD_182804 | JGI IMG/M metagenome (GOLD analysis project Ga0210003, IMG submission 182804) | Deep subsurface microbial communities from Baltic Sea to uncover new lineages of life (NeLLi) - Landsort_02402 metaG (SPAdes) (version 2) | ecosystem: Environmental > Aquatic > Marine > Oceanic >...
TTATAAACAAATGTAATCCCGGAGAGGAATTTACAATTAGTTCATGGGACAAAATGGTTATGATTGATGAATTTGAAAAAATACAAGAAAAGATTATGGATGTTTCAGGATTAAAAGTATATTTCAAGGTGGGGATTGGCAAGAAATTGTTAAAACCTTTAGCATAGCTTATGGCTATAGCTATTATGAAATATTGTCAATCCCATTAGATGAAATACATGACTTATTGCCTGATGCAAAAATAATATGTGAACAAAAATTAGCTTATTTAGGAATAAAAGAATTATAAAATTAGTCGTGTATAACTAATAATTCAAATGATTTTATTTCAGGTTTATATACTGGCATTGCTTTAAAAACGGCTTTCTGATTAGGATTTAATGTTGAAGGATCAGCGTAACATTCGTTAATAGATACAAGGTTGCCCTTAGAATCGTAAGCTATAATTTTAATCTTTAAATATTCAATAATGGTATTGCCTACGTTTTTAAGTAGACCTTCAACATAATAATAATTGCCAGTTTTACTTAAATAGCTGGTCCAATCGGTGACCTCTATATCATTTTGGATAAATGATTTTGGATAAGTTTTGTCAATTGGAAGCACGTAAGATGTTTTCTGAATTAATTCAGGGGTCTCCTGGGACGATTTAGATTGTCCTACAATATAAATTATATAGCCGAGTTTTTTATATTTAGAAATTAGAGCTTCTTGATTGGTAATACAAATATTGTTACCTTCCTGATCTTTAACGATATAAAGGGTGGCAAAAGAATTAATTAAAAAGATATTAAGTAAAAAGATTAAAGAAATAATCAATAGAGAAAATTTAAAATTTTTCATAATGATACCTCCTCATTTGATTATTATTATAGCATGTCTAAAAAAAGAAATAAATACTGTGAGGTGAAAGAATAATTGGCTTTAGATAAAGAATTATCATTGATTATATCCGGTGATCCTACAAAATTAAAAAATGCCCTGGGTCAAGCCGGTGGCCAGGTAGATAAATTTGCTGAAAAAGTTGGTAAAATCGGCAGGACCATGACTATCGTAGGTGGGGCGGTTACTGCTGCATTAGGAATGATAATTAAAAAAACTGCAGATGTCGGTGATCAATTCGATAAAATGTCTCTTAGAACAGGCGTAGCAGTTGAAGATCTATCTACTCTGGCTTATGCTGCTGATATTTGTGGAACTGATATAGGAACAGTAGAAAATTCACTTAGATTTTTAGCAAAAGGCATAAAAGAAACTTCGGATGGAACAGGAATAGCTAAGGATGCTTTTGAGGAATTAGGTATATCTGTTATAGATATCGAAGGCAATTTAAGGCCTACGGTTGACGTAATGAAAGAGGCAGCTACGAAATTAGCAGCAATGGATGATGAAACCCGAAAAGTAGCTCTGGCCGGTGAAATATTTGGATCAAGATATGGTTCTCAATTATTACCTCTTTTAAAACAGGGTGGCAAAGGCATAGAAGAATTGATGCAGAAAGCAAGAGATTTAAATTTAGAAATATCTACCGAATCAGCAGCAGCAGCAGCAACGTTTAAAGATACTTTAGGAGATTTAACTAAAAGCGCTGGTTCTCTTGGTAGGGAGATTGGGGAAATTTTAATCCCATCATTAACTAAATTGGCTGAGAAAGCGGTAAAGGTGATCAAAAGAATAACAGAATGGGTAAAAGAAAATCCTAAATTAGTAGAAACTATAGTTAAAATAGGAGGAGTTTTAGGAGCTTTGGCTGCAGTGGGTGGACCGATATTAATAGCAGTTTCTGCTTTTATGAAGATGAAGGGGGCAATTATCGCGGTTGGAACTGCCTTAAAAGTGGTGGGCAGTTTGGCGCTTACCAATCCTATTGGAATGGCTATAGCTGCAGCGGGGGCTTTATATTTAGCCTGGACTACTAATTTCGGTGGTATAAGAGATTTTACTCTTGCGGTAGTTGATAAAGTAAAAGAGGCGCTTGGTTGGTTGTGGGATAAGGTTAAATGGGTTTTAGAAAAATTGGGGTTGTATAAAGAAAAAACAGAGGAAGTCGGTGAATCAACTGACGAATTAAAAGAATCTTTGGAAACCGCTTCTACTGCAGTTGATAATTTGGCAGGAGAAAATGAAGAATTGGTAACCTCATTCAATAATGTTAAAACCGGCGCAGGGGAAGCGTCGGAAGCGATAAAAATCTATGCTGAAGATATAGCTGAAAATTATATTACTTTGGCTTCCAAAGCGACCGATTCCTGGGAAGATTTTTATAGATTTTGGGAAGCAGAAGCAGAGAGGACCGCAAAAAATGTTACCGAAACCATAGAAGAAGTAGGGAAAAAAACCAGTAATCTTATAAAAAAGATAAAAGATGAGACGGGAAAGATCACCGGTGTTGTATTGCCCGGTGGTGGAACAATAACGATTGCAGGTGAGGAAATCCCCTCATACCAGAGAGGTATTGATTATGTGCCAAAAACACAATTAGCATTAATTCACGAAGGAGAAGAAATTAATAAACCCGGCCAAAGAAGTTATGATCAGCGAAAAAGAGAAATTAATATCAATATAAATAATCCGGTAGTCAGGAATGATAATGATATTACCAAAATTAAACAGCAGGTAGAGATGGCCTTTTGGGAATTTATCAGACAATATGGTCGTAGCGGTTTTGAATTATCGGTTTAAAGGGGAGTTAAATCATGCCAGAAGGGACAATTGCAATAGGAGATACCACCTTAGATACTCCGGTGGGATATCTAGCAAAAGCGAATTTTCTTAAAAACTATGAACGCACTCCCTATGGCACTTTAATTATCAATCGAAATGTAAATGCTGAAAATCAGCCTATCTCTGTATATCATTTTGAAATAGCGGATCTTATAAATAGTAAAATGGATGCCATAAAAGCAGAAGTAGAACGTATAGGCAATATATATTATATTGATTACTTGCAAATAACCGAAAGGCTTTCCGGAGATGGATCTACCACTATATTTTATACTCAAAGACAAATGTCAGGATCTACCCCGGTCCCGGTGGTTACTTTGAGCGGTGTATCTAAAACCGTAACTGTAATTGATGACACCAACCCGGGAACTGGCAATGTATATGCAAAAGCCAATGTTAGTGGCAGGGCAAGGTTTATATTCGGGGACGTTCCCCCGGATGTAGACGATAATATTGTTATCCGGTACGAGCCTAAATTTATAGTGCATATTGTAGATTATCAATATATCGGTAGGATTATGGATGTAGGACATTTTTCATTAATTTGTGAGGAAGTAAAACCATGATAACAGTTATTAATTGTTTTTTGGCGGTAAACGAGCAAAGTGAAGATTCACCGACCTATAAGGCAATAGATTGCAATTTACATGTCAATGAAAATGATGATAATTTTTTCGGAAGAATAATCGATTGTTCTCTTACGGTGCAAAGAGTATTAGTTGGAGCATGTTTGGCCACTGCACAGAGTATAAGGCTAAAAATTACTATTGATGGTGAAGATGTGTCGGCTGCCTTGGTGGGCCAAGTAATGATTCAGCACAATGAAAATTTGATCAGTTTATTTTCCTTTAATTTGAACGATTTTCAATATTCACCGTTACTTGTAGGAGATTATGAAGATAAAGAAGTAATCATAACTTCCTATGTTAATGGCCAGGAAGTGAAACTATTTACCGGGTTGATCGATGGCACAAGATCTGATGCTGTCGATAAATATAATTTAAATATATATGGTAGTGATTATGGCAAGAAATTATTGAAACGAATGACCTTGATATCCGTTCAAGAAGCAGCAACAGCTAAAACCAGGGGAGCGATTATAAGATACCTGGCCAATCAGGCTGGAATAACCAATGTGGATGTGCCTACCGGAAGTAAAACGGAAATTGACCATTCCTTTCAGGATCAGTTTATCCGGGACATGATCCAGAAGGAAATGATGATTGAGGGTTGGGTAATAAGGTTTGACGAAAATGCCAAAATGTTAGTTTACAAAAAAGTAATTAAAACTAATGAGACTTTGTATCCCACTCCTGATTGGGAATATGGAGAGAATAAATTTATATTAGTGGGTCTGACTACGACAAGGGAAGGGATCATTAATCAATTAACTATATTAGGGGCAATCTTTGAGGAAGAAGTAATAACTATAAACGATTTAGAAGTCCCTCCTTATGAGCCGATATATGACATACAGACTACTACAGTCAATAAAAGTTTTGCCTTAGGTGAAATTGTGACTAACTGGTCTTATGAGGATGCTAATTTCAAGGTGACCACAAAATATTTAGGTTATACCAAACCACCGGGATTTATTTTTCCTAAATATCAGGATTATAAATTTACTGTTGTTAAATTAAATTCTGATTTAACTGTTCAAAATATGGAGTTTACGGTTACAGGTGGAGCAGGTAAATATTGGGAGAGTAATACAAGTTTTAATATTCATCGGGAAATTCAAAGTACTCTTGATTGGGTTTTTACCGAAAAGGCTTTCTCTATATCGATAGCAATTAAAACCAAAGAACAGACTGATGGCGGGAAAGAGCAATATGAAGAGGAAAATCCTACTGAAGAAGTTGTTTCTACTATAATTCGTACTCAAATTAAGGCAGTGGTAAATGATCCTGTCTCAATTGCCAAATATGGAGTGAGAAAGCCACCAGGAGAAGGTACGGAAGAATATCCGTTGGCCGAAACCGAAGCACAATGTATCGGTATAGGGCAAAGAAGAATTAGAGATAGTCATAGATATACCAAACAACCTGATTATTTGGTTAATTTCAATCCTAAAATAGTAGCAGGTGAAGCGGTTAAATTAACCGATAAAAAGATTGGCTATAATGAACGTTGGCGTATAGAAGAAATAGCGCTTTATTTTGATATTGATCCAGAAACTGGAGCAATTAAACCTAGAACCCAGATAGGATGTGTTTTTTATGCTTAGGTTTAATATAGCCACTTCAAGCAATGTAGTGGGTAATATCAAACATCGGGGTACTTACATGACCGGGATAGTTGCTGCTGACAATGGTGATGGTAGTTATGATGTTGAGATTGCCGGGAGTGGTAAATCAATTAAAAATATTTTTACCACAAAAAAAGAGCCTGATTATGTAGTAAATGAAACGGTAGGGATAGTTTTTGAATATGGAATAAAAGAGAAACGAACTATATGCGGAGTATTAAGGGATATTAAGCAAATAGAAGTAACTGCTTCGGTTAATTCATTAGGGGTATAAATGTAAATGAAAAAAATATTATTTATTTTATTAATTATAGGAGTTTTGATTATGTTAAGACCGATTAATGAAATTATAAGAAATACTGTAGGGAATATAATTCATCGGTTATCTGTAGTAACTGGGGAAGTAGCGGTTGACAATGGTGATGGCAGTTATGGTGTATTTATAGCTGGAGATCCAAAGAAATATCCCAGAATTTTTACTTTAGCCAGGGACCCCGATATAGCAGTAGGAGATACTGTAAGAATTTTATATAAAAATGGAGATAAAAATAATCCGATTATATGGGCACCAGAGAAACCGACTGCTTTAAAATTATATGAAAGCCAACTTATAAATGATGGCAATTGGATGAATGCTTATGGAACAAATTGGATAGCATATTTTTTCCAAGCAGAATCAGATCATAATATTAGAGAAATACAGTTGTATATGACCAGAACGGGTTCCCCGGGAACTGTTATTGTATCCCTTTATCCCAATGAAAGCACTGGAAACTTTAAACCAATCATAGGTGGGGGAGCGTTAATTATAGGAAATACAAATGGTAATACATTGCCAACGTCTGGCGGTGAATGGAGAACTTTTTCTATTGCTTCATATTCATTAATAAATGGGACTTGGTATAGTATCGTTGTAAAAGCCTTGGGTGGAAATATTTCTAATTATGCTAAATGGTGGGGAACAAATGAGGATGTTTTACCCAATCAATGGAGACATTATTCTATTGATTCTGGTATTAATTGGTATTCTGGTCAATTCGATTTGACTTATAAAATATATGGTAATTAAGTGAGGTGAAATAAATGGCAGTAGATCCAAAACCTTCAATATGGAACGCTAATGATTCGCAAGAAGTAACTGCGATAAATTATGGCCTGGGTGATGCCGGGGCTTATTTATTATTAGAAGCAGGAACAGAATATCACGTCTGGAATGATAAGGGAATGGTAAAAGGATCTTCCAAAATGACATGTGTCAGGGTAAGCGCCAGAGATGACAATGGAGATGAAGTCAAAAATATCACTAAACAGCATTGGCCTGAAATAAAATCCCTTACCATTCATGAAGGTTCTAACGGTGGAGATGCCTCTGGTGAAACTGATGATAATATGACCGAATTTCAACCGGTGGGTTTAAATGCTCCCCTTATTATTGGTGATATACCCGCTGATTGTTATAGAAAAATAATGGTAAGAGTTCATATTCCCAATAGTGGCATAGAAGGACCAGTTACCTTTCAAATATATGTATTAAACCAGGAGCCTTCGACCCCTATCGCTAAATGGACCACCGGGCTTCATGGGAATGGTGTAGTCTATCAATCCGGTGGGGCTTTTGCGGTTAGTATTGGTTCACCTGCCTCAATTTTAGATATTGAAAAAGGTAAAGCCTTAATTGATAGTCTTGAAACTTATTATGGTGCTGCCCAAGAATATGATGTTTCAGAATTAGACGATGGAACTTATAAATTATATCTTACTTCGGTAGGGGTGATCAGTACAATAATAAGCACTTCTTCAATCCCTGCAAATAGTATCGAATTAAATAGGGTAGTTGTAGCGGGTGGAGAGGCAACAGCAGTAACCGATAAGCGACTATTTCTTACTAATATAATGGTGGGATTAGACGAGGCAAAGACTACAACTCCTACTAAGAATCAGGTTTATATTGCAACTGATACAGAGAAATTATATGTTTGTTTTGCCGATGATACTTGGTCACAGGTTATTCCTCCTTCAAATTTTGACTTTTATAATGCTTTGGCCGATGACCATACTTGGAGTGGGGAAAAGGATACCCAGCTTGTAGGTGAAGATGTAGCTTTTGGACAATTACTATATTTTAACTGGACAGACAAAGAATGGAAACTAGCAAAAGCAGATGTTGCAGCCACTATGCCAGGATTACGAATAGCCCTTGAATCCAAGGCCGATGGTGAGACCTGTCTAATGCTAGTAAAAGGTTATATAAGAGATGACTCTGCTTTTGAATTTGCAGGGGCGATGGTTTATGTTTCTGAAGCAACAGCAGGGGCTATGACCTCTACTGCACCTTCAACTACTGGTAATCAATTACAAAGGGTAGGACAAGCTAAATCTGCCGATATTTTATTCTTTGATCCGAGCCCGGACGTGGGTGAGATTTAGAAGGAGTGAGGTATGCACATAGAGTTAGATATTCCCGATAAGATTGTGGAAGATTTAAAAGACCGTAATATAAGAATATTTGCAGGGGTAGATTTAATTGCCGAAAAATTAAGAGGTGATAAATGGAAAATCAAGGTTAGTGGATGCTCAATGTGTGGAAAGTGTTGTAAAAAATTACCCAAAGAACATCCTTTTCCTGTTATTGATGGCCAATGTGTCTATCTTGTAAATCCACCTGGATATGGTGATAAATGGATTTGTGGATTAGGGATTAACCGTCCATACGGATGTGCTGTTTCTACTCCTATTGTTGATTATTGCAATGTAAAATATGAATATTTGGAGTTATTAGATGGAGATTAAATGCTGTAAATGTAAAAAAGAATATGATTTAGCAAATAATATCTTTGAATATAAAAAGGATACTAACTGTCCTATTCTTATTTGTCCATATTGTGGTTTTAAGCATGTAATTAATTTTATGCCCTTTGAAAAAAGAATAAAAGTTAAAAAGATAAAGAAGTTAGATTTGGCGTTTACTATTGTAATTTTAGGTGCTTCGAGGATAGCCAATGCCAGTAGGGTTGACCAGTCAAATATTGATGATGGCAACGTAGAAACGGGTACTGCGTGGGAGGTATCTACGTTTGTTTATGCAAATATACTCTTTAACCCTTCTGGACAAGTACTCGATTTGACCTTCAATGGCGATGGAACGAAAATGTATTGCGTTTTTAGTGATGATTATGTTCGTCAATATACTCTTTCCACCGATTGGAAGGTAAGCACCGCTATTTATTCAGGCAAATCTAAATATGTAGGTGATGAAGAATCTTTGCCTCACAGTATAGCTTTTGGTAATAATGGAACCAGAATGTATGTTGCAGGTAACAATACTGATAATGTTTGGCAATACAACCTTTCTACCGCTTGGGACGTAAGTACCGCAGTTTATTCCAGAACTTATTCTATCGACCCTGGTGTAGATTTATATGTTCTTGGGGCTAAATTCAATTCTACTGGAACCAAAATGTATATTGAAGGAAATGAGAAAAACTGCATCTATGAATATAGTCTTTCTGTGCCTTGGGAAGTTAATTATGCTTCTTATACTGATTCCTTTGACGTAAGTGGCCAAACGACATCGCCTTATGGTCTTTGCTTTAGTGCTGATGGTACCAAAATGTATGTTGTAGGAAATGATACTGATGGAGTCTTTCAATATACACTTTCTACGGCTTGGAATATAGCAACTGCTTCGTATGTTGGTAAAAAGAAAATCGTAACTGCCGAAGAAACCTCTCCTTATTGTGTCGCTTTTGGTTCTGATGGAGAAATCATGTATGTAACGGGCATTTCTACTAATAGAATTTTGCAATATGAGTTAATGGGACCTTGGAACAAAAATAATGATTTTATTCTTGCGGTAAGAATTTATACTTCAAAAGGTCCTCTTGCTCGAGCATATAAACTCCGTTGGAGAAATGTTACTGATAGTGGAACTTTTGCAGATGTAGGAGCAACAGGGGAGATAACTTATTCTGCAACTACCGGCTTAACTGATGAGGATGATTTGCTTTTGACTGAGAAACTATGTGATGTTCAAAGTGAATACACTTGGCAAAACGGTAAAGAGAATGAAGGTGATAATATATTGCCTAATTCTGGAACTTATTCACTTGCCGATGAATACTATACCGAACTTCAATGGGCATTAAATTGTAATGGGGCATTAGATGAGCACAAATATGAATTTGAATTATGGGATATTACCGACGGGATTTCTATCGGTACTTGTTTGGCAAGTATTACAATGGGAATAACTCCGAGTGGATGTAAGTGGAATACCAAAACCATATTAAAGTGGTGTACCAAAGTAATTTCAAAATGGAATGGATTATAGTAGGGAGATGATGTAATGAATCCAATAGAATTAGGGAAGGCAATAGCTGAGACTGGAACTCCAATTATAACAGCAGTGATGTTAATTTTGGTGGTGGCCCTAGTGTGGTATTTGATAAAACGACAGACTAAAAGGGAAGATAAGCACGATAAAATACAAGAAGAAGAAAGGCTATTTTACAGGACTTTAGTCAATAATGATTTAAAGAGTTTACATAATGACAGCGTAAAAAATGCCGACTTGAATAATCAGAGCATAGTATTACTTAAAGATATCGGCGAGAACCAAAATAAATTGTGTAAATTAATAGAGAGTGTTGATAGGAGAATAAATGGACGGAAATAAGAAATCTTTAGGTGATCTTTCGGATCATTTTTGGAAGAGGGAGTTTAGATGCATTTGTAAAAAATGCAGGAGAAAAAAAGTCCGGGTAAGCAGTCTATTATTATTTAAATTAGAGATGATGATAATGATTATAGACCGGGGGCTTGATTTTCATAGACCGGTTATCGTTTTAAGTGGTAACAGGTGTATTGAATATAATCGAGAAATCGATGGATATAATGATTCGGCCCACATTCCTAATCCGGATGGAGAGGCTGCTGATATAAAAGTGATAGGAATAAAGCCTATTGATCTGGGGTTAATTGCTGAAAAAGTAGGTGGACTTAGAATAGGAATAGCTAAATGGGGTATTCATACAGATGTTAGGCCCCCGAGTCCGAGTAAGTTCTGGATCTATCTGGGCGGAAAAATTATTTATTCCGGTCCTATAGAAAATAATGATCTATTAAAATTCTACCGGATAATAACAGGAAAGGAAGGTGAATAATATGTTTGATTGGTTATCAGGTTTGGCCTGGTACTGGTATGCCGGTATTGTGGCAGTAGTGGCTTATTTGGTTTGGTATTTAAGTAAAGATTAATTAAATAAAAAAAGAAAGGTGGTGAAAACAGATGAGTAGCATATTAAAATTATTAAGTATCATAGCTGGGATAGTTCCTATAATTCTAGTTCTAATCAAAGAATTTGAAACTCCCGGTTTCGGGGCTGAAAAGAAAAAGGTTATACTAGATTCCGTTGCTTCGTTTTATGATGCAATAGCTGAAGGTAACACCCTTCCTATATCTAAAGAGAAGTTATTAGGTATTGCCGGGAGCTTTATTGATATTGCCGTAGCATTCTTTAATGTGATTGGCTTGTTTAAACATAAGACCGAAAACCCTACATAGGCAGCAATCGGAAATTTGTAGCAGATGGTTGGTTAGAAAAGAATATGAGTATTCCGATATGGACTGC
>Ga0210003_1004762_pt1 | contig 10602 bp, 9 predicted proteins | sample LantaG_FD_182804 | JGI IMG/M metagenome (GOLD analysis project Ga0210003, IMG submission 182804) | Deep subsurface microbial communities from Baltic Sea to uncover new lineages of life (NeLLi) - Landsort_02402 metaG (SPAdes) (version 2) | ecosystem: Environmental > Aquatic > Marine > Oceanic >...
CGCGCGTTCGCTCGCTCATCTCATCACGGACGAACGAGAGGGGGGGGGCAAGGTGCTCTTGTCCTCTTTCCTTCTCTCGTTCGTCCATTAGTGCGTTCTTTGTCTTTTTCTCTGTCCGCGGAAAGAAAAAGAAGAAAGAAAAAGCAAATTAAAAAGCAAAAAGAAGGAGAAAGAAAAAAAACAAAAACTTCAAAACACCTCCACCCACCTCCTCAACGCGAAACCAAAGCCCCCCGAGAGCTTTTCCCTGTTTTTAACCCCCAAGCCCTGCCTTGAACGTTGACACTGAAAAAGGAAAGAGTTTTTCTTTTTGTAAGTAGACAGAAAGAAAATGAACAGCCAACACGCGATTGGAAAAAAAAAGTCTCTCTTTCGTTCTTTCTCTCTCTTTCTCTTTCTCTTTCTTTCTCTCTCAACAACTGCGATCCCGTTTTCTTTATCAATTGCACACACACAAACTCTCAACGACGGAAACAACTAAAAAAAGCAAATCAAAGAGCACACTCTCTCAAGGGGCGGCGAAGGAAGAACTAAAAAAGAAAATCAACTTCAAAAGAAGAAGAAAAAAATGGGGCAACTCACAGCCCAGGCGGCGTCGCCGTCGTTGGCAGCAGCGGCTCCCTCTCGGACGGCACCGCCGCCGCGGGGGTAGTCCCGGCAGAAGAGCCTCCACGCCCTCCTCCTCCTCTCTGCTGGCGCTGATGCGTCGTCGGCGTCGCGGCACCGGCGCCCGGAGCCGGAGCGGTGGTGCCCGGAGCCGGAGCAGCGGCGACGGCGACGCGGGCGAGCGGCGGCATGACCGTCGCCGCCAGCGCCGCGGCGACGACCGCGCCCAGGGCCTGCCCGACCCAGCGCGCCGGGGCGGCGCGCCAGCCGCAGCCGAAGGCGACCGCCGGGGACAGGGCGAGCACGGGGTTGCCGACGACGTCCTTTTTTTGAGTTTTTTTTTTAGACAAAGAAGGGGGAAACGGTGAGGTTTTTTTTCGAAACTTTCTTCTTCTTCTTCTTCTCGCTCAAACAAAAGAAAAACCTTTCGCTCCTCTTATCTCATCTCACCCCCAGGCTCGGAGCGACGGCGGCAGCAGCGGCCCCGACCGAGGCGAAGGCCAGAGCGACGAAGGCCGGAGACGAGTGCGAGAGCAGAGCTAAGGATGAAACCGCGGCGGAAACCGACTCCCACGCCAAGAGGCGCCACCAGTTTGCCCCTCCCCATTTCCCCATCTTCGCGGCGGCGGCGGAGACAGGCTGCGCCAGGCAGCCGACGGCCCCGGCCTTGCGGAACAGGCGGGCTCCGGGCACGGTCAGCGACGAAATCATGGCTCCGACGACGCCTCCCCCGAGTTGGGCCGCGGCGTAAGCCAAAAACGACGCGGCCGCCAGCCTGCCCCCGAGCACCGCCGCAAGTGACAGCGCCGGATTCATGAGCCCACCCGACGCCGGCCTGAGGGCGGAGGAGAGCGAAGCGTAGATACCTGGGGGTTGATTTTTCAAAGAGAGATGAAAATAAGAAGAAGAAACTTGTTTTTGCTTCTCACTTTTTTCCCTTCTTCGCCGTCGAAAAGAAAAGGAAAAAAAATACCAACCTGCCATGATCACAAAGGGGACCAGCGAGGGCGCGCCCGCCAGAGCGGCGGAGCCGCCCGAGGCGGCCGCGCGTGCCGCTCCGGCGATGAGCTGGAAGATAGCAGAGCCCAAAGCCTCGGCGGTGACGGCGGCCGCCAGTTCGGGTCCAGAGCCGGCAGGGAGTCTGGCACGGGAGAAGGAGGAGGATGACAAAGACATCTTGAGGAGAGAGAGAGCTGGGTTGCTCTCGAGAGAAGCGGCTGGGAGTGAGCGGGGAAGCGCGAAAGAGAGAGGCGACGGAAGAAGAAGAAAAAAGTGAAAAGCAAAGTCGTCGACGACGACGACGACGACGACGCCTCAGAAAAATAAAAAACGAAGAAGCAAACAATTAAGAAAAAAAGCATCAAAGCGATTGCCCCAACGCTCCGGCAAACACCTCCCATGCTCTCCGCCAGATTCACTCCCTCCACCTCTAGTCGATCACCATGTTGCCCTCGCTCGCAACCGGCGAGGTCGGCGGTATTGCCCGACGCTCCTAGAGCGAAGAGGAGCGCGGCGATTGAATCGATGATTGTGGGAGCTCGATGCCGATCGATGGGATCTCTCTCTTCTACGCTGAAGAGCGCGACGACCAAGCCCTCTCGAGTTACCCATTTCCGCGCTAGAGCAAGCAGCGATAATGCTCTATCTGCTGGAGGTAAAGAGATCGAGCGGGAGAGGGGTGTGAAGAGAGCTGAAAGAGGCTTCGATCTGGAAGGTTTTTTTTTTTCAGTCTCTCTCAAAAAAAAGAAAATCGAAAAATCGAAAACCAAAAACCAACCTCTAGACCCCGACCTCCTCCCCCTCCGCTCGGCCTTCACCCGCGTCGTCGCCCCTCTGGCCGCCGCCCTGTGCCTCTGCAATGCCGACAGGATCTGTCTGGCCGTGGCGATCGTGCCGATGGCTGCGGAGCTCGGCTGGAAGCCCGCGACGCAAGGTGAGGAGATTTCGGTTTTTTTTTTTGAAAAAGTTTTTTTTTGAATGAAAAAAAGTCTCAACAACAAAAACAAAAAATCAAACAACCACCACTCCTAGGCCTCGTCCAATCCGCCTTCCTGTTCGGCTACGCGGCCACGCAGCTCGTCGGCGGCGCCGCGGCCGACAGGTTCGGCGGGCGCAGGGTCCTCGGCCTCGGGATCGCCTTCTTCTCCCTGGCCCAGCTCGCGACGCCGGCGCTCCTCGCTGCGGCCGCCGCTGGTTCTTCTTCTTTTCCTTCTTCGTCTTCCTCTTCTCTTTCTGCTGCTGCCGTCTCTTCTCGAACGCTGGCAGCTGCCCTGCTCGCCCGAGCGGCCGTCGGCCTGGGCGAGGGCGTCGCTCTGCCGTCGATGTCCTCTCTGGTGGCAAGGCACGTCCCTCCTTCCTCCCGCGCCACCGCCCTGGGAGCTTCCTTCTCGGGTTTTCACTGCGGCAATCTGCTGGGTCTAGCTCTGTCGCCGGTCTTGCTCGCGCGAATGGGCTGGCGAGGGATGTTTGCGTTCTTTGGGGCGGCAGGGGCGCCGCTGCTGCTGTTCTGGTTCTCGCTGGTGCCCGAGTCGGAGAGGGTGAAGAGGGAAAGAAGAAGGAACTCGACCTCGACTTCTTCGACCTCGACCTCGACTCCTTCTTCCTGCTCGACCTCGACTTCTTCTCCTCCTCCTCCTCCTCCTCAGCCTCCGACAACACCAAAGGTCACCCCTCGGGCCCTGCTCTCCTCAAGGCACACCTGGGCCATCATCGCCGCCAACGTCGCCAACCACTGGGGCTACTTCGTCTACCTCTCCTGGCTCCCGAGCTACTTCCACGGAGCGGTAGGACTCGACCTGGCAACGTCGGCGGCGGCGAGTCTGGGCCCCTGGCTGCTGATGGCGGTGGGGTCCTCGGCCTCGGGGGCTCTCGCTGACTGGCTGGTGGGGGTCGAGAAGTGGCCGGTGCGGCGGGTGAGGGTGACGCTGCAGCTGGTGGCGTTCCTGGTGCCCGCCGCGGCGCTCGTGACGCTGGCGCTGGTCGGCGGAGGCGGAGGTGGAGGTGTTGGAAGCGTTGGAGTTGGAGCGAAAGCGGCGGCTTTGACAACGGCAAGTTCGAAAACTCCTTCTCTCCACCCCGCGCTCGCCATCGCCCTCGTCGCCACCGCCCTGGGCACCACCTCCCTGGGCCAGGCCGGCTTCGTCGCCAACATGGCTGACGTGGCGCCCAAAGCGGCGGGATCGATGTTCGGCCTCTGCAACACTTTCGGGTCCGCGGCCGGGATCGCTGGCGTGGTTGGAGCCGGCGCGATAGTTCAGGCGACTGGCGGTTCCTTCGCGCCGCTGTTCCTGCTGACGGCGGGGCTCTACTGCGTTGGAGCGGCTGTGTTTGCCCGGTTCGCGAGCGGGGAGGCGGTGTTTTAGTTTTTGAGGGAAGGAGAGAAGCGAGAGAAGGGGAGAGAAGGAGAGAAAGAGATGTAAACTTGAAAGAGTTTTAAAAAAAACTTTTTCACTCTCTCTTTTTTTTTGATAAATACAGTGCTTTGCGTTTCTTTCCTTTTTCTTTTTACCAAAAAAAAAAAAAAACAGCGACGGCAACGAACCAGGAAGAACGCAATGGGGATGTGGATTGTGAATGAACAAGTGTTTCGGGTGGTTGAGTTGGTTATTTTATTTCTCAAGTTTTTTTTTTTCGAGAGAGAGAAGAATTCCTTCTCGCCCTTCTTTTCGCAAGAGCAGCAGCTGCAAATGGGGGGAATGAAAAGGAGGAGCATAGTGGTCATTTGGTACACGAAGAATGGGAGGGGACAAAATGGAGGGGACGAGGAAGCGAAGAAGGAAGCGGAAGCAAGCTGCGGTCGAGAGAGCGACAGAAAAGAGAAGAGAGAAAAAAGTTGGCTTTTTCTTTCTTCTCTCTTCCCATCTCTCTCTCTCTCTCTCTCTCTCTCTTCCTCTTCTTCAGCCAAGCATGCTCACGCGCCCGGAGATGGGCGCGTCGCCTGCTCCTCCAGGGTTAAATCCTCCTCCTCCTCCCATTCTGGGGCCTCCTCCAAAGGCGGGGCCCCCTCCTTCGCCGAAAACGGGGCCTCTCGGGCCGCCAGCGCCAGCGCCAGCGCCGCCGCCGCCGAAGCTTCCGCTGCCTCCAGCAAAGGCGCCTCCGCCACCACCACCTCCGAACTCAGAGGGCCCCGCGGCGTTCAACCTCCGCCTTCCCTTCTGCGCGCCGCCACCGCCGGCAGGGGAGGTCTCGGGAGAAGCAGGTTCGGGAGGGGAAACGACTTCGCGAAGCATCCGTCTCTTCCCCTTTTGCGCGCCGCCGCCTCCGGCCGGAGCGACGACCTCGACGACGACGGAAAGCAACTTCTTCCTTCCCTTTTGCGCGCCGCCACCTCCCGCCGGGGAGGTGATCGCCTCGACCTCCGGCGGGGAGACGACCTCGCGGAGCATGCGGCGTCCCTTCTGGGCGCCGCCGCCTCCCGCAGGGACTTGCTGCGAAGCGGAGGAGGAAGAAGCAGCTGAAGAAGAGTCAACGAGCAGCAGCAGCTTCCTTCTGCCCTTGAGCGAGCCGCCGCCACCGGCCGGGACCTGCTGCTGCTGAGACGAGGCTCCCTGCTGCTGCTGCTGCTGCTGTTGGCCCGCGGGCACGGACGCAGGAGCGGAAGCGGAGTCTGCTGCTGCAGCGGAAGCCGAGGAAACGAACAGCGCGGCAGAGACAAAGAGGAGGAGGAGGAGGAAGAGGAAAAGCGACGACGACGGCGATGCCTTCCGCCTCCCCTGGCGCTGCGCCAGCGAGGCCATTCTTTTTTTTCCTTTGGAGCTGTTGTGAAGAGACGACTGTGACGGTGAGATCGCGAGGAGGAGGAGAGAGGGGAAAGAGAGAGAGAGTGGAAGAGCGTGAGAGAGAGTTCGAGAGAGAAGCAGATTGAAGGCCCTTTTGCTCGCTCGCTAGCTGCTCGGAAGCGAAGGAAAAGGTCGAGACGGCGAAGAAAAAAACGCGACGGCGAGAGAGATTGTTGAATCCGCGCGCGGCCAGCACACGCGCATCCAAATCTCTGTTGCTCTCTTTCTTCAGGCGCGATCGGAAGTATGCGATAGAAAGCTTCGATCGCGCGTAAAGGCAAGCGCGAAGATGGCGAGGAGCGGGAGAAGAAGGGGCGAAACCGGGGGGGGAAATGTGAAGCTCTGCCGCGGCAGACCACAGCTGGCGACGGCCGAGCGGTGGTGCGTCGAGATTTGAGAAAGAGAGAGATTCGTTCTCTCTTTTCACGCCGGGCGCTGCTTGCTTTTGCGGATCCACCTACCTGTCGAGAGGGAGAAAGCGGCGCCGGCTCTCGTGAGAAGAGAGAGAGAGAGAGCGCGAGAGCGCGAGCGAGAGAGAGCGCGAAAGAGCGAAAGAGAAAGAAGTAGGAGTTTTGAGAGAAGAGTCGAAGAAGAAAAAAGTGAAGAAAAATCGACGGAAAATTTCCCTCTGCTTTTTCCGCTGTTCACAACTCGAAAAAAAAAATCAACAGAAGAAGAAGAACGGGCCTTTCTTTCTTCTTCCGCGCCCCTCTTCTCCTTTTCCCCCCTCCCCTGGCCGGCAGAAAGAGAGAAACCAGATCAAATCTCAAAACCATGGCGTCGGAATCGTTGCAGTCGGTGCTGACGCTCGTCAACCGCCTGCAGGCCGCCGCGACGACGCTCGGCGACGTCGCCGGTGGCGACAAGAGCCTGCCGAGCCTGTGGGACATGCTCCCTTCGATCGTCGTCATCGGGGGCCAGGTAGGTAGTGGTTGGTTGCTGTAGGATAGCAGCAGCGAGGAACGTTGGCTGCTGGTGCCGCGCGCGCGGGAGAGAAAGGACAGGAGAAGGAGGTTGAGAGGTCTCGTCGCTTGCTCCTTCCTCTCTCGCGCGAATGGGTTTTTTCTTCTTCTTCTTTTTCGGAGAAGAAGACCGAGACATCCGCTCGTCATTCCCCGCGTCTTCGGCGCCTCTCTCGCGTGAGACGTCGCACTTCGCCGGAGCGCACGACCGTACTCTCGCCCCCGCGCGAAAGAAGAGGACGAGGAGCCCCTCCAGCGGGCACGCGCGAGAGAGCTCAAATGCATCGAGAAGCAGCGGCGTCGGTTTTCTTCTTCGTCTTCTTCTTCTTCCTTTGCTCGCTCTTCAAAGAGAAGCTGCCCCGCTGCCCCGCTGCTCCCGCCCTCTTCCGCACCTTGGAACCGCCTTTCCTTCGCGCGAGCTCACGGGGCACCTTGTGCGTGCCTCTAGAGCACGGGAAGCTGGGCGTGCAAGGCCCGAACGGCGGTGAAAAAGCGCGCGCGCGGGAACAGAAAGTCGATGGCTTGACTTTTTGCTCGCGAAGAGGCACACGAAGAAAAAAAGGCAAGGCGCGCCACTTTTCGAGAGATTCCGCGCGTCGTCGCTCTTTCTGCGAGCCTGGAGCACTCTTCTGCTGCTCGACTCCTCGCCTGGGTGTGCCCCTTGACGCTTTCTACGCAGCCGCGTGGAGAGGAGGAGGAAGGAAGAAAAGGGGGAGCCCAGCGCCGCCTTGGAGGAGAGAGAAAAAACATCGAGAGAGAGGGGGCATGCCGGAAGGCAACAACAAAAAAACGTCGACGACGACGACGACGACGACGACCTCAACCTCTTGTTCTTCTTCCGCCACCACCAACAAGAACAACTCACCCCAAACCCCGTCTCTTCCTCTTCTCTTTTTCCCCTCTTCAATTCACAGTCCTCGGGCAAGTCATCGGTCCTCGAGGCCGTCGTAGGCCGCGACTTCCTCCCGCGCGGCACGGGCATCGTCACGCGCCGCCCTCTCATCTTACAGCTGGTCCACCTGCAGGACCCCAACGCCGCAGAGTACGGCGAGTTCCTGCACAACGGCAGGCAGAAGATGACTTCCTTTGATGCCATCAGGGCCGAGATCGAGGTCGAGACCGGGAGGTACTTGAAAGCTAAGGGCAGGGCTGTCTCGCCCGACCCCATCCAGCTCACGGTGTTCTCCCCCAACGTCCCGAACCTGACTTTGGTCGACATGCCGGGCCTGACCAAGATCCCCATCGACGGCCAGCCCAAATCCATCGTGAAAGAGCTCGAGGACATGGCCAGGACTTATGTCAAGGGAGACAACGCGATCATTCTGGCTGTCACCCCGGCCAATGCCGACCTCGCGACGTCCGACGCTCTGCATTTAGCTAGGGAAGTCGACCCGACGGGCGACAGGACCATCGGCGTCTTGACTAAGCTGGACATCATGGACCCGGGCACAGACGCGAGGGACGTCCTGGAGGTAAGAGAAGTGGAGTTGGAGTGGAATTTTTTGGAGAAAGAGAGCGAGAAAAGAAGAACGAGAAGGAGAGAGAAATGAAAAAAAAGCTTTCGCTTTTTTTCATACTTGAAAATTTTCAACTCACCTTCTCTTTCTCTCTCTCCACCTCTTCCCCACCACCACCACCCCTAACCATCACAGGGCCAGGCCGTGCGCCTCAAGAACGGCTGGATCGGCGTCGTCAACCGCGGGCAGGCCGACATCGTCTCGGGCGCCTCGATGCAGGCCGCGCGCGCGCGCGAGCTTCAGTTCTTCAAGTCCAAGCCCTGCTACGCGAGCCTCAGAAACGTCGGCACGAGCTTTTTGTCGGCCCGCCTCTCGGAGCATTTGGTCGGAGCGATCAAGCGCGCTCTCCCCACGATTTCTGCCGGGATCGGGGACGGGATCGCAGGCCTGGAAAAAGAGCTCGAGCTCCTGGGAGGGCCCTCTGTCGATGGCCGAGGAGGGATGGTGCACCTGCTGCTGCAGCTGACGCGCCAGTTCGAGGAGGCGTTCGCGCAAGCTGTCGACGGCGGCAAAAACGGCGGCGAGCAGATTTTAACCGTTTTCGAGAAGCGGCTCAGCGACAACATCGGCCGCCTGGGCTTCGCCAAGATCCTGGAGCCGGCCAACGTCCGCCGCGTCGTCGAGGAGGCCGACGGCTACCAGCCTCATTTGATCGCGCCCGAGATGGGGTACCGCAGGCTCTTACAAGAATGCCTGGCCCTCTTCGCCAAGCCCGCCGACACGGCCGTCGACGAGACGCACGCCATCCTGCGGCAGATTGTCGCCGCGACCCTCGACTCGCCGCAGTGCGCCGCCCTGAGCCAGTACGCCCACCTCCGCCACGCCATCGCTCGCACCGCCGCCGCCTCCCTCGACGGCTTCAAGGCCGACGCGAGGGCCATGGTCAACACTCTGGTCGAGATGGAACGCTCTTACCTGACGGCCGAAGTGTTCAAGGAGATCCTGCACCAGAGCGGGCGGTCGGCCGAGTCGGGCGAGCTGATCCGCACGCTTTCTGGCCGCGGCGTCGGCGACGCCGTCGCAGGCGATGATGGGATGCTTCCTTCCTCCTCGAGTTCTTCTTCCCCTGCCGACAGGCACCTGCACCGGATCGCGGTACACGTCTCGGCCTATATCACCCACGTGCGCACCCAGCTCAAGCAGACGATCCCCAAGGCCATCGTTCACACGCTGGTGATGAAAGCCAAGAAGCAGCTGCTCGACGGGCTGCAGCGCGAGGTCGCGGCGGCCGACGACGGCGGCTTGAAGAGGATGCTGAGCGAGGACGACGCGACGGTGCGGAGGAGGGAGCAGTGCGTGCACCGGCTGAAGCTGCTGCGGCAGGCTGCGGACGAGGTGGCGGCGTGCAGTTTTTAATGAAGGGGTTGGAGGATATGGAGTGAGGAAGAGGAGGTGGTCGAGGTTGAAAAGGAAAAACAGAGAGAGAGAGGTGAAATTTTAAAAGAGTTTTGGGGGGGGTCATTTTTTCCTTCGAGATGATTCTTTCTTCACAACACTATTGTTACTTTTGGAGAGCTTAAAGAGCTTCGTACGCAGATGATCTGGGTTCGGGTGGGGGTGGGGGTTTTCTCTGTTGGCGGCGGGGAGCGCAGAAGTTTTCGAGGAGGTCGGGGTCGGGGTTGAAAAAAAAAACGAACCGAAACTCTTCGATCACTCCTCTTCGTCTCTTTCTCGAAGAGCTCAAGAGCTCCTCCGAATTTCCTCTCTTCTTGCTCCTTCTCTCCTTCTGTCGCACGCCATCACAATCTCCACGATGCGCCGTGCCGCAGCGGCGTGCCTCTCAGCGGGCGCAAAGAGGCTGCTGGGCGAGCAGGTGGCATCGTCGTCGTTGTCGTCGATCGTCGTCGAAACTTCGTCGTCTCCATTCTCGATGCTGCTGCTGCGAGCTGCGTCCAACGCCGCCGCGAGCTCTTCCTCTTCTTCTTCTTCGGCTACGAAGGCCTCCGTGATGGTGCCGAGCTACGGTGAGGAGTTGGATGGTGGGAGAGAAGCGCCCGAAGAGAGAGAAATCGAGGAGCGAAAGATGGATTTCTTGATTGATCTCAGCCGTCGAGTTTTCCTTTTCGACCTCCTCCTCTCACTTGTTCACTTCAAACAAAAAAAAAACAAAAAACTCGAAATGCAGAAATCGAGACCTTCCACGCCAGGCTCCGCAGGGGCTCCGGGAGCCTCGACGCGGCCAAGCTGCGCAAGGTAAAGATATAAGAAGAAGGAGAAGAGGTGGTGGAGGTGGTGGTTTTTGTTTGCTCCTTCTTCTTCTTCTTCTTCTTCTTCTCCTTCTCTCGCACGCTCATTTCTCTCTCTCACTCTTTCAAAAAAAAAAAAAAAAAACTTCTCTCTCTCTCTCTCTCTCCCTCAGTCCGGCCGCATCCCAGCGACCGTCGTCGGCCTCCCCGGGGGCAAGACGCTCACTTTGTCCTTACCGACCTCGGAGATAGAGGCCGCTTTGCGCTCTCACGGCGGGCGGCGGGGGATCGGGGCCCGGATGTTCGACGTCAGGGTCAAGGCCGCGGCCGAGGCAGCGGCCGAGTCCTCCGGCGTCGGACTTTCCGACTTCCTGGACCTCAAGATCGACGCCTCCGCCTCGCCCAAGAACCCGTTCTTCACCCTGAGGGTTCTTCCCCGGCAGGTGCACCGCGGCATGGTCAGCGGCGAAGTCGAGAACGTCAACTTCCTGCTCTGCCCCTCCGAGTCCTCCTCCTCCTCCTCCTCCCCCTCCTCCTCCTCCCCCTCCTCCTC
>Ga0210003_1004763_pt1 | contig 10601 bp, 5 predicted proteins | sample LantaG_FD_182804 | JGI IMG/M metagenome (GOLD analysis project Ga0210003, IMG submission 182804) | Deep subsurface microbial communities from Baltic Sea to uncover new lineages of life (NeLLi) - Landsort_02402 metaG (SPAdes) (version 2) | ecosystem: Environmental > Aquatic > Marine > Oceanic >...
GGGGGGGGGGGTGAATTCGTGGCGTCCGAGAGCGAACGAAAAAAAATCGAAACGAAACACGGAGAAATGAAAAAACCTCTTCTTCTTCTTCTCTCTCTCTCCCTTCCGCTTGCAACAAAAACAGACCTCTCTCTTTCTTTTTTAAAAGCAAACAAAACAAAACAAAACGAAACCAAAAGATACCTCTTCTCGGCTTTCACCATCCTGAAAGGTGACAAAGGAAAACCAAGAAATAAAAAAGGCTTGACGAAGGAAAACCAAGAAGTGAAAAAGAAGAAGAAAAGGCAATAGCTAGTTCTTCATTTTTTTATTTTTTTTACAATTTCACGCCCCGTCGCCGTGCGCCAGCAGCGGCTCATCGGCGAGCTGCTCCTGCAGCTGATCCTGCTGCTGTTGATGAGGCGGCGGCGTCGACGAAGGAGAGGGCATGAGTGAGCTCGTCGTCAGAAGAGCGGCAGCAGCTGCGTTCTCTTCCTCTTCCTCCTTTGTCGCCGTCGCGGGTTGAGCCGTGACCTCTTCTGCTGCCGGCTCTTCTTCTTTCTCGACCTCTTCCACTTCTTCCTCGTCGTCCTCGTCGTCGTCGTCGTCGTCGTTGTCGCTCTGCTGGAGCTTCACCGCGATGAAGTGCAGCGAGTGGAGCGGGTTGGTGTGCGGCACCAGGCCGAAGAGGCACCCCTTCTTCTTGTTCTCCTCTCCGGCTGCCCTCACGACGACCGCCGTCCTCGTCGCCTGGAGCTTCGCAGCCGCCGCCAGAGAGCCCGAACCTTCGCCTTGCTGCTGCGACGCCGCCAGGTGCATCAGCAGCGGCGTGGCCCCCGGCTCGGACATAGCGAACACCTCCCTCCTCGACTTCACGGCCACGATCGAAAGGCGGTGCGGCGAAGGGCAGGAGGAAGAGACTTCGGCGTCGGAGGTTGAAGAAGAAGGAGAAGAAAGGGCGAGCGCGGCCGCGGCGGGGAGCATCGCTTCGAGGTAAAACACCACCTCTCCCTCTCCTCCCTCGAGGCCGCCGCCAAAGACGGCGCCCTTCCAGGCGACCGGGGGAGGCAAGACGGGCCTCTCGGGCGAGCCGGCGGCGGCGCGCGGGGAGCGCGGAGGAGGGTTATCTGTCTTCCTTGCCGCCGTCGTCGCCGGAGGAGGCGGAGGCGGTGGCGGCGCGGCCGCGGCGGTCGGCGGGTCTCTCGCAGCGGGGGTCCCGGGCGAAGCTGGCTGAAGGTTGCCCTTCTTCAGCGTCATCATCCCCGGGGGGACGACGAGGAGGGGCCAGTCGGAAGGTGGAAGGGTCGAGAGGAGTCGCTGCGCTGCTGCTGCTGCTGCTTCTGCTGCAGCTCTTGCAGCGGCGGCGACAACCTTTTCAGCTTCGGCTTTTTTCCTCGCCGCCGCAGCCGCTTCCCTAGCAATCTCCTCGAGCTTCTCCGCCTCCTCCGCCGCTCTCGCCGAGAGCAGAGTGAGGCGAGGGGATGACGGGGAGCAAGGAGAGCGCTGGTGCTGCTTTTCTTCTTCTTCTTCTTCTTCTTCTTCTTCTTCTTCTTCTTCTTCTTCTTCTTCTTCTTCTTCTTCTTCTTCTTCTTCCTGATCTTCTTCTTCTTCCTCGGTCGGGAGGACCTCTGCCTTCGAGAGCCTCAGCGCCGGCGGAGCGAGCCGCAGCGGCGTCGCTACCGCTCCCGCCGTCATCGTCTTCTTCTCCTTTTCGACGCCTCCCAGCGGCCACTCCAGGCCGGCGGCCCTCGCGGCCTGCTCGGGAGAGGTCAGCGCCTCGCCCGAGCGCGGGTCGATGTACGCGACGTCGACGCGCGGAAGGAGGAAAGAAGGAGAAGGAGGAGAAAGAGAAGTGGTGTCGGCAGAGGCGTCGGTCGTCGCCGTCGCCGCCGCTTCTGCTCCTCCGCTTCCTCCACCGCCGCTCAGGATCGAAAGGCAGACGATCTTCTTCCATCCGTGAGGCAGCATCCGGAGCAGGTTCGCGTCGGCAGAGGCCGCCGCGGCGACGGCGTCGGCGATCGAGGTCGCTGGCGGAGGCGTCGTTGGCGGCGGGAGCGAGGGAGCAGGGGGAGGAGGGCGAGGAGAGGGAGGAGCAAGGGGGGAAGCATCAGCAACGGCAGCTTTTCCTCCTCCTTCTCCTCCGCCTCCACTCCGCCTTCGCCTCCACGGCTGCTGCTGAACCACCTCCTCCTCGTCCCCTCCCGCCGGGCTCCTCCACTCGCCAGCCACGTCGTCGCCGTCGTCATTGCAGGTCTTTCCGTACAGCAGAGCCGCTCCGCGCTGGCCGCAGACGAAGCTCTCAAAGGGAAGGAGCCGCCGCCTCGCGAGCCTCCGCCGGCCGCACGCGTCGCAGCACTGCCAGAGCCTGCCGCGGCTGGCCACCAGGGACTCTGCTCGGGCGCGGGCCTGCACTTTCAGGTCAGGGATCGATCCCCCGTCGGCTAGAAGCGAAGTGGAGAGAGAGCGGAGGTAACTCGCGACGGCCGGAAGAGCCTTCCTCTTCTCTTCCTCTTCTTTTCCTTCTGTTGCTTCTTTCGAGGCAGCGACGGCTGCCTCTGCCAGGGCGGCAGCGACGGCCTCTCGAGACGCCCGGGGGCGAGCAAAGAGGCGCGTCTGGATGACAGACTGCCACAGAGGGACAGAGAAAGAAGGAGAAGGTTTCGATTTCCTCTTTTTCGTCTTGTTCTTCTTCTTCGTCGCACCTTCCGTCTCCTCCAACTCCTCCTCCTCGTCGCAGCTGCTGCTATCTAGCGCCCTGCTCTCCTCCCCGCACGACAGCAGCAGCAGCGACTCCGCGTCGGCCAGCTCGCGCAGCAAAGCCATGGCGGCCGGCTTGTTGGTCCAGAGAAGCGCGGCGGCGCGACGGAGGTCGCCCGAGACGTGAGAATGAGAAAAAGAGGGGTCGCGGGAGGCTGCCTCCGCGGCCGCCAGCGCCAGGGAGCGCGCGCGGGCTGTGGCGGAGGAAGAAGACGAGGCGGTGGCGGCGGCGGCCATGGAGGCGAGCTCGGCCCAGGAGCGCTCTGCTGCAGCTGCTGCTGCTGCTCCCGTTGCCGGTGCTGCTCCTGCCGCCGCCGCTGCTCTTTCGCCGCCGTCGCCGCCGTGCCCTTCCCCTTCCCCGCTTCTTTCCTGCTGCTCCTGGCCATGCTCCACGCGCCGGTGCCTCCGCTGCTTGTTGGACTCCTCGGCCGCCGCACCGAAGAGGGGCGGGCGCCGCTTGCGGCTTGGGTCCGGCAGGAGGTTTCGGGTTTGTTGCTGCTCCCCGCCGCCGCCGCCTCCTTGCTCAGAGGTCGATACGCCGCCTCCTAAATTACCACTGGAGCGAGGCCTCAGGCCGTTGCTGAAGCTGCCGCTGCGGCGGAGCTGGGTGGAGGAGGCGGGGGCGTAATCTGTTTTTTTTTGGGTTTTGACACGTTTTTTTTTGTGAGTGAAGAAAGAAAAAGGGAAAAAAACGCGAGCAAGCCTCTCTCTCTCCCTCTTTCCGTTCTCTCTTCCCGTAATTACTCTCACCGTTCACGGCCGCCAGCAGCCTAGCCCCGGGCATGTAGTCGTCGAGCGACCCCTTGTTGAGGAAGCGGACGCCGCAGGCGTTGCAGAGGTGGGGCTTGTCCGCCGGGCCGCGTCTCCAGGCGGGGGAGTTTCGCCTGAGATTTGTGTGCGTGTGTTGAGAAGAAAGAGGGTGAGCGAATTGGCAATCGAACAGTTGTTCGCTCTCTTCCCGCGGACGCGACAGAGGGAGAGAGGGAGCGGAATGCCTGGAGAGGTAGATAGGTAGAAGTCGTGGTCGAGAAAGCGCTCTAGCCGCCGGCCGCTGACGCCGCTGACGCCGGTGGCGGCATCCTTTTTTCGTCGACTAGACGGGTCCTTTTTCTTTCTTTGTCGAAACAAATCAAATCAACCAATCAATCAGCGCCCCGCCGTTTGGAATCCACAAGCTCGATCACCGATCACGTCCGCGCATCGGAAGCGTGTAGTTGCGATCAGCATTTCTAGTCTTGGAGAAGAGGTCGCGGAGCTCTCCATACGCGAAGACGCGCGTGGCGAAACGAGAGATAGAAGACATGAAAACATTCGATCGCCAGCAACGCCGTCGCTCCCTTTTTCCGCTTTTTCCATAGTACTGCCTCCCTCCACTTCTCTTCTCGTCTCTCTCTCGCTCTCGTTCTTTCGAATCTTCCTTGATTCAACTTACCGTCCGCAATGGTCGCAGGGACCTGCTGCCGCCTCGGTGGCGCGATGGGAGACGAAGGGGTGGGCTTGGCGTGGAGGCATCTGACCGGGGGAGGAGGCAGGCGACGAAGGAGGCGGTCGAGCTGATGCTGCATTTTTTTGGTTGATGGATTCGAGGGGGCACGTTTGTGAGTTTGTCGCGGGAGCTCTGTTTGTTTTTTGTACTCTGCGGTGTAAATGAAGCTCAAATGCGTCTCCTTGAAACAAAATTGAAGCAAAAGAGAGGCAGAAGAGCCACAGCGCGGGGGTGGATGAGGGGGGATATGCCGGGTTGATCGCCATCGACGAAGCATCTCTCTCTTTTTCTCTTTCTCCTGTGCCCTTTGTCCAACTCGGTTCCTTTTTACCTTGCATCGTCGCCGCAGCCGCCTCCGAGGCCTCGCGATGAAGAGGGCCCTCGACTAGGTCCGCCGCAGAGACGGAGTGTCGCACGTGTGGCGTGGGCCAGCTGGCCATGTTGTTTTCGGCGAGCGCAAAGTTGAGAGAGCGAAGAAGAAAAGAGAAGCAAAAAAATAGTGAAACAAAAAAGCCCGAGAAACGAAACAAATCGACGACATTTGTTCGTTTGCTCACAGCGACGACCGATCGAGAGAGAGGGAAGGAGCATTCGGCCGCCCCTTTTCCTTCCCTTCCAAACATCGGTTGATCGCTTCCTCCTCCATCATCGTAGCCTTCGATCGTGCCTTTTCTTTCTCTGCGCACACATAAAGAGAGGGAGATAATGGGAACCGCCGCCGCCACCGCCGCCGCCTCCCCGCATTCAATCAACGCGAAATCGCCGCCCGAGGCCGTCGCGGCGCTCGCGCTCGACCTCGTCCCTTCCTGGTCCTCCTCGGCCTCGGCCCCCCCGCTCCCTCTCTCCGCCCTCGCCATCAAGGTCATCAGCGGCGGCATCACCAACGCGCTCTGGAGCGTCACAGTCAGCGATGAGATCACAGAAATCTCGCCGAGGGCCATCGCCGTCCGGGCCTACGGAGACAAGACCGACCTCCTCATCGACCGCGGCCTCGAGGTCGAAACTTTGAAACTGCTCAACTCCGCGGGCTTCGGCGCCAAGGTGCTCGCCAGCTTCGAGAGCGGGCGCGTCGAGGAGTTTTTGCCCGGAAGAGCGCTGACCCCGGAGGAGACGGCGGAAAAGGGGACGGCAGAGAGGATAGCGAGGGGGCTGGCGAGGCTCCACGCTGTCGATTTGAGGAAACATCGAGGGAGGAAAAACCCGTTTTCTTTGTTGTTTTCGAGCTGCTTCTCCTCCTCGGGGTCACGAGAATGCGACGAATCTTCCCTCTTCCCGACAATCAGGGACTGGATCGCGCTGGCTGATAAGCTGGGCGCAGAAGCAGAAGAAAAAGCAGGGGCCGCGAAGAAACCTTCTCCTTCGGTCAGCAGTACCGAGCTCCGAGCAGAGGTCGCTCTCCTGGAAGAGGAGATCAAGGCCTCTTGCTCTCGTTCCTCTTCTTCTTCTGGCTTTTGCCCGGAGCTCTCCCGCGTCGTGTTCTGCCACATGGACCTGCTCCCGGGGAACATAATGACGACGGGAGAGTTGGGGGCTGAAAAAGAAAAAGCCTCTGGCGGCGGCGGAAGCAGCGACCTCAACGAAAAACCCGAAAAAGGCAGCTCGAAAACTATTTCGGGCCCGGGTTCCAACCTACAGTTCATCGACTTCGAGTACGGCCGCCGCTGCCACGCCGGCTTCGACGTGGGAAACCACTGGTGCGAGTACGCGGGGCTGGACTGCGACTGGTCCCGCTACCCGAGCGAGGAGCAGCAACGGCGGTTTGCCCGGGCCTACCTTTCCGAGGCCGACTCGATCTCGATCTCGAAGTCTTCTTCTTCGACTTCAACTTCTTCTCCCTCAACTTCTTCACCTCCCTCTCCTCCTTCCGAGGAGCGCGTCTCGGCCTTTGTCCAGCTGGCCAGGCTCTTCTCGCTCGCCGCGCACCTGTTCTGGACCGCCTGGGGCAAAGTGCAGGTGCACGTCTCGCCGATAGACTTCGACTACGGCGCGTACGCGAGGTCGCGGTTCGACGACTTCAGGGAGAGGAAGAAGGAGAAGAAGGGGGGCGTCGGCGTCTAACGCGCCGGCGCTTTGCTTCTTCGAGTTGAGTTGAGGAAGATTCGGTATCTTCGTTTTTCCGTGATTTCTCTTTTTTCTTTTTTTCGTTACTTCTTCTACACATTTGTAAACAGTTCTGAGCCGGTTCTTGGAAATTTGATTCATTCGTTATGACGACGAGGAGACAAAGCTTCACTCTTCTTTGAGCGTCAAGCCCGCAGCGAGCGCCGCGGCGACCTCTTCTCCTCCTCCTCCTCCTTCCGCCGCCGTTGTCGCTTCTCCCTCTCCTGCCTTCGCGCCGCCCCCGGGCGCGTGCTTCCTCTTCATGATTACAATAGAAATCGCGTCAACGGAGTACTCTGCGTCCATCTTGGCCCTCGGCACCCTCTTCATCGAGAAGTGCGGCGCGAAGGTTTGCTCGAACGCCGCGGCGACGGAGTGGGACCGGAGCTCGTTGGCGACGACGACGACGGTCCGACGGGTGGATAAAGCCAGGATGACGTCGCGGAGCGTCGGGAGAATGTCCTCCTTGTAGACGCAGTCGGCGGCGAGGATGAAGTCGTAGTGGGGAGGCGACGGGCGGGGTGATGAGGGAGAAGCAGCAACGGAAGAAGAAGGAGAAGGAGAAGGGCTTTCATCGCTCACCGTCGCTGTCGCTGCTGCCCCCTTTTTCCCACTTCCCCCTCCCCCTTCCCCTCCTTCCTCCTCCCCGAGAAACCAACTCGAACGCTTGTCCCAGTCCAGCTCCCGCACGCTCACGGATCCCACACCGGCGACCCATGGAGCGCCGCTCGTCGCAAGGCTCGCTTTACCCATCAGAGACTCGGCGTTTTGCTTCAACAAAGGAAGTACCTCGGCGACGTCCGTGAGCTCGACCTCCGCTCCCAGCGCCGCAGCTGCCAGCCCTCCCAGCCCCATCCCGGCACCTAATTCCAAAACCTTTTTGCCGGCCAGTTTTGGCCGAGAGAGCTCCGAGCCCTTCCGCGCGTTCTTCTCCATCCATTTCGCGAGAATGATCGACGCGTCCCAGACTGTGGTTCCCAGGTGGTTGGTGTTGGGCGCCTGCGCCAGCCTCCAGGTGGAGCCAAAGAGCGGGAGCTCGACGCTGTGGGAGTCGTGGGTGTTGAAGCGCTCGAAGAGGGGCTTGTTTTGTGGCGGCGGCATGGTTGTGGGTGGGGTGGGGGAGGGGGTCGAGGTTGAAAAGAGGGAGGTCCGACGACGGCTTGATGCCAATTGGCTCTCCTACGAGTGTTTTGGATATCAAGACGAGTACGATGCTCTTTTACTCCCGGACACGAAATTGTGAGCTGTGTTGCTACGCTCACGAGGAAGGACACCAGCTGTCACACCGAAAGAAAGCGGCGAAACGCGCTCGATGCCTCCCACTTTTTTCGTTCAGTTTTCGTTCGAAATTGTGGGCGAGGAAAAATCACAACAGATCGCCTTGCACAAAAAAAGCTTTCCTTCCTTCTTCTCTCTTGCTCGCACCGTCGTCCATCCACCACGGCGTTGCATCAGCGGCACCGCCTCGCTCTGCTGCTTCTGCGTTTGGGCGACTCGAGCGCCGTCGCGGCAGGGAGCAGGATGGCTGCGAAGATGATGGGAGCAGCAGTTTCGCCGTCGGCAGCGGCGGCGTCGATGACGTCGTCGATTTCTTCATCTCTCTCACGGAGAGTTCTCTCGCTTCCGATCTGCCTTGCGCAAACTAACATCACGGCGAGGAGCATGAGTTCCGTTTCTATGCTCTCGAGGAATCAAATCTGGAGAAGAAGTTCGTCAAATTGTCAAATTCGGATGGTTTCTTCTTCATCGTCGAGTTCGGCTGCAGCGGCAGCAGCGGCGACCGAGACAACCGAAACTCCAACCTCGGCCTCGACCTCCCCACCCCCTCGAGCCAACGTCGTCGCCCTGCTCCGCTCCCGCGGCCTCCTCAACGACGTCGCGGGGGAAGGAGCCGAGGAAGCTCTTTCTCGAAGCTCAACCGGAGTCTACTGCGGCTTCGACCCCACAGCTTCCTCGCTGCACGTTGGCAACCTGCTCGGCATCGTCGTGCTTTCCTGGTTTGCCGCCGCGGGACACAGGCCCGTTGCTTTACTCGGCGGGGCCACGGGCAGGGTGGGCGACCCGAGCGGGAGGTCGACGGAGCGTCCTTTACTGTCTGACGAGGAGATCGAAGGGAACGTGGCCGGGATAAGGAAGATCCTGGACGAGCTCCTGTCGCGCGCGGCCTCGGGCGAGTTCACGGCCGAGGCGCTCGCCGAAGCGGCGAGTCCTTCAAGTTCCTCTTCTAATTCTCCTCCTGCTGCTGCTCCTCGCATCCTCAACAACCTCGACTGGTTCGGTCCTATCACCTTCCTGGAGTTCTTGAGGGACGTCGGCAAGCATGCGCGGGTCGGGGCGATGCTGTCGCGGGACAGCGTCAAGTCGAGGATGAGCGGCAGTGGCGGCGGAAGCGGCAGTGGAGGCGGAGGAGACCAAAGCGCCGAGAGCGCAGCCACCACCAGCAAAGGAGAAGGGATCTCGTTCACAGAATTCGCATACCAGCTGCTGCAAGGGTACGACTTCGTCCACCTGTCGAGGTCCGAGGGCGTGACGGTGCAGGTGGGGGGCTCGGACCAGATGGGGAACGTGGTCGCGGGCCTCGACCTGATCCGCAGGATGAGCGGCAGAAGCGAAAACGAGAACGACGAGGAGGAAAGCTCGACTTCTTCTTCGTCTTCTTCTTCCTCACGCTGCTACGGCATCACCTTCCCCCTGCTGACCAAGTCCGACGGCACCAAGATGGGCAAATCCGCGGGAGGCGCCGTCTGGCTGGCCGCGGAAAAACTCAGCCCCTTCAAGTTCTACCAGTACTTGCTGTCGAGCACGACTGACGCCGACGTCGTCAAGTTTTTGAAGATGCTGACGTTCCTGCCGCTGAGCAGGATCGCCGAGGTGGAGCAAGCGATGAAGGGCCAAGGGTCCACGGGGGCCAGCTACCGTCCCAACGACGCGCAGAGGCTGCTGGCGGCGGAGGTGACGCGGTTCGTCCACGGGGATAAGGGGCTGGAGCAGGCGTTGAAGGCTACGGCGGCTCTCCACGGAGGCGGAGGTGGTGGTGGGAGAGGAAGCTCCTCCGACGCCTCCTCTTCTTCTTCGTCCTCTTCCTCTTCTTCTGCTCTCGACGCCGACACGCTCGAGGCAGTGGCAGGGGACGCCCCCACGGCTGCGAGACCTCGCGCCGCCGTCCTGGGATCCAACATCGTCGATCTTTTAGTCGACGTCGGCCTCCAGCCCTCGAAGGGGGCCGCCAGGCGCCTCGTCGCCGGCGGAGGGGTGAGGCTGAATAACGTGAAGGTGGAGAGCGCGGAGAGGGTTCTGGAGGAGGCCGACCTGGTTGGAGGGAGGCTGGTGCTGCTGGCGTCGGGGAAGAAGAACAAGCTGTTGCTGCAGGTCGAGGAGTGAAAAGGAAGAGGGAAGAAGAAGAGTCTTTTTGGTTTCGTTTTTCCGTTTTCGTGAAATTTTTTCATTATTTTTTTGTTTCTTCTTTTCTATTTCTCGCCATGCCGCGCGCTCTCCCGCCGCCTCCCCTGCAGCTGCGGAAGGAAAGGCTGGTCGAGGTGGAAGATGGGGGTACGAGCAGCAGCGCGGATTGGCGGCGGCGGATGTGGAAGGTGCTCGTGACGATTGCAGCATTCATCGTCGTCGTCGCCGCTTCAATCGGCGTCGTCGGCCTCGACCATCATCGCGCTCTCGCTTCGCCTCCTGCACTGAACGACTCCGATCTCTCTCCATCTCTGCGGGACCGGCTTGCTGATATCCATCATCTAGTATCAAAAGCTTTGAAAGGTAAGCCGGTGTGAGGAGAAGAAAAGCTTGCAAAGAGGGAGAACGGTTTCTCTTTTTCTTTTCTTTTCAAAAACAACCTCGGCCTCCGTGATTTTTTTCATCTCCTCGACCCTCCTCTTTTTTCCGCTTCCCGCTTTCCCTCCACCACTTTGCTTTCCCCCTCTCTCGAACGACGTCATGGACTTATCTAACAATGACATCTTCAAACCACCAAATAATAAAAACAAAGCAGGTCGCACCGGAGAAGGTGAAGGCTTCGAAGGAGAAACCTCCCGCCACCGGCGCCTCTCGCTCGCGCACTGCCTCGAAGGCGGCAACGGCCAACACGGCGGCGGTAGCTCCAGCTGCGACATCCTCCGCCTGCCGTACCGCGTCGCTCTCGCGGAGGACATGGTCGCTAGGGCCGACTCGCCGCACTTCAGGCTGCTCGGTAAGAGAGAATGAGAGAGTTCTTCACCTTCTTTTTCTTTCTTCTTCGTCCTCAAAAATTCACCCTCCCCCCCCCCCCCCCCCC
>Ga0210003_1004766_pt1 | contig 10599 bp, 9 predicted proteins | sample LantaG_FD_182804 | JGI IMG/M metagenome (GOLD analysis project Ga0210003, IMG submission 182804) | Deep subsurface microbial communities from Baltic Sea to uncover new lineages of life (NeLLi) - Landsort_02402 metaG (SPAdes) (version 2) | ecosystem: Environmental > Aquatic > Marine > Oceanic >...
CTCGAATTCAGGCTCGAAATTAATAAAAGAGTCGTCCAGAAAGGTAATACTTCTGATATGATCTTCGATTTTAATGAGATAATTGCCTATGTGTCAAGGTTTTTCACCCTTAAGACCGGAGATCTTATTTTTACCGGAACACCATCCGGTGTAGGACCGTTGAAAAAGAATGACAATCTTGTTGCTTATCTGGGTGATGTGGTTGTCCTGGATTTCAATATTAAATAATTACTTCAATTCTTTCCTGATAACAGCTGCTGCTTTTTCAGCGTAGTTGTCTCCCGCCAGCCTGTGTTTGATAAGCAGTACATCTATAAAATCAAGAGCTTTCCGTACCGTCTTTGATCTTTTCCTGTGAACATGCCCTTTTTCAGGATGGGTATTAAGAAATGAGGGACCTGAGAATTTTCTCGAGAAGAACGGGAACATTAGTCCGAAAGCATTCGACCAGGCCTCCCGTCTGTTTCTGCCTCCGGTCCCGTGAGAATTATCATCCTTATCAAGAAGGTCGTCAAATACAATTTTGCCAATGATGCCTTCTTCCTGATAATCAATAAGTTTCTTATACAGCTCCGATTCTTTTGAGATGATGCTTGATCCGAGTCCCAAGTGTATAAGTTTCCTGAAATGCACCCTCTCCCTGTTCTGCTCAGCCAAATAACATGCAGTTTGTGCGGCTACAATGCTGCCTGTGCTCGAGGAAACAAGAACCATCTGTATGTCGGGATTATATCCGTTGGAGAAAATCTGTTGTGTGGCAGTCTTTATTATCCTGTTATTTTGTGGATTTTTAACAGGACGCTGGCAATTATTAAGTGTCCACATTACATTTATCGCATCGAGATTAAAATAAATGTCCCTGATAAAATCAAATTCATTTTCCATGATTTCCTTCATTAGTTTTATGAAGGACCCTGTAAAAGTGTTGAACCTGTTATTCCTGGCTTCACCGCCTGCGAAAAACCAGACCATATATTGTTTCCTCGTATTGGCTGTATCGTTGTTTGTAACGTTTGACTTCATATTAAGATCAGGTTCAAGAGTGGGTAAATATATGATAAAAGTTATATTGGATATTAATTGAACCAGTAAGATAATTTTACTACCAATCCCCGGTTCTTTACTTTGTAGTCAGCAGGGAAGGAGTTTTCAGTATATACGATAAACAGATCGGATACAGGTGCAAAGCGCCACTGAAACCTTAAATTGAGATTCAGGTTATCGATCTGGTTATTATACTGTATAAAGCTGGTAAAGAAGAGTTTATCAGTAAATGTGAAGTCGAGTCTCGGGCCGATCAATAAAAGTGCCGCACTGTTATAGGGGTCTGGAAGGGATATATTATTGTATGTCGTTACCATAGCCAGGCTTCCGTATGGCTGGACCCGATAGTTTAATTCTCCGTTTAGGGTTAATCTTTTACCTGTATAATAACCTCCGTACCGGCTTGTTAAAGATACATTGAACAGTTTCCTGGAATCGGAGATGTAAGATGCACCAATCTCATTCCAATGGAAATCTTCATCGGTATTAAACTGAAGTCCTCCGGTATTTGTGGGGTCATATGGAGCCTGGAGCTTAATATAGGTCTCTGTAACATCAACCTGGATGATACTTTTGTTTTGCCATTCAATTCTGTAATAAAGTTGTGTTTCCCTGTCGGTAAGAAAAAATGAAGGATTAAAAAGCATATCCATTCTCACTCCGGGGCCATGATTGATGATAATGTCAGATTCAGGGAAAAACTTATACTGGAACATGGGATTTATTTCGTAATAGCCTCTTCTCCTGATATATCCGGTTTCTGCAATATATCCTGAACCCACAAATGACTGGTTTAGGGTTGCAGTAAGATATTGAGAGGAATATGTAAGATTTGCTGCCATTGCCGCATCTTCAAATGTTATGCTGTTCTGGAAACTCTGGTGATAGAATGCTTTTCCTGTCCAGCGATTATCAGGGCTGGCCAGGTTGTATTCCAGACCTGCAACACGATTGAACCGGTTACCTGTGAAAGAGGTGTCATCCTTTACATCCATCACCTGTTTGTTAATAAAAAAAGCCGATATATTTGACCGGCTGAAAATCGATCGTTGCAAGGCTGCAACAAGGTAATTTGAAGCATGTATATTTTCTTTTTCACCTGTCTGAATGTCCATCAGATTGATTCTCCAGTTATTTCCAATATTGCCGCTGAGGCGTGCACCTGCCCTTACAGAATTATCCAGTCCTATACGTCTCGAGAAAAATGGTCTTAGGGTTCCAGTGCCCAGATTTGAAAAGAGATCACTGTTTTCAAGGAAAAATTGTCTCTTCTCAGGGAAGAAGAGTTCAAAACGGTCAAGATTGGTTTGCTGCCTGTCAACTTCAACCTGCGAATAATCAGGATTTAATGTAAGATCAAGATTCATCGATGTCGATAGTATCATCTTGGCATCAATACCTGCATTGCCACTGTATTTTATATCTTCATCAGCCTCAATATCCCTGGTGACTTTCCCGGTAACATAGGGGATAAGGGATACGCGCAATCCGGCTTTACCTACAGGTTTATCCCATACAAGTGTACCTGTGAAGGGGAGAGAACAATGAGGAAACTGACGCGGCATTGGTGCCCAGGCAGATTTTTCATTATTCTTCAGATCAAGACGGCCAAAATTTATTCCCCACTCGGTATCTCCCTCAGAGTAACGGATACTTCTGAAAGGAATACTGAACTCAACTACCCAGCGGTCATCATAGCTCGTAACCGCAGATCTCCATTTGATATCCCAGCTGTATAATACTTTGGTTCCATCATACTGCAACCCTTCAGTCTGCGCCCCCGCTGCAGAAATTCCGAAAGCAAATCCGTTGGTTTGATCATTGTATGTATCGAGAAAAAGCATGAAGTTGTCATTCCTTGTAAAATTATAATCCCGGCGCAATGATTCAACAGGTCTTTTCCCTGGTGTGGGATCATGACATATTATACCCAGATACAAGTTAAGTTCGTCATATGTAAGCCTGACTTTAGTCTGGGCAATTGCATAACCCGTGTCAGTAGGGGTAACACGCTGGAATTTCCCAGTACATTCGGCTGTTTCCCAGACTTCTTCATCGAGAAGACCATCGACATTAATGTTTTCAATGGTCTGTGTGATATTGATCCGGTATTTATCGCGGTTAACACCTTTTGACTGACCCTGGAGAATAGTGCTTACTGAAAAAATAATTATGGAAAGTAATATTATTGACCTGCGCATTGTTGGTTTTCAAATTCAGCGCAATATAGGAATAATGACGGAAATTTGAATAATCACTTTTTAATCCACACCAGCACAACACTAGCAAAGCAAAGATTTGTAATTAATGAACAGTATGCATAACTTTATATGATATTTAAATTTTGAAAAGATGGGAAATTTTGGAGCTACTGAGATCATCCTGATACTTCTTGTAGTTGTGTTGCTATTCGGTGCACGTAAAATTCCTGAATTGATGAAGGGGATAGGCCAGGGTGTGAAGGAATTTAAAAATGCCTCCAAGGTTGAGGATGAACCCGGCAAAAAAGATGCTGAAGAGAAGGAGGACACAAAAGAATAATCAGGTAATCCGGTGACAGGGATCAATCTGTTGCCAGGTATTTTGGTACTCTTCTGTGTTTTGTTGCCTGTTCATAGCTGTAGGCAATTTCAATCAATAATGGTTCACTCCACGCGGTTCCGAAAAATGATATACCCACAGGTAAATTGTCAATAAATCCCATTGGCACCGTAATATTCGGATAACCGGCGATTGCTGCAAGTGAAGAATTCCCTCCAATAAAATGGTCGCCGAGAAGAAGATCGGTTTTCCATGCCGCTGATCCTGTCGGGGCAATTAATGCATCCAGATTATTGGTTTTCAGTAACATATCAATGCCATCTTCCCTTGTAGCCTTATGCATTTTTTCAAGGGCCTCGAGGTATTCATGAGAATTGAGACCCCCTTTCTTTTCGGCTTCTATAAGGATCTTCTGATCGAAATATTTCAATTCAACGCTGTCTTTTATATTGAATTCAATCAGATCCTTAATGTTTTTTACGGGTATTTTTTCTTCCAGTCCTGCAAAATATTTATTCAGACCATCCTTGAATTCGTACAGCAGAACCTGAAATTCCGCATCTGCATATTCTCTGCGCGGCGGGGCCTCAATCTCGATGATCTCAGCTCCAAGCTCCTCCATGTCTCTTATAGCACGTATCATTAAGGTATCAACCCTGTCGGAGTAGCCGCCAGAATTTTTTACCAGCCCTATTCTTTTCCCTTTAAGTCCATCGGTATTCAGAAATTCTGTATAGTCTGTAAGGAACTTGCCTTCTGAATCAAGTGTTTTTTGATCAAGCGGATCCATTCCGGTCATTGCGCCAAGGCAGATGGCAGCATCTTCCACGGTACGGCACATCGGGCCGGGAGTGTCCTGCGTGTATGAAATAGGTATTATACCGGAACGGCTTAACAAGCCTACAGTCGGCTTGATCCCCACAATACCATTGTTGTTTGAAGGACAAACAATTGAGCCGTCAGTTTCAGTTCCTATTGCCACCATGCACAGGTTTGCCGACACTGCCACTCCTGACCCTGAGCTTGAGCCGCACGGATTCCGGTCGAGGACATATGGATTTTTTGTCTGGTCGCCAACAGCACTCCATCCGCTTGATGAAACCATGGCACGGAAATTGGCCCATTCGCTGAGGTTTGCTTTTGCGATTATCACTGCACCTGCCTCCCTGAGTTTCTGTGCGATATAGCTGTCAGATCCGGCAAATGAGTTCCTTAATGCATTCGAACCGGCAGTAGTAGGCATATTATCCTTCGTATCTATATTATCTTTCAGGATAACCGGGACACCATACAAAATTCCTGCTGATTTTCCCCCGGCCAATTCCCTGTCAAGCTCTTCAGCAATCTGAAGAGCATCGGGATTGACAATAATAATAGAATTGAGACCGGGTCCGTTCATATCGATAGCCGATATACGATCGAGGTATGCTGTAACAACCTCCTTTACAGTGAATTTACCTTCTTCGTAACCTTGTTGAAGTTCCTTGATCGTCATCTCTTCCAGCCATGCAGCCGGTTCAATATCCCTGACCCCGGGTTTGCAGGCATTAATAATAATTAAAACGGTTACAAACAGAATCAGTCTTAGTAAATAGTGGCTCTTCATAATGAAAATTTTTATATCAGGATAAGCTTGTTATATATGTAAAATTATGATTAAATTATCAATTTTAATATATTTGTTAAAAGACGTTTTTTGGAAATAAATTTCATCCGGGTACTTCTGGTTATCATTCGATTAAAAGGTGTCACGGGGTTATGAAAAACATTTATCTTAAAATTGTGGAAATGCAGGGAGAGAGTACTGACCTGATACTTGCAACTGTCATTTCAACCACAGGCTCAACACCGCAAAAGCCGGGAAGCTCGATTCTGTTTAACACCAAGGGACTGGTATCAGGTACTATTGGAGGAGGTGTTGTTGAAAACGAGGTGCATAATTTTGCGCTGAAAAAGATCCTGTCAAAAAAATCAGGCTATCTTCATTTTAACCTCAACAAAGATGTTTCTAATAAAGATGAGGCAATATGCGGAGGAAAAATATCAATCCTGGTCGATGCTAATCCTTTATATCACCTTAATGTGTTCAGGGAAATTGGGAAGTCAATGTCTGAAAGGATCCCTGGTGTACTGATAACCATGGTAACAAATGTCAGGGAGACGGAGGTTCTGGTTAACCGTTACTGGATGACAGGAAGTACCAAACCCCAATTGCCCGGTCAGTTCATGGAAAAAATTGAGCCTGAGGTAATGAGCATGCTGGCAACGCCAGATGGTTATGATTTCAGGAAGATGGAACTTTCAATACCCGGCGAAGAGCCCTCTTCAACCTTTTTCCTTGAACCTGTTTTCCCGCTTAAGCATCTTGTGATAGCAGGAGCAGGACATATTGGAAAAGTGATGTCCCATCTCGGTAAAATGCTCGATTTTGATGTGACGGTGATTGATGACCGCCGGGAATTTGCCAGTGCTGATAATCTACCTGATGCTGATAATATCATCGTAAAGGATGTAGGCAAAGCAATGCAGGAGGTTGAAAAAAACAGTGATACCTATATAGTGATTGTAACCCGCGGACACAGTAATGATGCAGAAGCCTTAAAACCATGTATAGGATCAAATACAGCATATGTGGGTATGATAGGGAGCAGGGCAAAAACAGCAAAGATGCATAAGGTTTTTATTGAAAAGAAGTGGGCAAAAGAAGAACAGTGGAACAGGATCTTTACACCGATTGGACTCGAGATCGGATCAAAAACGGTGGAAGAGATCGGAATAAGTATAGCAGCGCAGTTGGTAATGATTAGAAACAAGAAGAAATAAACCACGGAATTACACGGAGTTACACGGAACAAGCAACCAGCAACCAGCAACATGAATGACATTTGTGCCATAGTACTTGCAGCAGGGGAATCGAAAAGAATGAAGGTCCCGAAGATGCTGTTGCCATATAAGGATAAAACGATTATTGAAAAAGTTATCGAAAATATTATTTCATCAGGTATTGAAAAAGTTATTGTAGTACTTGGCTCAGGGAAGGATGATATTCTGATAGTGACAGGGAGCCTGCCAGTAGCTGATTGTTATAATGAGAATTACAAACAGGGGATGCTGTCATCAGTTAAATGCGGATTCAGGAACATGGATGAGGAGTGCGGGGCTGTACTGCTTTTTCTTGGCGACCAGCCCGGAATAGATCCTGATGTAATAAAAATCCTGATAGAGGCATACCGAAATACAGGAAAAGGAATTGTGATGCCGGTGTATAATAAAAAGAGAGGTCACCCGCTGATTATCAACAGTAAATACAGGGATGAGATTGCAGGTATTGATGAATCAGGGACACTCAGGGATCTGGTTCATAAGTTCAAAGATGATGTACATGAGGTTAAGGTTGAAACACAATCAATACTAAAAGATATTGACACTCAGGAAGATTATTTCGATGAATTAAAACAAATCAGTTAAATATGGAGAAGACAATTCGTTTCACATTAAATGGTACGGAAACTGAGCTGGTGACAGACCCTAACCAGACTCTGCTATGGGTGCTGCGTAACCAGCTCGGACTGACCGGAACAAAGTACGGCTGTGGAATAGGTTTCTGCGGCGCCTGTACTGTTCTGATCGATATGGAACCTGTCAGATCATGTATGCTGCCTGTAAGTGAAGTTGAAGGTAAGAGTGTTATCACCATAGAAGGACTGGCCTCTAATGGTGAACTTCATCCTCTGCAGAAAGCTTTTGTTGATCATGATGCCCTGCAATGCGGATATTGCACTTCGGGAATGATCCTTACAGCTGCAGGTATGCTGATGAAAAACCCTTCCCCGACACGCCAGGAAATAATTGAGGGGCTGGAGGATAATCTATGCCGGTGCGGAGCACATACCCGTATTATTGATGCTGTTCAGACAGCAGCAAATGAAATGAAAGGAGGGAAGTAACCATGAAAAGAAAAGAAGAAAACACCAGGGAAATGAACCGTGATGATGAAAGGTTCACGTTGAAGAGAAGAAGTTTCATGAAAATGCTTGGCGGCGGGATATTCATTTTCTTCCGGCCGTGGGAAGCCCTTGACCTTCTTTCAATACCTGCAGAACAGGCGAGAACACTAACGAAAGAATATAATGCATTTCTACGTATCGCTGAAGATGGAACAGTATCTTGTTTTACCGGCAAGATAGAGATGGGTCAGGGAGTAATTACATCGCTTGCACAGATGATGGCCGATGAACTTAATGTGCCTTATGAAAAAGTCAAAATGGTGATGGGAGATACTGAGTTGTGTCCTTATGATCAGGGTACATGGGGATCGCTGACAACACGACAGTTCGGGCCGTTTATGAGAGCAGCAGCAGCCGAAGCAAAGGGAGTTCTGCTCGATCTTGCCTCAGAACATATAGGTGTTCCTGCATTACAGCTTGAAGTAATTGACGGAATTGTTGTGGACGCTAAAGACAAAAATAAAAAAGTAAGTTACGGCCAGCTGGCAAAAGGCAAAAAGCTTGAGAAATACCTTGACGTAAAGCCTACTGTTGAGGATTATAAAAAGTTTACAATTGTTGGAAAACCATACAAGCACAGAGATGCAAAGCTGAAAGTTACCGGCGAAGCAAAATATACCGGTGATCTGAAATTGCCGGGAATGATCTTTTCAAGGATATTAAGGCCGCCTTCCCATGGGGCAAAAATGACCTCGGTGGATGTATCGGGAGCGGAAAAGATTGAAGGTGTGAAGGTTGTGCGTGACGGAGATTTTATTGCCGTGATAAGTGAAAACCGCGATAAAGCCGATGAGGCCATCGTTAAAATAAATGCTGAGTATTCATTTGATGAAATGCAGGTTAACAACAGAACCCTTGGTGACTGGATGAAAAATGCAAAGACCAGGGAATATGTTGTAACAACGGGAGGGGATTTAACTGTGGGTCGCCAGGAATGTGATAAGATCTTTGATCATGAATACCAGGATCCCTACCTGGCTCATGCCCCGATAGAGACTCACACTGCCCTTGCAGTCATCGAAGATGGTAAGCTTACTGTATGGGCATCTACCCAGTCCCCTTTCGGACTCCAGGATTCACTTACCAGGGAGCTGGGCTTTGCACGTGAGAACGTGAGGGTGATAACTCCATTTGTCGGCGGAGGCTTCGGTGGTAAAGCTCCTGCCCAGCAGGGCATCGAGGCAGCAAGGCTGGCAAAAATGACAGGTAAGCCTGTTATGAATGTGTGGACGCGCAATGAGGAGTTTTTCTATGATACATTTCATCCTGCCGGTGTGATAAATGTAACATCGGGGATCGACAAAACAGGGATGATAAAATTTTGGGATTATAATGTCTATTTATCAGGTACAAGGGGTGCTGACGCTATCTATGACATACCCAATGTTAAAATAACCAGCCACAGTGAGAGCAGGGATGCTCCCGTTCATCCATTTGGCACAGGGGCATGGCGTGCTCCCAACAATAACACAAATACCTTTGCCAGAGAGGCCCATGTCGATATAATGGCATCGGCGGCTGGAATTGATCCTCTCGAGTTCAGGCTGAAAAACCTGAAGGACAAGAAGATGATAGATTGTCTGAAAGCAGTAGCTGAAAAATTCGGATATGAGTCAGGAAAGACACCAAGCGGAAGGGGAATAGGAATTGCATGCGGAACAGATGCCGGCAGCTGGGTGGCAACAATTGCCGAAGTTAAAGTGAGTAAAAATTCCGGGAAGGTCAAAGTAAACAGAATAGTCTGTGCACAGGATATGGGATTATGTGTCAATCCCCAGGGGGCACAGCTGCAAATGGAAAGCTGTCTGTCGATGGGACTTGGTTACACATTAACAGAAGAGGTTAAATTTGAGGGAGGTAATATCCGTGACCGCAATTTCGATTCATACCAGATACCGCGTTTTTCCTGGATACCCAAAATTGATTGCGTGATACTCGACAGAAAAGAACAGGCGCCACAGGGATGCGGCGAACCTGCTATCATAGCTGTGGGTGCTGCAGTCGGAAACGCAATATTTGATGCTGTTGGTGCAAGATTGTTCAGGATGCCATTTACCCCGGAAAGGGTACTGGATGCGATAAACAAAGTATAAGGTAACAGGCGAAAAAAATATAAGCTTAGTATCAGGGAATATTTAATTCTGGATTATTGTCTATACATTATAATCAACCAACAAAATCAATAGATATGAAAAAAGATGTTAAGTATTTTCAGCTTGCATTATCAGCAATGATAATCGTTGCTTTTCTTGCAATGCCTCTTTCTCTTAACGGGCAGACTGGAAAGGTTAATTTTAGCGGTACATGGACTTTAAATGCTGATAAGAGCGAAATGGGAGGGGGCCCGGGAGGCCCTGGTGGACCACCTCAGGGACAACCGCCCCAGGGACAGCCGCCCCAGGGTGGCAGGATGGGAGGTTTCGGCGGTGATTTTACTGCCAAACAGGAAGCCAACCTTCTGACGGTAGAACGGACAATATCAAGACCGGATGGCGAGTCATTTACAATAACTTCCAAATACACTCTTGACGGTAAGGAGAGTGTTAATTCGACAGGTCGCGGCGAAAGCAAATCGACAGCAACATGGTTGGCTGACGGCAAGACCCTTAAGATTGCTACTTCACGTACATTCGACATGGGCGGTGAGTCAAGGACCATGAATTCAACAGAGGAATGGACTCTTACTGATGCCAAGACACTCTCAATCAAAACAACGATGACCACACCTGGTGGTGAGAGGACCACTAAGATGGTATATGATAAGAAATAAGAGTATATAAATGATGAAAAAAAAAAGGGCTCCGTCGGAGTCCTTCTTTTTTCTAACCTTTAATTAATTAATACTCTATAATTTACCGGGTTCCTCTATTTTTTTCTTTGAGTCAATTTCATCCATTGCTGTTCCGCTCTTAATCGTTTCTATCAGTTCTGTTCCCCTCAGCTTGAATTTATCAGGATTCTCAGGTAAAGTACGGTAGATAACAGTACCTGCCTCAAGACCCTCTCT
>Ga0210003_1004767_pt1 | contig 10598 bp, 17 predicted proteins | sample LantaG_FD_182804 | JGI IMG/M metagenome (GOLD analysis project Ga0210003, IMG submission 182804) | Deep subsurface microbial communities from Baltic Sea to uncover new lineages of life (NeLLi) - Landsort_02402 metaG (SPAdes) (version 2) | ecosystem: Environmental > Aquatic > Marine > Oceanic >...
CCCGTGAGCCCGATGACTATTAAGGCTTTTGCGGGCGACGCAAAGTTCACAAAAGAGAAAATGATCAAAGAGGCCAAGAAGCATACAGGTCGCAGGAAGATACAATCTTCAGATCATGCAGACGCCATTCTCCTACTTCAATGGGGACTAAAAAAATATGCCGGAGCAACCAAGCCAGTCTTTACTGGTGGCCTTCCAGAGGCTTAGTGAAGGCTATATCAAGAGGCTGCATGTCGATAAGCATGTCGTCCATAAAAACAGGAAGACTGGATCCAAAAATCCTCCGATCACGATTCAGACTTCAGCAGGGCCACTTAAGTGCATGAAGGCAGAAATACACGGCCCTTCAGCTCTTGAATATTCAGACAAGCCCCTAAGCTGTGGTGCTCGCGTGTATATTACCACTACAGCGGAAGTCACGATGGAGTAAATCATGACAATCTGTACAGACAACTACGAAGGCAAGATCGAAACATTCAGTGGAATACTGTTCGATCTGGAGAATCCACAGTCTACGGATATCCGGTTAGTAGATATTGCTCATGCCCTTTCAGCCACTAACAGGTTTGCGGGACATTGCAAACAGCCATATTCAGTTGCTCAGCACAGCGTATTGTGCTCCCTGCACTCCAGTGAGCCCCGTTGGAGTTTGTGTCACGATACCGCAGAAGCATATGTGGGAGATATGACCAGGCCACTCAAGCAGATGCTGGGCAAGGCATACAGGGAGATCGAGCAAAGAATCCTGTACGCGATCGGTATTTATTTCAAGCTGCCGCCGTACGAGGAATATGCGGCAGAGATCAAGAAGATCGACAACAGGCTGCTTGTGACAGAGAAGAGAGACCTGATGCCGGACAATGAATGGTGGTATCTACAGGATGTTGAGCCGCTTCCGGACGAGATTATTCCATGGGGCTTTGCTCAGTCCAAGTACGAGTTTATGCTTGCGGCGCTAAAGCTGTTCCCGCATCTCCAGAAAGAGCACGAAGATCGCATTTTTGAAGTTGGTCGCAATTACAAGACCCAGACCACAATCGATCAGCTGGGGGAATAATGGTACTACTTGCCGATAAGCGAATTGACCGTTTCTATCCATCCCCTTCGGACGGTGAAACCGTGTGGTCGAGATGGATTGCCGAACAAATGGGAGGAATCGCCGAGTACGTACTGCCTGATCGGACCCGCGTTGACATTCTGACTGACACGCTGGCTATCGAAGTTGACTGGGTGAAGAAGTGGCCGGAAGCGATAGGGCAGTCTGTGTTTTACGGGATCATTACCGAACGACAGCCAGCCGTTTTACTGCTGTTGCGCGGCAAGTCAACGGAATCTAAATACCTGGAACGGGCACGCTTGGCGACAGATAAGTTACGCATCCCTGTTTTCACGTGGCTCACAGTGTTTAAGGGCGACGCATGATCCGGATTGTCCATGCCATAAGAAGCGTTAACGCAGGGGACTAATGAATGAATAGGCGGACAGAAAGAACATGACGATGACATTCACCCCCAGGCCGCACCAGCAGAAGTCTCACGACGAAGTGTGGAAGAAGATCGACGAGAAGCAGTCTGCCATAGCGTTTGCCTCTCCATGTGGTAGCGGCAAGACGGTCAGCATGGCCATGGATCTCTTGGAAGCGTCGCGACGCGGATGGAGAGCATCGCTTTACACTCATCGGAAGATGCTGTTTGACCAGACGTGCGAGGCAATGGAGCAATTCGGCGTCAGCTTCAGCAAGCGAGCCGCTGGCTTTCAGCCGGACCTGGATCAGCCTATTCAGATTCACATGCTACAGACAGAGGTAGCACGGTCCATTAAGGCCACTAATGACTGGGGTATTCACCAGGCAAATCTATGGCTGATTGATGAAGCTCACGGGATGCAGAGCAAGGCCATGCATCAGATCGTGAGCGAACTAAAGGAGATCGGCGGGCACGGGATCGGCTATACAGCTACACCTGTCGGTCTGGCCGGAATGTTCGATGAGCTGGTTACATGCTCATCCTACTCCGAGCTGATTAATGCTGGGTATCTGCTCCCTTGTCATACGTACGCACCGAATGAAATCAGTACGGACGGCATGAGCCTGAACTCGACTGGCGAATTCTCCCCGGACGACCTGGCTGATCGCGTTAAGGTCCCGGTAATCTTCGGTTACGTGTACGAACACTGGATGAAGTACAATCCAGAAGCGCTGCCGACAATTCTGTTCGCCCCGAACATCAAGGCTAGCATGTGGTTTGTGGACATGTTCCTTTCTCATGGCGTCTCGGCTGCCCATATTGACGGCAAGTACATTTACTATGGGGAGAAGACTGAGGATGGAGAGAAGAAGCTGGTCGACTCTACTCCTGAGAACAGAGAGACACTCCGCGAGCAGTCTGAATCTGGACAGATAAAGGTAGTATCTAACAGATTTGTACTCCGCGAGGGCATAAGTTGGAACCATCTGTATCATGCGATTCTCGCCACAGTGTTCGGAAGCCTGTCCAGCTTCATACAGGCGGCAGGACGTATTCTCCGTAGCTATAAAGGCCTTGACCATGTTGTCCTTCAGTGCCACGGTGGTAGCCCGTGGAGACATGGACTTGTTGATCAGGATCGTGAATGGGAAATTGGTGACACAAACAAGATCATCAGAGATCGGATTACACGATCGCTTAAGCAGGGAGAAGAGACCTATCTTGAGCCGATGAACTGCATTAAGTGTGGGCGATCTTACAGGGCCGGAGAAAGCTGTCCTAACTGCGGCGCATTCACATCTAAGCGGTCCAGGGCAGTTATTCAGCTGGACGGCACTCTGGAGAGAGTGTGGGGCAACCGGATTGAGCCGAAGCCAGAAAAGTCAGCCGCTCGCAAAGAGTGGGATCGGATGTACTTCTCGACAGCCAAGGCCAAGAACTCCAAGAGGCCAATGAGCTGGAACGCGATGATCCATCTGTTCCAGAAGAAGTATCCGGAGTTCCAGGTCTACAAGACGATCGATAACCAGGCCCGGCCACGCTGGGCAGCTTTTCATGGCGGAGAAGTCACTTATCTTCAGACTCCGCCTCTTCAGGATAAGTTCCTCTGGGAGTGCAGGGTTCGTGATGTTCCATACAAGGAGTTGATGTGGTAATGGAGTATCCACTAACCGACGAAGAAGCGGCAGCCGCTGGAAGGTTCTTCTGTTACGTTTACGCGACTTCTGATTCAGACACTGTCTGTATGATGAGTTTTGATGAAACAGACATGGGGACTTACGTGATTATCCACCTTGAAGCCAAAGGCCTTACTGCGTCGTATGGCTTTTCACCAGATACGCTAACGATGTGTCGTCATCTGGAAGACGTCTGGTCTAGGTATCGCGCCGACTGGGAAGGTGGATTATGAAGAGGATACCGCTCATTGACAGGCTGATGATTACTGTTGGAAACCTTAGTTCGGCGACGCTTTTCATTGCTCTCGCCTACGACCTCGGCATGGGCCGATGGTTTGTTCCTATTACTCCAATTGTATTTTTTGCAGTGGGCGTACTGACGTGGAATATGGCCGGAAAACTATACATAGAAGAATAGGATAAACAATGACCTCAACAGTATACTTCCCCCAGTTCAGAGAAACATATCCAGACTATGTGAAATGGTGGAGCCCTATGCAATGTGAAACTTTGGATTCTGCTATGAAGGTTGTGCTGTGTGAGGGAGAAGGGTGGAGAATTCTTAAGCGCACAAGATATGTCGACAGCGCAGAACAATTAGCCAATAATCGCCACGTCACGCCTGGCGAGCGGGCTACTCGTGATGAGCTGATCGAGTATGGCCCATACAAAGACGAAGTGGTATACATAGCCAAGCCTCTCGCAACAGTTCAATTTGAATCATCCAATCAGAGTGCCCGGCACGATATTACCGCAGATGAAGATTCTAGACTTTTTCAGGCTGACGGGCTCGGCTTCTACGGAGAGTCAGAGCAATGACATCTCTCGTAGACAAGTACCTGAATCCCAGCAGGGTTCGTCAGAAGCTACGCAGGGATCTGGTTCTGCATGATGAGGAAACTGGGCTGGAAGTCCGCCTGGCAAAAGTCAGCGACGACCCAACTGGCGTGGAGATCATCAACGAGCTGGAGTCACCGCTCGTGACTGAGCTGAGAAACTTCCTGTGTCTGGTTCCGTGGGAACGAATATCTCTTCAGGTATCTGAGGGAGATTCGCCCCTGTACCGTACCCATGTCCAGCCACAGGCGGAGACTCTCAGGGACATAGCTGATATGATTGATCATAAGGGTCATGTCGACTCCGCACTGGCTGCTATGCAATCAGGGGCACGCCCCGAGTGGGCCGAAAGGGACTCCTATGATCAAATTATTTCTGACATGGTTTCGCTCGGACAAGCCTTATCGGAGAAGATTGAGAAAGCCATTCGAAAATCCGCGACCGATCCGTCCGCACGAGGTGAACGATAGCATCGCGATGCTGCTTGTGACGGTCCTCGCCATTCTGACGTTCTTGCTTCTCATCTCTTTTGCTCTAGGGCGATTAAATGCTGACAACGAGCCATCTGGTCGACGTGTCTCGGCGGAACCTGAGCTGGTTCTTGAAGCAGAATAGTGAGACGAAGTACAGGCAAAACGGAATACTGCCGTCAGAGATGCTCTGCTTCTGCTCCCTGGCTCGCGAGCAGGGCCATCAAGAAGTTATCGAGTCGGGAAGAAAAAACGGATTTAGCACAGAAGCCCTGATGAGGTGCGGATTCAAGACAATAAGCTATGAGGTGGAGCCGATAAGCAACACGACACAGAGGCTTGCTGAGATTTGCGTCAGCGAGACGCTTGACTTGAATATGCATACCGGAGACTTTGCCCAGCACGCCTCAGAGCTGTCGGATATCTACAGATGTCCCATGCTTATTGACGGACCGAAAGGGCGGAAGGCTGTCCAGATCGTTCAAAACAACCTGGATCATCTGCCGTTCGCAGCAATCCACGACATGAGCAGGCAAGCTGAAGGAAGAGTCCCGAACACAGGAAGGGTAGCACTGGAAGAGTGTGGGCTGGAATTTGTCATACTGGGCGACGAATTTGCTGAAGAGTTTGGGCTTTTGGATAGAGGTGCATGGGAAAGTGACTACAATTCACGGGAAGAAATGACCAGGTTTGGTTTTCACATGGCAATTATCAGGGGAAAGTTATGGCGAGATTGATTCTTTGCGTTCCGACAGAAAGAGCGGCAGCCTACAAAGTCGAAACGGGCTATCATGATCATTGCTGGCTGGACAGAGACGATGCCGAGAAGAATCCCAAGTTCAGACAGGTTATTCCTTACATCGTGGTTCACAATCCTATTACTGGCCAAATCCTTTCGTACGTGCGGAGTGGAAACGAAGATCGTCTGATTGGTCGCCTAAGTATCGGCTTCGGTGGCCATGTTGATTTTCCCGAGACTGTCGAGGACGCATTGGCTCGTGAGCTGCGTGAGGAGATCGGAATCAATGTCGAAGACGCCAATCTTTCTGCGCCTGCCGGGGTTATTGTTTCTGGCCAGTCGGAGGTGGATAGCGTCCATATGGGAGTTGTTTACATGGCTGAGTCGGAAGTCTTCGCGCTCAGCGAAGAAGTCAAAGAGGCCGACTGGAAAAGTCCTGGCGAGCTCGGAGATTATTTCGAGCAGCTGGAGAGTTGGTCCCAGATTGCGCTGATGGCCATTAGTAATCTGTCAGTCCCATCACTTGAAGGATCGCTGATTCGTTATGAAAACATACGCAGTGAGGCCTGTACTTGAGAGGCTCGGGATCCTTGATGGGAACGAGTGGCTGATTAAGAAGCTCGACCCTGACAAAAGGCGAGCAGGCCACTTGGCGTACATGTTCAAGCACTTCCGTGACATGAATGGCGGTACGTTCGTCGATCTTGGCCCAGGCGCGGGAGAGGCTCTTGAGATTGCACAGTCCAGAGGGGCTACGGCGATAGGCTTCGATGCGGCTACTGGTGAAGGAGGAATGGGCAATCCTTACCTGTCTGTCTGTCGCGAGTTAGCCAGGGAGCGGGGAGTTGATGTGCGATATGTAGGCGCACTCATGATTGATTATGTTATCCCGCATAATTCAGTTGACTTCATAAACAGCCGTGGTTCAATAGAGCAAATCCTGTGTGGGTGGATGAACGGAAGCCCTCACCACACCCATCAGAACTGCAATCTGATGAAATGGAAAACGAACTGCCGCCTGGGGATTTGCGGATTTCTTCAGAAGTGTGCAAACGTACTAAAACCTGGCGGGACTCTTTTGATTCACGCCAATGGAGCAGCCAATACTGATATTTACGACCTGGCAATCGAAAGCCGGGCACCAAAATGGAATTTCAAGGTTAAGAAACATGAAGCTGGATTACACAGACTCACGCTGGGATGAACTGGTACTGTTTGACATTGAGACGGCACCTAAGCCAGAGATTGAAGAGCGGTTTCTTAAGAAAGAGCGGAGTATGCTGCCGGAAAGGCGAGACCCGACGGTTCCGCCGAATAGGGTCCCTTCAATGACGGAAAAGGAGGTGGATTATCTACTCAGGGAAATAAGCCCTACCGAGGAATGGCTGATCGAGTCTTCCCGGGAGGAGCTAAGTGGAAAGAGCCGGAAAGGCGTTGTCGGGCTACTAAAAAAGTCACTCGCTTCTGCACAGGAAGTCCTGAGCCTGGACAAGAAGATTTGCTTGATGCCAGAGCTGTGCGACATCATCTGCATCGGCATATCTATTTCCGGATCAAGGACGGTGCTGGTTTCTGACGGCACGAACTTGGGCGACATGCTTCGGGAGTTCTGGGCGGCGTGTACGCACAAAACCCCCTGTGGGTGGAACGTGGCGAGCTTTGATCTGCCCGTGATCCTGCACAGGTCAAAAGACTGCGGCGTAGTTCCGACCCGGCTGGTTGAGTTTACGTATTCAGGGAACGGGTTCGTGGACCTGTTCAGTCTGAGAAGACACACGAGCGGATCGGGCAGGCTAACGGACGTAGCGATGGCTCTTGGATTTCAGGGCGACAGCGATGATCCGCTAAGAAATGGCGGTGCCGACGTTAAAAAGGCATGGAGCGAAGGCCGAACGGAAGATGTTGTTGCTCATTGCGAGGTAGATCTTGCCAGGCTTGAGCATGTATTTTTCAACTACCTCGATGTTTACCGCTAGGAGAGTAGATGGTTTCTCGAATGCCAAATATGAACCTTCTGGATATTCAGTTTTTCAGAAACGACAAGACCGGAGGGATGAGGTTCGAAATGGACTCGAACGCTCACGACCTGAATAGGAACGAGAGGGCGGTAATCGCGAACATGTTGAGGGATTTCGCCAACGATATGGATCATGATATCGTTGCGTTCCAGGGACACAGGACGTGCCTGAAACCTAAGGACGCAGCGGGAGTGTAGTCATGACTAGGCCGTATGGATGGCAGAATATGGCTTTGGAGAGATGAGGATTACGGGCCTTCGTCTAAGCACACTGGCGGAACATTAAAAGGAAGACGCAGAAGTCGCCAGTTACTTCATAAGATGGGCCGCGCCGAAGGTCGACATGAGATATCCAATCAAGTCGATGACATGAAAACGGAGGAAGCTTTTGTGTGTTCGAATTGCGGAGAGGTAAGCCATGAAAGTGATCACCATGGAGATTCTTCCGAGTGTGGTTATTGTATTCACGACTGGGAATACTAAGTGAAAAAAACATACAGGGTTCTAATCGCACATGACGTGGAGTATGTACGAAGAGGCGGAATGGTGCGGTGGGCGTATGCTCAGAGGTCGAACACGTTAAAGCGATACGCTCCGGACGACATGGTTATCGATCGGTGTGGTGTAATCTGGCTTCAGGATAATCCAGAGGTTCTCGGCAAGTACGACCTGATATTCTCCATTGACTACACGTGGGCATTGATAGTCAGAAACATGGTCGACCGGCATGCTCCGAACGCAAAGCTGATCCTGTCGTACAACCGGGATCACAGAACAAACAATCAATTCTGGGAGCCTGCTCTTCTTAGCTCTCATTACTTGATATGCAATAACCCTGACAGGTACTACGGGGAAGGCGTGCGGCCAAACACATGCGTCATATCGAACGGTGTTGATGTGGGACTGTGGAAGAAGACGAGCCCGTGGGAAGACAGACCACTGGATGTGATCTGGTCATCAGCTTGTAAAAAGAAGAAAGGCTACCTTGAGGCTATTGTCGACCTCAAGCCGCTCATGAAGCGAGATGGAATCACGTGCAGCATCCGCCCCGTAATGGATGCCTTTGATCCAGTCGTCCAGAACGAAGATGAAATGGTCGAGTGGTACAATAAGGGAAAGGTCATTATCTGCCCATCAGAAAGCGAAGGTGGCGGGCCAAGTATGGTCCTTGAGGCTCTTGCTTGCGGGTGCTCAGTTGTGACGAATCAGGTAGGCAGCGCCAATGAACTAAGAGGGGAGAAGGATAACCCGAATATCCTGATGTTTGAGGGGTTCGGTGATGCTCCCGGGTTCCTCAGTAAGATAAAAACGGCCCTACAAGACAAGAGCATGAACCGGCGGGGGCACGAAGCGATACAGGAATGGTCATACGAGCATAGATCGAAGTGGTTCTATGCGATCTTCCGAGCCGTGATCGAGGGTCGCCAGCCGGTCAATTTTGATTATCGGGAAACCCATTGGAGCGAAATCTAATGGCCAGATACACAGTTGAACTCAGTAGGTCCCAGAAGTCAGAAGTTGACATAGTTGAGGAGTCACCTCAGGCGGCAGCTGTGTCCGCGCTGTCTCAGATGAACGATCCAGAGGGCGACTATCAAGTTGATTGCGTGCGGCTGGGCGACGGCACATGGACGGTCATCTCTAAGTGTGCCAAGTGTAGGTGCCCAATCGTCATGGGTGGCTGGTTCGCGACAGACGATGGCGGCAACTACCTGTGCCGGGAATGTAGTGAGGCCACAGAATGACCCGTAGCGACCTTGAAGCTAAGATTAGGACGTGGATGTCGGAGTTCTCGGAGATCGCCTCGCAGGACGTGCCAGAGGCTCTGGCGAAGTATCTGGCAAATCGACTGACCGAAACAGGCATCGGACAGGAGGATCCGGACATTATCGCGATCAAAACCCCAGATGGCACGTTTGCGGCCAGGGTCGAATGGGAGAACCAAGAGGGCGGAGTTGTGTGTGTTAAGCTGATTGATACGGGCGAGCTGATCGTGTCTCGCTATGAGCACATACTAAAGAACGTGAATCCGGCAGACTTGTCCAGAGCACTGGACTCTAAATCGTGGTCAGAACCTAAGATTCTCGCCTCGGTGAGCGCCGGGACCGGCGCTAGTCCGGAATAGATATCTTCCACGCATCATATGGGCCAATGATGTTCCACTCCTCAACAGGAAGCGTGGGATATGGCCACGGGTCAGTGATTAAGGGATCGCCCTGTCCGGTCCAGTCTGGGGTGTAGCGAATCTGACGCTGATTAACGGGAGGGCACGCGACAGCATTCCCCATCAGCAGGCTGGCAAGTAATAGCTGAAGCATTGTGATACGCCTTAGTATGACCAATAGTATTGGCACTTGCGAACAAGACGTAGCTGTCTGGCTGGGTATGTATAATAGCGTGACTGAGGATACAGGAATGTGCCGGTCCGGGCATCAAACACGATTCCGTACGACCCGCGATGCAGGCCATTTCCAGTATTCCAATTGAATGAATTCTGAGCTGGCGGAATATATGGGCCACCGAAATGCCCGTCCTGTTGCCATTGGTTAATCTGCCTGAACGACGGACCCCATGCAGGGCCGTTGATGTAGTCCTGTGCGTTCGCCGATGAGCAGTATAAAAGCAGAAGGATTGCCAAAGTCTTCATGGTTATCTTCCTATGAGTTTCACTGTTCCGTTAAGCAGGTACGCTCGCCGCCCAGAACAATCATTGTTGCGTCTCTTGCTGTTCTCTACACGAACATCATAAAGCCTGCCGCCGACGATTCAGATGCGCCCGGCGTGTAGACTACTTCAAGTTTGGGATCCTTTGACGTGCCGGACTGCTCTGCGAAGTACATAACTACTTCAGACTTATCGCTCGCAGCCCATGTCGGAGGAGATAAGTTTTGCACGTCGTAAAAACTGTCTGCGAGACAGAACCGCGATTGATCTATTCCTGACAAGTGGCTCACTCCTGCGGAATTCAAAACGAAATCCTCATACACGTCGTCAGACATCGAGCCGATAGACAATGCAACGTCAACTAATTCTGTTGTTCCGATATTGTCGTGATCACCGTCAACCAGAGCTGTTTCCGATGCAGGAGCGCTCGACACAATGGTCAGATCAGAGGATACGTCATCTGTTCTCGCGTCTGCTGTTGGCATGACTGAAAACGTGCCCGAAGTTATTGTTGCGCCAGCGCCTATCGATGTTGTGTCAAATGAGTAATGTGACCTAGTGTGTGTGATCCACTTATCAGAAGTGGATGCATGTGCCTCGATTTGTGATCCATAGTCGGTTGCGTTGCTGTCTTCGGATAATGTCGCCGGGTACGTCCTAAGGTCAGACCAGTCCTCCCCGCCGACAGAAGCGTGCGAAGTTTTGCCATCAACGCTTGATGTTTCGATG
>Ga0210003_1004768_pt1 | contig 10597 bp, 9 predicted proteins | sample LantaG_FD_182804 | JGI IMG/M metagenome (GOLD analysis project Ga0210003, IMG submission 182804) | Deep subsurface microbial communities from Baltic Sea to uncover new lineages of life (NeLLi) - Landsort_02402 metaG (SPAdes) (version 2) | ecosystem: Environmental > Aquatic > Marine > Oceanic >...
CTCCAAAGGGACACCCCATTCCTTTTGTATATCTAAAAAAATATGTTTTACTTTTTTTTCAAAAAGATCAGGAGAAATTCCACGAAATATTGAAGCACTCATTACTCGGTTATTTATATAGATTCCTGCGGAGCTTCCCCCTATAGCATCAACACGGGGCATGTGACCCGCAGCATGATGTAACATAGACATAATTTCATGATAATGATAATTTGGGTCATTTTGATTTCGTGGATTCCAAACCACTTCCTCACTAAAAACTACTTTACCATCTATAACTGCACTTACCTTTCTATCACTTGCTCCCAGGTCAAATCCAATACGACATCCCTCCAAATGACCACCTAAGGGAATTGACTTTTCTTTAGCAGGAAAGATATTTTTGATATTGCTAATTTCTACCGTAAAAGGCTTTCCGTATATATTAGACATTAAATTTATATCAAAAGTGCGCTCTCCTTTAGAAGAATATACTTTTTTAAGGTATTCATAAATTTCTTTAGAACTATCTATAATTATTTTATTCCCACCATAAATCCATAGTAGGGTCTTTACTAATCGTTCTATATAGAAATTATTAAAAGAAGCAAATTTTGATTCAGGAGAAAAAATATGCGTTTTAAAAACTTGTATTAAATTATTTCCTCGCTCTAAAGTAATAGTAAGAGGGATTCCTCCTTCTGAATTACGGACATTAATCTGAAAACTATGATTCCATAAAACAGCTGGTATAAAGTTATTATCGAGCGGAGGAATTGCTCGTGGTTTTATCAAAGGAATTAAATTGCAAGACATAATTTATTTATAACCTTTCTTTTATAAACTACAAATATGGTTCCAAAAATTTCTTCGCTTCTAATATATCTTTTTTCTGCTCTTCCCCTGATATCTCTCGTTCTATAGTTATAGGTCCTTGAAAACCTTTCTCTTTTAATCTAGAAATTAGCAAAGGAAAATCAACCTCACCTTTTCCAATGGGAACTTCAATCCCCAGCCCCTCATCACGATTGGGCCATAAGGCATCTTTAGCATGTAGACCCTTTACATATTCTCCAAAAATCTCTACTGCATCTAAAGGATGAGCCATACCATATAAAATTAAATTAGCTGGGTCTAAATTTACATAGGCATTACCTCCAATAGCGATAATTATTCTTTTAAGTGTTGACGGTAATTCCTGTCCTGTCTCAAAACAAAATATTTGACCATTTTTTTTGCAGTATTCGACAAATTTCTTCATTACCGGGACAAATTCCAAATATATAGGACTTTTGGGATCATTTGGTATATAACCAACGTGAGAAGTAATGCTTTTTATTCCTATTTCATAGACTATATCAGAAAATCTTTTTGCTAATTTAAATCTTTTTGTACGAAATTTATCAGGGATAAAACCTACTGTTGAAACCCCTTCCTCTGTTCTATTGTAAATCTGCCCCTCGAACACTAAAAAGAAAGAACTTATTTCAATACCAAATTCTTTTGAAGCCTTTTTTATTTCTTTTGGTTTTAGTTTATCTATCATAGATTCTGCCGTACAAGAAACCTGACAAGTTTGGAGTCCTAATTCAGCTACTTCCTTAAAACTTTCTCTTATATTTGTATTTTTATATGAGACATCAATACTTTTTCATTTAGATTTTTGATGAGGCAATTCGCGGGATTAACTCCATTTATTTTTCTCCTATAATAATTGTTTAAATACCACTTTATAGCATATTTATTTAATTATTTATATGTATTTTTGAGTTTATACATTAATTGTTCGATATTCTCAAACAAGCTTCTAGTATTCATATACTCTTTGCATTATCTCATTTGCTTCTTTTGCAGTCTTAACCCCAGAAGTGCACCAATAATATATATTACGCTTTAAGGTTTTATCTTTAATACCAAAAAGTAATTCATCTTTGGTGCAGAATATATGAAGGGGTATTCCATTAGCATCTCTACATATCTCATCTAATTTATCAAAACCTCTAGGTGTATTAAAATCATCCCAGATACTAATACCTGAGATATATTTAGTCTTTGCAATTTCTTTCACCAAATATAATGCATTTGAGTGCATATGCATCCACTGCCCACAAAAGTACTTTCCAATTTCTTCGTAATAAGGTTTCCCAAACTTTTTCCACACTTCTGGACTACAATTGGCATAGATATCTATACTATTCCAAATTTGATTGCCTGGAAGCCACACCTCAAACATTTCAAAAACCCCACCTTTATATTTTTCTATATATCTTCTTTGCTCATTAATATAGCTTATATTAAATTCTACAGATTTTTCTACAAGTTTCATGAGTAGTTTTGGATTGTCAAATATATCAGTATACATCCTTTGACCTAATAAATATTCTGCCCATATTAGTCCCATTAATACTTCTGTAATACAAACTGGAAATAAATCTTTGGCTTTCACTGCAAAATATTTAACCATCTCCATTTGATATCTAATCCATTTATTCTCAGAGTTATAGTTTAATATAGAAAAATCAAAACTTTTTAAATCATTTATAATAGGCATTGAATAAATACCTCCGAGAGTAAATTGAATTTTGCCTCCGAAATAATGTGATAGCGCTGCTGACCCCAAACTCGCTCTAGCAACAGGTATTGAATCATCTAGTACTTCTACTCTTTTTTTATAAAATTCCTTGTAAAGTTCAAACATCTTTTTATAGTCAGGTGCATACTGCATTAAATTTGTTTGAAAATCGACTGTACCTAAATCATCAATATCTATCTTTACCAAAATTTTGTCTGTAAAATTTCTTGTCCACAGTTTTTTATGTCTCTCTACAACGTCGCTCATATTTTTTTTATATTTAAACTTCATATTTAACATACCTTTAGCAGCACTTAGATTTTATAATTCTTCTAAACAAAACATATTGAATAAACCTTTTATTATCGATTACCGCTGGTCGATAATTTCTGTCTAATATAGGATAAATACTCTGTTTTTCAAAAAACTTATATTGTTATTTATTTTGTTTACCCTCTTTTCCTTGCATTTTTTCCAGTAGCTTTATTCCATACAATAAATATCTTGGTATATGAAATGGCCCTTTCCATACAGAACCTTTAATAGATAAACAAACACTTCCATCTCTATGCAAATATCCATACCATTCACCGTATTCTTTATCTGGAAAATATTTAAATGTCCATTCGTGAATTTTCTCGTACCAATTCTCATATAATTTATTACCTGTAATATAATTAGCAAGAAGTAAAGCATATAAAGCTTCGCAATGAGGCCACCAGTATTTCATATCCCATTCTACTTTTTCTGAAGGTTTGTTTTTTATATCAACAAAAGAGAATATGCCTCCATATTCCTTATCCCAACCTCTTTCCAATGACCAATTTAAAATATCTAATGCTATATCAATTATATACTGTTCTTTTCTATATAGCCCTTCATGCATTAAAATCCATGATGTTTCAATAGCATGTCCGGGATTCATACATCTACCTTCAGGATTGTCGATTATTTCACCTTGTTCTCCTACAATTTCTAATAATGCTCTTTTATCTTTTTTTACAAAAAGCTTAAATATATCACCCATGCACATATCAATTACATCATTATAAATTGAATCATATTCTATTTCCCGAACTATCTGACTAGTAGCTATTAATATCATAGCATTAGCATGAGATTTAATTGGGCGTATCTTTGGATATATCTTTGGTGGTAACTTTGTTGGATTATTATAAAAATCAACTATCATTTTATAAACCTCTTTTGCTCTTTCCAATGCCTCATCACTCCCCGTTGCTTTTGCAAATTCTGAAAATGCAATTATAGAAAAAGTCTCTGAAAACCAATATCTTCTTTTCCTCAAAGGTCTGCCATCAGATGTTACTTGAAAAAACATTCTTCCGTCTATATCGAAACAGTAGCTTTTTAAAAACTCATAGCCTAATGCCGAAGCTTTCAGCCATTCTTCTCGTTTTTCAAAACTATTATATAGCTTGGCAAATAACCAAGCTTCTCTACCTTGCATCCATACCGATTTATCCTTGCTTAGTATTGAACCATCTCTGTCAAGATAATGATAATAACCACCATTTTTTTTATCTAAAGAATGTTTCATCCAAAAGGGAACAACATCATCTAATAACATTTTTTTATATAACCCTTTTAATTCTAATAATCTTTGTTCTTTCATATATTATTACCCCTTATTATTACCTATTTATTTAATTATTTATATGTATTTTGAGTTTATGCATTAATTGTTTGATATTCTCGGACAAGCTCCTAGACTAATATAAAGGCTTGAAATAATTATAAATAAACTATTTGGTTTAGAAGTAAAGATCCTGCTTAGGTACCAAATTTGAGACGCAAACTCAAATATGGCCCACTTTATATTTGTACCACCAATATTAATTTTAAAAACATGTTCACCTTTATTATTCATCTAATATACCTCTAATACTTTAATCACATCTATAAAATATATTTCTTAAATCCTTCCTTAATAGATACTTCGGATACTCTTAATAATAACCCTTATCATTTACTGCTTTTATCATTGCAGTTATGTTCTCCTCGGGAGTATTTCTACCAACCAAACAGCCTGAGCTTAATATAAAACCTCCATCCCTCTTTGCTTTATTTATACAATTAACACCCTTTTCATATATAAAGCTGCTGTTTTTAAAGGCTAGGTCGGTAGTACTCAAATTCCCTGTTAGACAAATACTTCTACCCACTTTTTCCTTTGCAAAACTAATATCTGTCTTATCAACTGTTAAGCAATCAGCCCCTGACTTTATCTGTAATTCAAGAGTATTGTCGATATTCCCACAAATATGTAAAATTACATAAATATTATATTTCTTAAATTCTTCTATAACCTCTCTCTCATAAGGCAGGACAAATTCTTCATACTGTTTAGGAGAAATTACATCAGATGAAGCAATCCCTTCTCCAATCCAAACTACTCTACTTCCTGCTTCATATATCGATTTAATCCAGTTTTTTGATATTTCAACCCTACTTTTTATTGCATTTTTTAATTTATCTGGTTCATCGAACATTCCCATCAATACTTTTTCTAGACCCATCAAAAAAACTAATTGACTATATGGCCCTGTAAATCCATTTACAATAACAAACTCATTTTTTATATTATTTCTTATTTTCCGAAACACTGTATTCATTGGCCGTAGAAAATCTGCTTCTCTAATCCGCTTATCTTTAAAATCTTTTATACCAAAATATCTAGGTACTCCTACACCATTTTTCATCATTTCCCATGTTATGTCACCATGGGTCCTTATAATAATTTTATCTTTCTCTTCTTTTAAATCTTCTAGTTCTGTTTTATCAAAGCAAAGATTTACATATAATCCATCAATACCTGGAAACTTTTCACATGTTTTTTCTAAAGCTATGGCATGAACATTTGGGTTTAAAAAGCAATCTGATACATTTACTCCACTAATCTTTGAAGCAAAAACTAAATCTATTAAGGCTACAAATGGAACTCTATCAGGAATCTTCATTGTAAGCGCTTCAGTAACTCTTCTATATTTTTTAGACAATATTATGTTATTCATAACTATTCTCCTTTGATGCTTTAACCATTGCATCAATATTTTCGCCTGGTGTATCGGGTGGAACTTCACACCCAGGACTTAATATAAAACCACCTTTTAGTCCTTCAAGATCTTTAATCAATCTTGTAGATTCTTTGTATATTTCATCGGGTGTACCCTGCATAATCCTACTCACTGGATCTATATTACCTTGTATAGCGGGAATTTTACCTAGGTCTTTCCCCATTATTTCTCTACACTCTTTTAAATCATCCTGATAATCAAGTTCTAAAACATCTGCACCTGTTTTGGCCATAATATCAACTATATGCATGGTATTCCCACAAATATGCATAAAGACTGGTACTCCAAGCTTTTTGATACCTTCTATTAACTTTTTTTCAAATGGAAAAGCATATTTTTTATAAAGATCCCTGCCTATTAACCCCGCTGTGGAATCACCAAAAGAAAATAAATCAGGTTTTGCTCCAATTAAGAAATTGGCATTTTTTATTACAGCATTAGTACATAAATCAAGTAAGTCATAAACAAGCTGCTCATTATCATATAAGTCAAACATTATCCTCTCCATACCTCTTAGCATAGCAGCTAAAGAAAATGGACCACTTCCTATAAATGTTTTTATTGCATACTCATTTCCAAGCTCACCCTTAGCAATCTCAGTAGCTTTTTTAATCAACATAGTAGATTTATGACTGGATGGGTCAAAATTATTTAGCTTATCCAAGTCACTTGAGTCCTGAATCACCATATCTTCTTGCTTAGGTGATTGGTCTATTCTGTCAGCAAGATATACCGTTTTGCAACCCAGTGCTTCAGCCACTACATAATGTGATGAAACATATATACCATCCAGATTATGAACTTTCAAAGCTTTTACAAGTGACATTACCAAGAAGTGAGGGTCTGAGCCATACATTTCATAAGTAATATTATTCAATTTTGCTGCATAACCTAAAAGAATAGGTAATACAGGAACTCTATCAACCTCTTCAAATTTTACTGCTCTAATTACTCTTTTTCTTGAATTCATAAATTTAATTCTTTCCTAAAGTAAATTTACCCTTTTACAGCCCCCAGAGTCAAGCCTCTTACTAAATACTTCTGCGATATCCAAGCCAGGGCTATGACAGGTAATACAAATGTTACCCCAAGAGCTGACATCTCGCCCCACTCCAAGCCTTTATCAGTTATAAACCCCGCTATAACTACTGGAATGGTTTTTGCCTTAACTGAGGTTAATATAACTGCATACAAAAATTCGTTCCACGCAAGTAAAAACGACAGTATTGTTGTTGCTATAATACCAGGGGCTGATAGCGGAAATATTATTCTCACAAATCTTTGAAAAAAGTTACAACCATCAACAATTGCAGCATCTTCTATGCTTTTTGGTATACCCTGAAAAAAGCCAAGCATCAACCATACTACAAAAGGTAAGTTAAAGCCTGTATAAGTAATTATTAGAGATAATCTCGTATCAAGAAGACCAAATTTCTGAATTAACATAAAATATGGAATAGCCGTTGCTATAGCAGGATACATTCTTGTTATCAATATCCATGTTAAAATAATATTGTTAAGTTTATACGGCAACTTTATTCTGAGTAAACTATATGCACCTGCCGAACCTATTAAAACAGCAAGAAATGTTGATACAACTGCAATTATCATTGAATTTGCAAAATTATTCAAAATCATTGGCTCTGCTATCATCATCTTATAATTAGCAAATGTCCAGGTATCAGGAATAATTACAGGGGGCCAGGACAAAAAATCTATAGGTATCTTAAAACTTGTTAGCAGCAGCCATATAAACGGCACTAACATTACAAAAAGAATTACAAACGTAGTACCATCACGTAATATAACTTTTAACATCCTTATTAACCTAAAAAATTTTACCGTCTTCAAAATCCACACCTACCCATTTATATTTTCTAATTTGTTAACATTAAAATCTTCTCTCACATTATTTTTGTCTTATCTAATAAAATTAAAATTATTCCGTTCTCTGTCTTTGTCTTATTAAGTAAAAAGAGAAGAAAAATATAAATATTAGGAAAATCCATGATATAGCACAGGAATAACCTATACGAAAATACTTCAATCCTCTTTCGTAAATAAAAAGGCTCATAAGCTTTGTTGAATTTCCAGGACCACCATATGTCATTACATATACAGTATCAACAACTTTAAATGCATCAAGTGTTCTTAATAATATTGTAACAATAATTACAGGTTTAAGTAAGGGTAGCTCAACATGTCTTAGCAATTGATAATCATTGGCACCATCAATCCTGGCAGCTTCAAATAAATCTGATGGAAGACTAGTTATCCCTGCTACAAAGCATAAAGTTACAAATGGCGTCCATTCCCAAATATCAGCTATCATAACTGATATCAAAGCAATTTTTGGATCTCCAAGCCACTGTTTAGGGACTAATCCAATAACAGTAAAAAAATAATTTATAAGGCCAAAATCTGGATTAAGTAATACTCTCCACAATAATCCAACAACCACTGGGGTCATAACCATTGGAATCAGGATAAGAGACCTTATAATTCTAAATCTCTTCCCCTCTCTTGCAAATAGTAATGCAACTATTAAACCTATAATAACTTCAATAGCAACAGTTACAATTACAAAAATTATTGTTATAAAAAAACTGTATAAAAAATATTTATCTTTGAATGCAATTATGTAATTCTGGAATCCTACAAACTCCATCTCTTTTGATATTGTAAGATCATATTTAAAAAAACTTAATATAAGAGAATATATCAAAGGATAAAGAGATGTAAAAAATAACAAACCCACTACGGGTATGATAAAAAGTATCCCGATCATCTTATCATAAAAATTTTTACCTTTTTTTAACATACTTTTTAATGGTTCTCTCTAAACTTCTTTAATATATTCTTAAGAAACTCCTAAATTCCATTAACAGCTTACTGATTAATCTACCAATTAACAAACTGTTATAAAAAACTCTATTATATATCTTTTACTGTAAAACTTATTTTTTGAAACAATTACTTTACTTAATATTCAATCTATTAATCCTAAAAATAATTTTTAATTTAACTTTAAATTCTAACTGGGGAGAGCAAATATTTTGCTCTCCCCAGTATTGTGTAATGTGTAATATATCCATTTTTCTCTTATTCTACATAGTCACTCGTATATTCTGCTACGCCTTTTGGTGGATTATTACTTATTATTTCAGTCCATTGTTTAACAACTTCATCTATAGCTTGTTCAGGAGTTAGTACACCAGTTATGGCATCACTTATTCTCTCATCCAGAAAATCAAACGCTTCCTGAGATTGTGCAAACCTAAATCTTGAATGAACACCTTCAAGAGATATTAACATATTTGGGAAATCAGCATGTTCTTTTATAACCTCTGGATTATTATATATTATACTCCTTGTAGGGCCTATACCGAATTTTTTAAGAAACAGCTTTTGATTTGCTTCATTTGTATAAAATTTTATCCACTCATATGCTAGGTCCTTTTCTTTTGATTTTTTTGTAATTGCCAAATCCCAAGAACTCATTTGCGGAGTAACTCCTGGATAAGGCATAACATTCCACTTACCAATAACATTCGATTGCGCTGGATCATCCGCTGTTCCTCTTACCAGACTTGGCCATAGTTCAGCCATTGCAATTTTACCTTTTATAAACATTGTATTTTCATCAGGAATCATATATGACATTACACCTTTGGGCATATACTTCATTAAATCTATTATCATTTTCAAGGCTTTTACTGCAGAATCTCTTTGAGGAAGAGGTGTTTTCCAATCTTTAGAAATCAGATGCCCTCCCATTGACCAGTATCTTGCTGTCCAATAAGCATCCAACTGTTCCTTAGAGCCTGCAATAGCTGTTCCAAACATTCCATCTTTTGTTAACTTTTTTGCTACCTCAAAATAACCTTCCCATGTACTACAATCTTTCTCTGTTATTCCCTCGGCCTTAAAGATATCCGTCCTATATATTATCCCATAAGCATCACAAGCATTAGGAATTCCAAATCTAACTCCTTCCCATATTCCAGTTACCCTAGATATACCACCAATAAAGTCTTCTATATTTAGTTCAGTATCATTTTTAAGTTTCTCATCAATTGATTCAAGATACTCTGCAAACTGTCCATCCCATTGGCTGGCAACATCTATTACATCATATGCTCCACCGCTTGTTATAAGATCTGTAAATTCTTTCTCATATAGACTTGCATAAGGAGCATCAATTACAGTTACGCTTGAGCCGGTCATCTCCTCAAATTCTTTTGCAATCAATCGTGCTGCATCTGCATAATTTCCAGACATATATATTGCTACTAACTTATGACCCTTGAAATTATTACCTGCTGCTGCAGCTAATCCGCCTAAAGCCAAACAAAAAACCAATACAAAGACAACAATTATGCCTATGCGATCTTTCATAATAATAACCTCCTTAAGTTTTTTTTACCCGAAATCTGCGTCTGAAATATTTACGCAGATTTTTTGCTAAATTCATCTAAAATCCTCATAAATTTCATGATGAATCTGCGAATTTACGTTCAAATTCTACCATTTCCTTCACCGCCTTTCAAAGTTTTATTTTTATTTTTTCTCGGTTAAAAACGGCAAACTCTTAAACTATCCACAGATAGTCTGTTTTAAAAGCTCTCTTTTATTCACAGGTCTTGTTCTTTAACAGCTTTTTACTGAAATACTTCTTGGTAAGGATACCCTTCCAGAAGCTTCAATATAGTCTGCCTTGCAGTCCTTATAATCTTACCCGCCACAAACATATATTTTAACAGATAATATATGTTAACCATAAAAAATTCGTAAAAAATTATTTAATTTTACATTTTTATATTTATTTAACCCTTAAAATTAAGAAAAAATAGAAAAATGAAATATTTCCTGTATCGGAATGGTTGCAGCAGCAATCATTCTAAAGTCCTCTCCCAAAGAAGTTGGACATATTTCGAGCTGCTTAGTTAAA
>Ga0210003_1004769_pt1 | contig 10596 bp, 13 predicted proteins | sample LantaG_FD_182804 | JGI IMG/M metagenome (GOLD analysis project Ga0210003, IMG submission 182804) | Deep subsurface microbial communities from Baltic Sea to uncover new lineages of life (NeLLi) - Landsort_02402 metaG (SPAdes) (version 2) | ecosystem: Environmental > Aquatic > Marine > Oceanic >...
GGTCAGGTGGGACATTTAATAATTCATACTTCTATAATTCAATATGGTGGGATGGAATTTTTAATGGAAATACATTTTTTATTAGTAATTGGTACAATGGAAAATTTTATTCTGGTGACTTCATAATATCAACTTGGTTTAATGGTGAATTCTATAATGGAAATTTTAATTCCAATAGTAATTGGATATATGGAATTTTCAATAATGGTAATATTAAAAATTCAACGTGGACTGATGGTATATTTTATAATGGAATTATGGAAAGTTGTATTTGGTCAGGTGGAACATTTAATAATGGAATAATGTTAGGATCAAATTGGTATGATGGTGTTTTCAATAATGGAATATTTAACGGATTAAATTCAGGATTAACTTATAAAGATGAACATCAATATCTAATTGATCATGGAATAACATATAAATCATTTACATCTACTTGGATTACAGGTATTTTCAATGGGGGAGAACTTAATAATGCATATTGGATAGATGGATTATTTAATAATGGAGTTGTAAATAATAGTCTTATGATGAAAGTACAATGGAAAGATGGTGTTTTCAATGGAAATGTTATCGGTCCATTAAATTATAGAATAGGAATTGAAGATCATATAATAAATTGGAGCGGTGGAACATTTAATAATGGACACTTTGGTTTAGATACTAATCATATATGGAAAAGTGCATCAGGAGATTTAATCACAAATTGGATAAATGGAAACTTTTATAACGGTTATTATCATTAAAAAAAAAAATAAAAAATGTCAACATATGTACCAATAGGATTTAATAGAATAGAACCTGAATCAATTAATTTTGGTGTATCTACATCTTGTTATCCTGCTGCATCCGCATGCTGGTTTGTAGCCCCTGGTAGTCAACCCATATCAATGGGATCTCCTACTTCAAATGTAGTTACTATTAGTTACCCTAATAATGGACACCATATTTTCGGTAGATTTAAAGAAAGTATAACTGAAAGTGGAGTTTATAAACTTAAAGGTTCTATAACAGGTAATAATGATGGAGGTCCTACAATTGAACCATTTAAAATTTATGCTTTACTTGGAACTTGGGGACTTATTGGTAGTGATATACCCACTGGTGAATATGCTTCAATACAACTTACAGGAGGTATTGATTCAATATCTGTAGATATGACTGCAACTGTTTCATTATCCGATGAAACAAAAAGATTTGGATTTCAATTAGGATATGGAAGTCTTCCTGGTAGACAAGTCACTTATCATTCATTAGAACTATATTCTACTGAATTAATAGATGATCCAACATTTTTTACGACTACACTCACCACAACAACAAATGTTGATTTATCATGGGTTTTAAATAATGGAAATAAGGTAATGATTGCATGGGCTGGAACTGATACATTTGGTACACCATTAATTGGAACAAATTACCCATTTGGTAGTACTATAGTTGGAGGCGGCGAAATAATATATACAGGAGACGACACTACAACCACACACAAAATAGAAAATGGTTCAACAAATTACTATAAAATATGGACCTGGAAATATGGTAGTGATACAGATGAATATTATTCTTCTGGTACAACTGGATTTATTATAGGCAATCCACAAAGTTTTAGTGGTAGTGCAATATCATCATCACAAATAAATTTAATATGGACAGGAAACACAAATGGTGATGATGTCATGTTAGTAAGAAGTGGATCAACAATTGGTGTTCCTGTCGATACAAATCAATATTTAGTAGGAGATACTATACCTGGTGGTGGGGAAGTTATTTATAGTGGAGATACTTCATTATTTTCTGACACTGGTTTAGATTCAAATACTTCTTATAATTATAAATTATTTTCATATGATAGTTCTGATAATTATTCAACAGGAATAACAATATCTGTAACTACTAATAATTCTATTGTTGACCCTATTTCTTTTTCTGTAGATTTGATAAATTCAACTCAATCTTTATCAGAATGGAGTAGTGGAAACACTGTTATGTTAGCATCTGGATTAACAAATAATTTTGGAAATTCACCATATGGTGATTATTATGTTGGAGAACCAATAGGTACTGGAACCATTTTATTAACTGGAAATACAGATATATCATATATTGATGATATTTTACAATCTCCTCCTTATGATATTTATTATAAAGTATGGTCAAAAGTAGGTAATTACTATTCTGATGGACTTGTTGATTATATAAGTGTTGGATTACCTACTAACATTGGTGGATTTAATAATGGTAGATTTTACGGTGGATATTTTTCAGGTGATTGGTATGGTGGTAAATGGATTGGTGGTTATTTCCTAACAGGTGCAACATGGAATTCATCAGATCCTAAACCAAGAACATAGACCTTTATTTTTTTATATATAAAAGAAAAATATAAATTATGATTCCATTTTTTTCAGTAATAGGAAATTTTTTTGGTAAAATGTTTAGTAAAGATTTTTTACCAGTCACATTGACCATAATAATTGCATTATCAGTGTTTTTTAACTTAAATACTTGTAGTAGATTAAAAATGGAAAAAGACGCAAGAAAACAAGACAAAGAAATTTATAATCAAAATTTTGATGCATTTTTAGATACCATAAATAGAACTTACAATAAAACTTTAAATGCTATAGAATATGATAAAAGTGCATATTTAACAACGTTAAAAGATTTACTTAAATATGATTCTACATTTGCAAAAATGTTACAAAATGTAAAAGGAGATATCATAAATGCAATAGATACAAAAATTGAAACACTTAATAAACCAGTTGAAGTAGATAATAAATTAGAAGATTATGGTAATAAACACTATGGTTTAAGATGGGATTATAGTTTTAATGATGGAGGATTTGTACAAAAATTAAATGGTGTATCTAAATTTAGCATATCTGACAATAAAATTTATCCTGGATCAACTTTAATTGATACTAATTATATGAGCATTAAATTAACATATGGTTTTAGAGAATACGAAGACAAATATAAAGTATGGGCGGTATCAGGATCTCCAAAAATCCAAATTAGTGAACTCACAGGTGCTTATTTCATCGATAAACCACCACCATATACACCACAATCAATCCATCAAAATAGATGGACTGTGGGTCCCTTTATTGGCACTGGTGTCTTTTTTGATTTCAATGATATCAGTCAACCAAGACTAGGTTTTGGTGTTGGTGTATCTCTTCAATATCATTTATTTGGATGGGGTAATAAGCCTATAAAGGAAAAGAAAAAGAAAAAAAGTAGTGTTGGTGATAAAATAAATGACATTATTGATTAAAATGGAATTTTTAAATTACTATATAATTATAATAAAAAAAACGATATTAAATTTTAATATATAAATAAAAAATAACAGACAATATTATGAAAAAGAATGTTTTTAGATTTGGTGACTTCCAAAACAAAAGAAAAGGAACACAGATTACTAATGAAAGTGTACTTGCATTTGATGATCATTATAAGATAAGAGTACCTGTTGATATACCATTTTCACTAGTTAAATCTTATGTTAAAAAAATCAAGGATGAAACTGGACAAGATATTGGACAAATGTATTCAGAAATGGAACTTGCTGAAGAAATGGCTAAATACGTTTCTTCTTCATATTTGAACATCGAAAATATCCCAACCAATGCACTTATTCCAGACAAACAAGATTTAGTTGTTGGTCAAGGACAAGGACAACTTCAAGGACAAGGACAACTTCAAGGACAAGGACAACTTGACTTAGATTTAGGTCTTCAACCACAAGGACAAGGACAACAAGGACAAGGACAACTTGACTTAGGACAACTTCAAGGACAAGGACAACCTCAAGGACAAGGACAACCTCAAGGACAAGGACAAACTCAACTTGATTTAGATTTGGACTTAGGTGGTCAAGGACAGGGACAAGGACAACAAACCCAACAAACATCTCAGAAAATTTCTCCACAAGAAATATAAAAGAGGTTTTAACTTAAATTAATAAAAGAAAGTCGTTTACAAAAAATGACTTTCTTTTTTTTATATATAGCATAAACTAATATAATTATTTTGGATAATCAATACGAACAAGAAACACAAAAATTAATGAATATCTATAATTCTATTACAGAATCTAACATTGTAAAAAATGATCCAAAATCTATGAATGAATTGAATGGTATAAGGATTGGTGATATGATTGTCTTTGAAATCAATGAAATGGAATTCAAAGGACACGTTAATGATATATTTAATGAAAAATATGTTATTAATGGAAATTTCTCAATGGAAACCAAACAATTATCTATCGAATTTGACCAAATATTAGAACATTATCCAAAAAATACAAATTTTTCAGAAGAAAAGAATAATGTTGAAAAAGAAAATCCAAGTCTATATCCAAAAGGATGGAAAGATATGGATGGTATGATGATGAATAAAACACCAGAACCAGTAATAAAAGAAGATATGGTTAAACCACCTGTTGAAAAAACACTTAAAAATAAAAATGTTGTGTTCTTCCCAGATGAAATGAAACAAAAAGATATTGATAAGGCACTTGTTAATTTTAAAGAGGCTAAATATTTCATTGTTGAAAAGAACCAAGAATTACATGTTGTAAAAATCAAAGATGGTTTTGAAATGAAACAATTTGTAGAAAGTGTAATCCATCATCTACTTAAAAATAAAATGATTAAAGAAGATATTTCTACTATGAAAGTAGTTGGTAATGAACAATTCTGTATTATTAAAAATTCAACAGACAAAACAACATCTTTAATAAAAGGGTTATTAAGTAACTTATTAAAATAAAATCAAAAAGGAAGTTCATCTTCCTTTTTTTATGCAATTTATTTTAATATATAGACACATGAAATACATAAAATTATTTGAAAGTACTAAAGATATTATTAATATAGATAATGGTGAAGTATTGAATATAGATGTTAATATTTTAAATAAATTATCAGATAAAAATATTGTAGTATGGGACAATGATATTCAACAACACGTATATAATAGTGAATTTAGTTCTTTAATTAAAAATTATATCACTAATTATAAAAAACCAGATATAAAACCTAAAGAAACTGTTAAAAAAAGATGGTTAAATAAACATCTTGTTTTAGTTAATCATTACTATACATGTAAAACACCATACGCAGAAAAATTCGTAAAAAATTTAAAGTATAAAGTTCTTGATACAATTTATCATGGAAAAGACACTGAAAATTATGTTTTTATAAAATATTATAAAGATAATGGTAATGGTAAAAAACCAATTAGGTTTAAAATGAATATTCTTTCATTTAATAAACACTTTAAAGTATAGAAAATTTAATATATAAAAATAAGAAAAAAATCATAAACACATGAATAAACTATTTGAATCAGCTCCATCAATTAATAACGATAAAGATTATTGGATAAAGAAAGGTAAGGAAGGTAAAAAAGTTATGATATACTTCCATGATGACTTAGATGGAATTATGAGTGCGATTGTCACAAGACAATATCTACAAAACAAGGGTTTTGACATAATGGGATATGGTATTGTGAATTATCAAGAGGGTTGGAGCAACATTAAATTCAATGATAGATATATAAATATATCAGTTGATTATGCTGAAGACAATGAAGATTTAGATATTTATATTGATCACCATGGCAAATTTGTAGAAAAAGGTGGTGAAATTGAAAAATTAAGTGTTAAATCTACTAAAACACCAACAACAAATGCATATGAAGGAATATGTGATCAATTAGGTATTGCAACTGATTCATCAATTTTAAATGTTATTGATATGGTTGATGCAGCTAAATATGAATTTTACGGTGTTGATATTGAAACAATATTAAATTTCAATTTACAAGATATTAAAAATTCAAACAATCCTAAAATGGTTTTTGCAGGAGCTTTCAATCAACTAATAAAAAGAGGTGATTATAAAACATTAATAGAAGTAGCTCACAATGCTTCTTTATCTATTTATAGTATATATTTAATGTTTAAAAGATTATACCCAGCTAATAATTTAAATAGAAGAACTGGTGATGAATTAGATTTTATTACAGATGGTAAGGAAAGGTTACTTAAAATGCAAGGAAGAGTTAGAGGTAAAGGACTTAAAAAAGTTTATACATCACAAGATGATTTCTTTGGTGAAAAATGGAATGGTGTAACCATAAATAGAGATGGATATGAAGTTATTGGTAAGATAGCTTTTATACCAAATGGAACATGGGCAAACGCACTTAGAGCAAGAGCTATTATAAGTGAAGATATAAGAGAAATTCCTGAATTGATGGGACACGATGTATATTTTGTTTTATTACAATATGGTGGTTCTCTACAAGTTGCAGATACAGTTGGAATGCATAATATACCTGATGAAGATTTACCAGTTTTAAGAGATGGTACAGTCGTTACAGATTTAGGAAATTACACACATGATTTATTAGATAGTTTTAAAACTAACTTACATTATAAAAAAGAACTCACCAAAGCTGGTGGACACAGAGGAATTGGTAATATATCAAATATAGTTGGTGTAAATAATGACGATATTAAATGGGTAGATATATTTAAAAATAAGATAATCAATGATTTATCTGGTGTTGATTGGTCAATAGATATGCCATGGGATGTTTATAAAGAACCAGTAGAAAGAGAAAAACCTGTTAATGGTAAAGTATTACTAATTGATCAAATAAGAGTTGTTTAGAATTAAAAATTTATATAAATTTGTAAAATGAGTAGTAATGTTGTAATAGGAATACCAAGTGGACAAATTTTTAATTGTAATTCAGGATGCAAATATGATCTTTTACAATTAAAACTTGCCAAATACCTTTCTTATTATAATGATAACATATTTGATGAATATGCATTTTTAGATAAAAACACTATAAAAGTAAAAAGGATTATTAAAAGATCATTAACAATAGGAACAAAACTTTATCATTCACAATATGGTGTAGGTGAAATAACAGCTATATTTGGTCCTGATGGTTGGATAATTAATTTTAGAGAGAACACATCTGACAAAAAAAAAATGTATATCGACAATTCTATGTTAATACAAGATTTGCGATTTGAACTATTATGATAAATGATTTATTAGGATTACCAAGTGGTCAAATAGTTAATGTTACTAAACGAGAGTTAGAAACGTTAATGAATTTGGATTTTATCCAATGGAGTAGTACTCATGATTACTTTATTTTTAGAGATACATATTTAAGTGAAATCAAAAGATTTACGAAAAGATTTTATGAAAATGAATTAGTTGTAACTGGTACAGGTAGACAAGGTGCCATTGAAAAAGTAATTAGTAGTTATGATGGTGGTAAAGTAAATGGTAGAGATGTATCAAAAATTTTTAAAATTGGAGATGTTATATATGTTGTTAGATTAGAAAATGATAAAATGGGGTTATATAAAGAAGACCAATTGAAAAAAATAAGAAATAATAAATCAATCAATGAAAATAACCAAAATACCCCAAATGATATAATAGACATAATAGGTATACCAAGTGGACAAGTCATTGAAGTATTTGATAACGAGGTACAATACTTAAAAGGACATGGTTTAGTTAAATGGAATGGTAGTCGTACTGGTACAAGTGTTGATTTTATTGGTTATTCATTTGATGATAAAGATAAAAAGAAAATTATGGATACATTATATGAAATATACTAATTACTTCAATAAAGTAGGATCTTTCTTATATTGATCAATTAAATCATTAAATTCTGACTTATCAACAAGTTTTAAATCTTCATCTTTATCTCCACCTTTTAGTTCATTACCAACATTAACATCATCAATTTTTAATTCTTCCCTTAAATCTTTATAGAAAATTTTCATTTTATGAAATAAATCATGAATCATTTTATTTGATTCTCTAATTTCCTTTTGGTAAGCATTTACAGCGTTGTGCATATCAGGATCATTTGATCCAGCATCTAATTGACGCATACAATTTATTAATCCCCTTTTAGCACATGACAATGAAAATTTTATATCACTAATTTCTGCTGCGTCATTTTTTATAAGTTTATTAATATTTCTATTCATTGTAGTCTTATCATCCAAATAAAGTGTTGATATACATTCTAACGTTTCTTCAGCTTCATCCTTTATTAATTGAATATCTTTATCATAATCATAAACTTCTATTTCCATATTTAACCCAGGTAATGTATCATCATTTGGAAATAAATCATCAGGTAATGGATTAAATCCCTCCATTTTAAGATCATTTATCTGGCTTTTCAAATCGTCTATATTATTTTTTAATTTATTTTTTTCTAAATTTTTATCTATATTATCTAAATTATCTAATGTCATTTGTAGTATTTATCTTTTTTCTATATATTTAAAAATACGGGTTGAAACTTTTAATATATAATTGAAAAATTCAACATTTAATGAAGCACATAAAATTATATGAAAATATGGAAAAAACAACTTATGATTTATTATTTGAACCAAGTGGTGAAATTATGGAAGTAACCGATGAAGAACTTGATACCATTAATGATGTTATTGAAATGAACTATAACGGCGAACTGGACGTATTCACATTAGATGATGAACAAAGATACATTATTGTATTTTTATTGAAAAAATAATTATTTTTTTAAATGAGAACATTTAGTAGTATACAAATAAATAGAAGAGACACTATTCGTGAGGAATTAATGAATAATTATATACCCGAAAACGATTTATTACTACAAACACCTAACAATCACCCACTTCCACCAGTACAAAACCCATATGAAAATATAATGATGCATGAATTCAGAAGCAATATGTCTATTACTCGTAATGGTCAACAAATAAGTAATGGTGATTATTATGGAGATTTTCAAGGTAATACAACAAATGATGTTAATCAAAAAGAATATATCCCCCCTTACACTGGACATGTTGATCAAGTTGATCCTAACTCATTCTTTGGTAATTCTTTAGGAGGAGTTATAAATCAATTAAAAAAATAATAAAAATATGAAAGATTATAAAAATGCACCAATTTTAGATCCAAATGGTTATAATCCAAATGATTATGAAAAAGGACAATTAGTTAGATATCAGGATAATGATAACTTAGTAAATGCAATTATAACTGATGTGGATTATATTGGAGGAGGAATAGCAGTTGAATATGATACCGATGGTGATAATATACCTGATGAAAAAATAGATTTATAAAATGTCTGAATTAAAAGAATTTCACGATGAAAATAGTAATCATGAGGTAAGGAAACTAGAAATGGAATTAAGAAAAACCATTAAAGAACTCCAAATCAAAAATAAAGATTTAAAAGAACAAAAAGAAAAAGCTGAAAGTTCTGATAAATTAAAATCTATTTTCTTGGCTAATATGAGCCACGAAATTCGTACACCTATGAATTCCATTATAGGTTTTTCATCGTTATTAATAAATAATGGTCATAATAAAACCAAATCAAAAGAATATCTTAAAATAATTAATAAAAATGGAGAAGGTTTATTGAAACTTATAAACGACATAATTGATTTTTCCAAAATAGAAGTAGGTGAATTAAAATTAGAAAAAAATGAATTTCATATGGATGAATTAATGGATGAAGTTTATAAATCATTTTCTGTTAATAAACAATTAATTGATAAAAATATAAATTTTAAAATAGATTCTAAACCTAATTGTTGTATAACATCAGATAAAAATAGAATAAAACAAATACTTAATAATCTTATTTCTAATTCTATAAAATTCACAGATTCAGGTGAAATTACATTTGGTTGTTATTTTATTAAACCAAATATATTAAAATGTTATGTAAAAGACACTGGTTCGGGTGTATCATGTGATGATCAAAAAGAAATATTTAATAGATTTACTCAGGTCAATAGAAAAGAACATTCCAGAAAAGAAGGAACTGGATTAGGATTGTCAATAATAAAAGGATTAATCGAATTATTGGATGGTAAAATAAATGTAAAATCTAAAATAGATAAAGGATCAATTTTCTATTTTTCAATACCTATCGAAAAATCAAGTGTTGAAATAAAAACAAAAAGAACAATTAATAAAACATGTGATTTTAGTGGCATAAGAATATTAATCGCTGAAGATATTGCTAATAATTTTGACTTATTATTTGAATATTTAAATGACACCAATTGTGATATATTTTGGGCAAAAAATGGATTAGAATGTGTAAATTATTTTAAAGAAACCAATTATGATATTATTCTAATGGACATGAGAATGCCAGTGATGAGTGGTTATGAAGCTATACAAAAAATTAGAGAAATTGATAAAAATATTCCAATTATTGCACAAACAGCTTATGGGTTTTCGGATGATAAACAAAAATTAATAGATTTGGGATGTTCAGATTATATATCTAAACCTATATTCAAAAATGACTTTTTAAAAATATTATCAAAATATATATAGTTATTCCCAACTATTTCCAAAATTTCCATCTCCCATAATTCCATCTTTCACTAATCTATCTTTAATAGTATCTAAAACTAAACAACAAACATTATAATTTTTATCATTATAATAATCTAAAAATTCTTTCTTTTCTTCTTCAGTAGAATTTTCCAAAATTTCTAAA
>Ga0210003_1004774_pt1 | contig 10593 bp, 17 predicted proteins | sample LantaG_FD_182804 | JGI IMG/M metagenome (GOLD analysis project Ga0210003, IMG submission 182804) | Deep subsurface microbial communities from Baltic Sea to uncover new lineages of life (NeLLi) - Landsort_02402 metaG (SPAdes) (version 2) | ecosystem: Environmental > Aquatic > Marine > Oceanic >...
CCGGCGTCGCGGCTACATATCCCACGGCCCCCAGGGACCGCCGCCGCGAACGCCTCAAACGTGTAAATCCGAAAGCGAACCAGTCACGCATAGCAAATTTGAAAGGAAACGGCTTGAGATATCCCAGTTGCGGCCGTCCCAGCCGCCCAGGGATAACTCAATCCGCTAAGTGCGTATCGCAAGCCGCCCATAAAAAAGCGGCCTGCTATATTAAACAAAGCGGAAGCATTTCCCGCGCCAGGACAAAAGCCCCGGCGCAAGAAATGCGAACTATCCCGCGCGGCGCTCCCGGACTCGATGGGTCCTTACGGAGCGCCGCGCTCAAATTTAAGGGAATAGCGGATGCGGCCGCTGCTATTTCTGTTTTTTTTATATCTACTGTTTGATGCCGGGGTCGGGTGTGGTCGCCGGCCCGATAAGGGCCCTTATCGGCTCCGGCCGGACGCAACAACGCGCCCGGTTCCGCCCACACCCTAAACATAAAACAAGTTATGTTACCCCCGGCATGGTGTCCTTTGGTGATCCTTTTTCTGTCTGCTGTTTGTCCTCTCGGCCGCGTTTTATTCCGCTGCCATTGGCCCGGTTTCCCTTTTTGCTTCGCCTGTGTTTTTCGCGCGGTTAGTGCCTGCCCTCCGCCTCGCTCGCTCCGCTCTCTCGGCTCTTCGCTTGCCGGGCCAAAGGCAGCTATACCCCCCGCCCGCCCGTGCCGCCGCCGCTACGCGGCCGCGTCCCCGTCCGCCCCCCAGGGGGCTCCCAACAATAAAAAAGAATGTCGTAAAAAAGAACATCTATTTCCCAGCTGGGGTTTTTTATAAGATAAAAAACTTAAAGAAAAGCGTCACAATGCGCGCGCAACCCACCGGAAACTTTACGGAATCCCACCCAAAGCTCAGCGCCGACATACCCAGAGCCTGCCCAAAAAATGCCGGCAATGCCGGCCAAACGCCGAAGGAACGGCGGAAGCGCAAGCGCAGCGCGTAAGTATTTGATTGTTGAAACACATTAAAAACACGTGTATGATCTGCCGGAAATGGAAGACTACACGGAATTAAGCTACCAGACGCCCCTGTTTTCGATACGGGCGCATGGCAAATGGCGCGACCAGGTTGTTTTTGAGGTTTGTCACGGCAAGCAATACCATCGCGTGCTGACCGCCTACGACAGATCGCCAAAAACGCACCTTGTCCCATATCAACCCGCCTTTGCGGCCGCGGTGAGGTCCTGGCAGGGCCAGACGCCAGACGTGCGGCGCTGGTATCACTCAAGGGCCGCCAAGTTGGGCCTCCGAATCACGGGTTTTAATTATTGGATATCGCTGTCATTAAAGGGTAAGTTGGAAGGGGCGGAAAGACTGCGGGTGAAGTAAATGATAATCCACACAACCACCTATGGAACAACATTAAGGAAAGCCATTATAGGCGCGAAAAAACGCGTATGGATATCAACTTATGTCACAGCTCTTAACTTTAAAAAGAAAACGGACCCGGTTCACATCCTCTTTATCCTGCTGCAAAGAAAGGCCGGCGAAGGCCTCGACATACGCCTTTTGATCGACCATCCCCGCCAGAACAAGCCGAACTATCACGCGGTGATGTTTTTGATCAGGCGCCTGAAACAGTGGCGCCTTCCTTTCTGGATCGCTCCCGATGAGACAACGTGTCACGGTAAAGTGGTGCTGATAGACGACAACAGATGTTTTATAGGATCCCACAATCTCGCAAAATCATCATTCCGGAACCCCCTGGAGGTCAGTGTAGAAATCCCGAGTAAGAAAATAAACGCTATTGTGCAAGACTGGTTTGAAACGGGCTTTAAGAATCCCCGCTTTGAATATTATCCCCCGGGCGAATATGATATCTCGGACATTTATCCATGAAAGTGGAGAATTTTTAAAAAATGTCAGCTGGATCCGCGCGGGGATCCTGCTGAAAAACCGCTCAAAGTGGAGCTTTTACCCGAAACAAGAGGCCAAAGTGGAGATATGGCAAAAGTAAAAGGCAGCAATCCCCCGTATTCCGACTGGGTATATACCGACGAATCGGGCGAAGACTATCTTTTGGGAACCCTGATACAGCAGGCGTTGAAAGATCCATACCTCTCGCCTTCGTCGGAGCCAACCAAACGGGGCGCCGCTAAGGATGCCGGGGAGACCGATATCACCGGCCAGTCGGTACGCGGCCGGCGACCGACACAACAGGGCGACGGGACCCTGTCACAAAAGTATGTCAGGGATATATTTCGCGAGTGCACGGACCTCTGGAATGCAATGGTAGAACACTGCCCGGTCCCGGCGACCACGCCCCCGACCACATCAAAAGACAGTGTATGGGCCGCAAAGATAGACTACGGCGTTGTGTGTAGTTATTATGATTTATGGATGAGGTGTTGTTCTAATTGGGCTTTCGACCACGACGGCGACATGCCGGACGGGGACTGCTTTCCGTGTGAAAACGCTTGTGATTGTGAGGGTATCTCGATCGGTTATACTACAAACGGGATGTCAATAAATGAGCAACAAACTTTGTTTGTTATAGATAGCATGGAGGGGTGTGTTTATTCGTGGGAGATTACCAGCGGCGGTGGCTCTTTATCTTCAGAAACAGGCGAATCTGTGGTCTACACTGCACCCGCCTCTAATCCGGAGTGCAACTTAAATCCAACAATTACTTTAAGTTGCGGTGGGTCTATTTATGACACGCTGATGTTATCTGTTAATGCTTACGAGACGGATATAGGCGCTTATCAAATAACCTACGAATGCCAGGCTCCTTGTCAAGAATCGGTTGGCGCTTTGTTGTGTGGCTATCAGGATCCCGGCTATTCAGGAAAGTATTGCTTTGCATGTGGCACAAATAATTATGATTGCAATGGAGATCTAAGATATACGCAACTGAGAAGCGCAGCAAGTAACCTCTCAGCGTCATCCTGCGCTACGTTTTATACTCGTTATTGTGACAAAGACCAAGTTTTAACTGACCTGCGATCAGCGGCGCTTAAAACAGCAGGTTGTTGTCCAGCGGAGTTAATGTGATATCCGACGCTATGTTAAGAAAAGCCATGGTGGTAAAGGCAAGAAAAGAATTTATCACTTCTGGAAAAACGGAAAATATTAGTGAAGCCGTCCGTTTGTATACCTTAGCTCACCCAGAAGAATGCGCGGGGATCCCCGCGACGATATCGACCAGGGAAAAGGACCGGCCTCGAACAATCGTAGATCAATACGAGCGTCCAAAATGCCGAAGATGTGGCGGGAAAATGTTCCTGAAGCTCGGTTGCTCCGCGTGTAAGGGTCCGGTTAAGAAAAATTATTGGATCTGTAAAAGTTGCGGGTTTAAGCACTTCACAAAAAAATCACTTCCGGAGATTCTGGCCGGACTGAAGAAGGTGGAAAATGGCAAAGGTTGACAGCCCTTTATTTGCAGACGAGGCAACCGGGAGAATCGGACAGGCTCTCAGTTTTAAGATCGGGGCGGTGTGGCCTCAGGTGCTGGGCCAGTTTCACCGGTGCCCGTCGAAATCGACAACTTTGCCGGCAAAGAAAGCGGCCTACAAAGCAGCTTGTACCGCGTGGAATAATCTGACCTCAGGGGAAAAACAGGAATTTGTGGATGCTGCTCCAGGAGGGCAGACTGGGTTTAATTACTATTTGAGCCTTACACTTTAATGAGAAAGGGAAAAAATATGAGCGCCTCAGACCAGTTTCAGACGATTGTTTATGATCCGGCGACCGGGGAGATCGCGGCTATACTGCCGAGCCAATATATCAAGTCTCACGCGTCCCTGGTGCGACTGGTGCCCGCGCCAGAAGGTGTCCGGCATAAGTTTTTTTACCTCCACGACGCCACGCCACTTGATCCCGCGGAATTTGTTGTGCAGACCAGGGGCATGACCTGCCCTCCGGCGCTACGATCACACGACGGAACGGACCCCACACTGTCACTGCTGCGGTCCTCGGCGATGTGGTCCCTGGCGCATTATGATAAAATTGTCCTGGTGTTTGAGGGTGGCATGGGCGACTACATGGACCAGGCGGACGTGGTTATAGAACTAAAATCGAAGTATCCGGACAAAACCTTTATGCTGGCGCTGCGGCCGGAAAGATATCAGGCGCTGCAACTGTTACAGGGGTTTGATGGTTTTAAGATTTTGTCAATGAAGGGCAAAGCGAGCGGGCGCTCCCCCTCTATCTCGTTTGACCTGATCGGGCGCATGGGAGGGTGTTACCCGCGCGGCGGCAAGGTGGGTGTTTATTCAGCGATCGCTGGGCTGGCGGAGACGGCCGTGAGGGCTCCCGTGACCATTCCGGTCCACCTTGTCGCGGCCGCAAACGCGCGACTGAAAGACGCCGGGGTTAAGCCAACGGATAAGCTGATTGCCCTGCACTCTATGAGCGGCAACTCCAATACCAAGTCAATCTCACCGGCCGGAGCGCTGGCTTTATTAGCCCCGCTCCTTGAGATACGCGGCGTTAGGATCGTGCACCTGGGCGGCGCTGGCGAGGATCGAATTGATCATAAAAAGATTATATCCCTTCAAGGTGATTTGTCCTGGACTGAGGTTTTTGGAATGCTGGCCTGTTGTGATGGTTGTGTATGTATCGACTCTGCAATAATGCACATTGCCCAGCATTTGAATATCCCCATCGTGTCTTTGTGGGGCCCAACGGCTCCCCGCGTTATACTCGACGATCCTCCTGGCATGACGTGTATTATTTCTCTGGCACCCTGCTCCGGTTGCGGCCAATATGATTGCTCTCACGCCACTTGTATGGGCACCTTTGGGACACGCGCGCTTAATAAGGCGCTCCGCGATTTGGTTAATGTTGACCAAACCGGGCGCTGCGGGCTGGGAGGTGTAACAAATGCGTAAATATTATTTATTGACAGTCACACAAACGGGGCCGGACCTGAACCCCGGGTCCCACTACATCACGCACGGTATCAGGCACCTGATAAGGCTGGCAGATCCCGGTGCCCTTTGCTTTGAAGCGTCTTTATTCAGCTATCACGAAAAACACTGGCAGGTGATGTTTGACCAGGCGGATGCTATCTTCCTCTGCGGAAATCCCCGCTATGACAGATCTAATCAACCGCACTTTTGGGTGTCTGAGATATGGCAGCACTTTGCAAAGGCGCGCACCCTGGGGATATTGACAGGCGACCTCTTCGCCGGCTCCGCTAGTCCCCTGCCCCTCGACTCGCCCGCTGATGATGCTAAACAGTTGATGTCTTACGCCCGGAACAAAACCACCGCCGCGGAACAAGGCAAGTTGCATATACTCGTGACTCGCGATCCGGTTGCCCAGTTAATTGCAGGCTCTTCACACAAGGACGCGCTTTTGGCGCCGTGCTCTACCTGGTGGGCTAAGGACTGGCTGGGGATTGCGCCACGAAAAAAAACACACAATGCTATTGTTATACCCGCCCTGCATAGTTCCGGGCCCCTGATCCGCGCGATGGCCGACCTTGCTAAAGAAATTAACAATAATTTACCCACTTTCCTGGTGGCCCACTGTGCCAACGAGTTTGCGCTCTTAAATGATATCCTTCCCCAGGCGCCGCGCAAGATTTGCCTGTCTGATCCCGCGTCACTGCTGGCGTTTTATGCCGGGTGTTCTCACGTGATATCTGCCAGGCTGCACGCCACGATCCCTGCGCTGTCCCTGGGGGCGTTTGTCTGCCCGATCGCCGTGGACGGCCGGTCTCTCTCCCTGCTGCCCTTTGGCGTGTCTTCGATCCCCTTCCCCCGGCTTTTGTCCGGTAACTACCAGCTGAACTTTTTTGCCGGGTTCAACCTGATCCCGCCCGATCCGGAAGTCTTTGTAAATCACTTCCAAAACAAAATTATATCTAAACTTACCGATAAAGGGAGGTCTGCATAATGACATTTAATTACAAGGATATCAGGGACTATTACGATAAAGATTATTTCGACACCCCTGGCGTAAAATCGGGCTATACATGGATGTCTCGCTCCGTCCGGAGCGGCTGGCACCTGGAAGCGTGCCGCTGGCTTGACTCGGTGATTCCGGTGCGAGGCAAAAGGGTTTTAGACGCCGGTTGTGGCCTGGGGCACTTCATGGGTGCCCTACAGATCCTCGGCGCGCAGGTCGTCGGGTGCGACGTTAGTACGTATTGTTGCGACTTTGTTGAAGCCAACGCAAGACTCCCCGTAATACAGACCGCCCTGGAAGACATGGCCACGATTGCGGACGGCTCCTTTGATATTGTTTACTGTGGCGCGACGCTGGAACACATTCCCGCCCAGCATACGGACGAGGTCCTTCGCAACCTCGCGCGGGTGACCGTCCATGGCGGCATTGTGTTTTTGGAGATTGATACTAAGCCTGATGAACTGAGATCCATGCCAGAAGAATCCCACGTTAATATCCGCCCTTGGGATTGGTGGGTTAGGCGGCTGGACCATCCTGCATATAACTGGGTGCGGCAAACAACCAGGGAGAAGAAGCTTCGCGACTGCCGGGACTTCCCCGGTTTTCCCCTGGCTGACTGGAACTTTGCGGTGCTGATGAAAAAATAAACTTGCTATAGGGCAATAAGTGTGCCAAAGTCGCACCATCCTAAGAAAGGGAGGTTATCATCATGGCAAAGGTAAGCGGTCCTTTTATGAGTATCGACGCCAGTGGTACTATTTACAAAAGCCTGACTGCGTCGATCTGGAAAGGCAGGAACTACATCAGGGGGTATTTCCGTCCCACCAACCCGAACACGGATGACCAGAAGGTGCAGCGCGCCCTCATGGCCGCGTCCGTCGCTGGATGGCAGGCGCTTGTTGCCGTTACACCGGCCTCCGGTGCTGGCAATGACGAGTTATACAAAGACAAGTGGAACGTCGCCGCAAGGGACGTATATCCTCCGATCAGCGGGTTTAATTATTACGTGATGCAGTACTGCTTGCAGGGTTCTGCTCCGACGATCCCCGCGATTGCCCCTAAGAAGGCCAAGACCATCCACGGATGATCTGAGCCGGTTTAGTTGATTAAGACAATTTCGCCCTCTCCCGTTTTACGGGTGAGGGCTTTTTTGTGGTTTTGGTCGATGTCGCACTTTATATGTAGTAGGTCATCTTTGGTAAAATATGGATCTGGCTGCCCCGTTAGGTAAAGCGACACTTTGGTGTATTACCAATAACGACACATTGGAAACGGGCCTTTATTTTTTTTGTTGCTTTTATGTCGTTTATCCTTTATGGTTATTTTACTTTATGTCGCGAAAGGAGAAAGGTGATGAAAAAGACGAAGGGTGAGGTTATCAACGGCCGGGTCTGGCAACCTACTGACAAGTTTTTAAATGGCATGCGCTTGTATAAATCAATCGCCGGGCACGTGAGCGTTGAGATGGATGGCATGTATCTTGTCTCTCCTAAGGTCGCCGGGGTTTGTTCTGTGTGTGGTATTGTACACGGTGACGGATGGGACGGTGAATGTCATGCTTCTTAAGGCGGGGGTTGATATATCAAGACTTGAGAGGTTTACCAGGCGCGGCCTCGGCATTGCAGAGGCCTTTTACAACAGCCAGGCAGAGGAAATGGTTATTACGTCGACGTATGAGGGTAATCATGGCGCGGGATCGCTACACTACGCGAACCGGGCATTTGATATACGTTTGCCTTACATGTCTGGGTTCCGGGCTGCGGCGATCCTGCGGGAGAAGCTGGGGCCCGACTTTGATGTTATTGGCGAAGATGATCATATACACATTGAATATGATCCAAAATAACCAGCTGGCACGCGCCCTGTGGCCCAGGTGGCCATCGGGCGTCCCGGGGCATGTCATTGTATACCCGGTATCGTTTTAATTGATCCTGGGTGATTTATGGAGGTGATATATGATTCAGACGTTGACCGATGAACAGTATGTGACTTTTATGATCAAGTTGGGCGAGGCGCCCGTGCGCGATCGGTGTATAATGCTTCTCCTGCTTCACGGCGGGTTGCGCAACGGCGAGGTTTGCGCGCTCCGTTTCCGTGATATTTATTCAGGTAAAACGGTTTTCTCGTCCATCGAAATCCCTAATGGCCACGGGCACCACGATCACCTGCGGCTTGTGCCCTTGTCTCCCTCTCTTACTTCCGCCCTCGAGCAATACCACGCGGCCTACTCTCAAAAGTTTGGCACCCCGGACCCGCTGAGTCGCGCCTTTATCACGCGCAACCAGAAAATTGGTATTCAACAGCGAGACATTCAGCGGATTGTTGCGAAATATACGCGCCTTTGGCTTGATCACGCGTTTCATCCCCACAGTCTGCGGCATACGTTCGCCACGCGCTTGATGCGCAAGGCGTCGATGCGTGTCGTGCAGCAGCTGCTCGGGCACTTGAGTATTACATCGACTCAGGTATATACTCACCCCTCGAGCGAGGATTGCAGTAATGCTGTCAACCAGGCTTTCTAGGGAGGCGTGCCATGGCAAAGATGAAGATCTATTACAAATCAGGGTATAAACATCAACTGTCTCGCGACTACTCGGAGGCCACTCCTATAACGGGTTGTAACATTACGACCCTATACATCGAATTGTCACCGGACGGTAGATTAACACTGTTTGCAGGCTATGCCTGGGATGGCGCAAGTTCCATTCTCCCTGACCTAAAGTGTCTTATGCGGCCATCTCTGAAACACGATGGCTTTTATCAGTTGATGCGTGAGGGTTTGCTCGACAATAAATATCGCCCGGTTGTAGATGCTATTTTTGCAAGTGACTGTTGCGTTGATGGCGTATGGCCGTGGCTTGCTTCGCTATTTGAGACGTGTCTGAGGTTGTTTGGGTGTTTTGCATCGAAGGCTAAAAACCGGCGCATTGAAATATGCGCCCCATAAGTCCCCGGCGTGACCGTCCGGTTGTTTACACCTTGAGCGTATAGCTCGCATAGGTGACGATCCGGGTGGCGGCGCGCCGGGGCTCCCTTAAGGGGGCCCATGAACTCACAAGCCGCTAAAAACTTACCCATAGTGCCTGGGAATGATCAGAATTCCGGCCCTTATCTTGACACAGTGTCCAGCGATGGGGGGGGTGCCCCTCTAACCCACAGTATCACTACACTTGAGAAAGCCGAAAAACTGCTCAAAATGGAAGATCTCTGGTACAAATCCCAGCTTTGCGACCAGGTCGCCTGCCAGTTTTTGGGCGCCACTACCGGAAGGAAGTATTTTAAGTTTATCCCCTGTCTCAGGTGGTTTTGCGAAGAGTGTGGAAAGAAGGGCGGCAGAATAAACATCAAACGCATGTCCCGTGTTCTTGACCGCCTGACGCTCGACAAGGCAAACACTGTATTGAGACAGGCCGTTTTCACGGTGCCGGGTAACGAACGTGTCCACTTCCGGACGCGCCCGGCGCTCAACGCGCTGATCCGGATGGCCGAGAGGATCATCAATAAGCGATTCCCCGACCTTCCCAGTATTGCCACCTTACACTTATTTGGCGACAAGGGGGGCACCAGGTGGCACCCACACGTGCACATTATATCAATCGACAGGCGCGGATGCAGGCTTCAGCTGTCACCGGAGGAGCTCGCCGGGATCAGGGAAGAATGGAGGTTTGCCCTGCAAGCCTATGTTTTACACCCGGTAAAGGTGGCGAACGTGCACCTTTCATATGTAAAGGAATATGGTAGAATATTACAGCGAATCCGATACCTGACGCGCCCGATGCCGGGACCCGTGCAATATAATGCCCTTAAAACCGACATTGACCTGTTAATGTTTTGTATGGTTGATATGCAGGGGTATATTTTTGTCCGATATTTCAACGGCGCCAGGCGGAAAAAGATCGAAGATCCCACCAGGGACGAAGAGGTCGAGGAATGTAAGAACATTGCGGGTGAGAACCTTGTTTATATGCTTCACGGCCACATATCACGAAAGAACTTTTTCGCTGAATATGGCCCGTGGAATGCAGACGAGCTGTCTCCGGGGTTCTATCGCGTAAGGGGGCCATAGGCATGAACGAAGATGCGTTAAGTGCCATACTGTGTTTTGCAAGCCTTTTTGTTTTAATAACAATGGCGTGTCTCGGGGGTATATTGACGGTCCTTTTATCGTTCCGAAAGGAATGGCGCGACGAATTCAAGGCCCTGCAACGCGGCCTTTTTTCCCACAGGCACAAAACAGACGGATCGGTCTTCACCCGCCTGGACACAGATCCCACCAAGCCAAAGTATTAGCCACGCCACACCGACCACACCAAAGACGCCAAAGACAAACCAACCACAAAAAAACCGCAAACTGGGGGGGTAAGAGGCTGAAAACAACCCCGAAGAGAGGCAAAAGGGGGGTAAAAATAGATATAGAAAGGCCCCAGGAACACGGTAAAAAGCCCCACAGAACACGGCAAAAAGCCCCGCATAACACGGAAAAAGGCCCCGCATAACGCGGAAAAAGGCCCCGCATAACGCGGAAAAAGGCCCCGCATAACACGGAAAAAGGCCACGGCGATCGGTAAAAAGCGAAGCATTTCCCGCGCCAGGACAAAAACCCTGTCACGGGAAATGCAAACAATTCCGGCGTCGCGGCTACATATCCCACGGCCCCCAGGGACCGCCGCCGCGAACGCCTCAAACGTGTAAATCCGAAA
>Ga0210003_1004775_pt1 | contig 10592 bp, 6 predicted proteins | sample LantaG_FD_182804 | JGI IMG/M metagenome (GOLD analysis project Ga0210003, IMG submission 182804) | Deep subsurface microbial communities from Baltic Sea to uncover new lineages of life (NeLLi) - Landsort_02402 metaG (SPAdes) (version 2) | ecosystem: Environmental > Aquatic > Marine > Oceanic >...
CTGGTTGCGACCGGCATGGAGCAGGGCCGTGATCGGTATCTGGTCGTCCTGCCCGACCTCATTGAGAACCTCGACACTCTTGCTTCCCTGCGCGGAACAGATGCGCTGCTGATGGATGCTCTGGAGATGCCCGAAGCGGTACACCATGTGCAGCGAGAGCTTGTGCCCATCTACTTCGAGTACTACGACCGCCTCTTCAACATGACGCATGGCCAAGCACTCGGATCGGGATTTCACCACCACTGCGCGTGGGCACCCGGGCGCATGGCGAAGCTCCAGTGCGACATCGGCGTTATGATATCGTGGCCACACTTCGAGCAGCTCGCCTTCCCGTACTTCGTCCAGCAGTGCAGTCAACTGGACTACGTGCTCTGGCACCTGGACGGCAGGGAGAATCTCCGCCACCTGGACAGCATCCTGAAGCTGCCGAATCTGCGGGCCATCCAGTGGGTTCCCGGAGCCGGCGACTCCACCGAGGCATCGCCCGAGTGGTACCCGCTCTATAGGAGGATACTGAGCGCCGGGAAGTCCATCGAGCTTTCCGTCGGGATCCAGGAGATCGAGCCACTTGTCCGTGAACTCGGACCCAACGGGCTCTTGCTGCATACCACCGCGGCAACTGAGGAAGAGGCGAGAGACCTGCTTCGACAGGCGCTCTCCTGGGGCGCATCGTAATGGCCTGTGCGACCTGTATGCGAGCTCAGTCAGGTGGAAACTCGAACTTGTGGCCGGCTTGCCCGGTCGACCCGGAGCGTCCTGATCTGCTGGGGACGCAGCCGGCAGTGGGATGCCGAAGAGGAACGAGGTGTTTCCGGCTGAGCGAGCTCCATCCTGAGTTGGCCGCCAGTGAGGAATTCGCCGCTGGCATAGGGGACTAACACAGCGCGAGGTGTTGCTCATGGGGATAGGCCGCAATTGCATCAGTCGTCGCGATTTCCTGAAGCAGGTCAGCGCAGCGGCCGTGGCGCTCTCGCTGCCGCGTTGCGCAGACGCGACAGGGCGGCCGGCCGCTCCCGAGCCGGGGCTTGGGAGGGAAGAGGACATCCTGACTCGATCCAACGGAGGCGCAACGATGGGATTCGACACGTACGAACCGATCTATGTCATACCTACGCCCAAGGAGATGTCTCTCTCGGGACAGATGGTCACTCTCGGCTCAAGCTGGGGAATCGAGGATGGCACAGCTTACCCAGGTCTGGCGGGCCGCTACGCGGAGATGCTGAATCTCGGCCAGGGCAGGCACGGAGCGAACCTCTCACTCGTTCCAGATGGTGGTCTCCAGCGTGAGGAGTACCAGCTCGAGATCTCGCAAGACGCGGTGACCATCCGCGCTTCGAGCGAGGATGGCTTCCTGCACGCGCTGGCTACTATCAGACAGCTCCGCAACGGTCCCGTTCTTCCCGTTGGGCGAATCAGAGACTACCCGCGACTTGAGATGCGCGGCTTCCATCTGATGTTTGAGTCAATCCACCAGATCGGCGCGGCCGAGGCTATCGCTCTGATCAGCTCCGCCGCGAAGCTGAAGCTGAACACGATTCTCTTTGAGTTCGGGCCACGCTTCCCGTTCGAGCGCCATGCCGCCATACGCTCTCCATCGGCGCTCACCAGCTCTGAACTGCAGCAGGTTGTGGAACACGCACGCTCGCTGGGAATCACGTGCATTCCTCTGCTGCAGTCATTGGGACACCTTAACTACGTTCTCCGGCACGACGAGTACGCTGACATCCGGGAGGAGGACGAACACCGAGATCAGCTGTGTCCCACCAATGAGAAGTCCTTCCGGATCTTCACCGAGCTGACCGAGGAGGTTCTGAGTTTCTTCCCCGACACTCGCTTCATGCATATCGGGGCCGACGAGACGCGGCGCCTGGGCGTGTGCCCGCGCTGTCGCCGCGCAGCCCGGGAAAGCGGCAGAGGATCGCTTTACGTCAATCACACGAACAAGGTCTGCTCTTGGCTCAGCAACCGGGGGATCACACCGATCCTCTGGGACGATATCCTTTGCGCACACCCGCGCATCCTCGATAAGCTCTGCGACGATGCCTGGATCATGTACTGGGACTACTGGACCACCGAGTCGCCGAGTCCGCTGGTGGTAGCTCGCTACAACCCGGAGGGCGGGCCGGAAGTGGTGGTGTATGATGAGCGCTGGCAGGGCGAGTGGAAGGCCGAGCTGTCCGACGTGACTGCGAGGACTCTGGCGGCCTTTGCACAGCCAGTGGACCTGACGAAGAGGCTGGGCGGGGAGTTCTCTCAGGTCTTCGGTTCCTACCTCGGAGACCAACACCCGAAGTTCGTGCGCGCCTTTCCCTATCTGGAATACTACCAGGCCCACGGCCACCCGGTACTTGGAGCTCCAGCCGGCGCCTCTAACACCAGCGAGTGGCTGGGCCTGCCGGACTTCCCTCGCTACGGGCACAACATCAAGGCCTTCGCCGAGCGCTGTGCGGAGGCGAGCGGAAAAGGCCTCATCACGACAGCGTGGTACAACTTCCCGCCGGAGGCCCTGTACTTCAGCCTGGTGGCGACCGCTCAGTCTGCCTGGTGACACCGGTTGTGCCCGTCAAGGGCCCGTGACACCGGCCTTCGACTAGGCTGTGTAGTCCGCAATAACTCATCGGCGCCCCTGACGGGCCTCAGTGCGCTAATTCGGTTCTGCCCGCGTTCAGTCTGGCTACGCGCGTCGAGGGTGCCAGATTCAGCTCGGGTGGGCCTCGACCGCTCCTTCTGTCGCCACGGCTCGAGGGTCGCGCAGGTCAACGCTACCTCCATCGGTTTGTGCTATCATGGGCGCGCGGTGCTGACCGCAGCAGCAGGATGGAGGTGCCAGAGAGGTCAGCTACGAAACCATACCGTCCCTTGCGACAGCTTGTTTCGAGCGCTTGGTGGAGGAAACAGAGTATGCCAAAGATAGTCATCATCGGCGCCGGCAGCGGGTTCGGCAGCCGGCTTTCGGTCGACATACTGGCGCACCCGGGGCTCCGCAACGGCACGATTGCACTGGTGGACATCGACAAGACAAGGAACGACTATGTCGCTGCCTACGTGAGGCGCGCGGCGGCGGAGCTCGGGGCAGACGTCGAAGTGGTGGCCACCACGGATCGCCGGGAGGTGCTTCCCAGCGCCGATTTCGTAGTGACCAGCTTCCACGTCGGCGGGCCGGCGTACACAGGCAAACCCTACTACTACGACGTCGAGATCCCCAACAAGTACGGCGTCTACCAGACAGTCGCGGACACCATCGGGCCGGGCGGCATCGTCCGCTTCCTGCGGACCATGCCCACCCTCGCCGAGATGCTGCGCGACATGGAGGCCCTCTGCCCCAGTGCCTGCGTGCTCAACTACGTGAACCCCATGGGCATGCTGACATGGGCGGCCAATGAAACCACAACCCTCCCGTTCATCGGGCTCTGCCACTCGGTGCAAGGGACGGCCGAGGACATCGCGGAGCTACTTGGGATGCGGTACGAGGAGCTTCGATACCGGGCGGCAGGGATCAACCATATGGCCTGGTTCCTGGAGCTGCGCCGCGGCAATGAGGATCTCTATCCGCGGTTCCGGGAGCTGGCTGAGAGCAACGAGGAGTGGCGAGGGCGGAACCACGTTCGCAATGACATCATGCGCAGCTTCGGCTACTTCCCTTGCGAGAGCTCGCGGCACCATGCCGAGTACTACCCGTACTTCCGGAAGAGCGAGAAGGCGCGCGAATACTATCACCAGAGCGGCCCCAAGGTGGTCGACCCGAACGCCGGGTACGAGCGCCGGAACGCCCGCTGGCAGAGCGAGGAAATGCAGGCGATGCTCTCGGGGGAGAAGCAGATCGACCTGAGCGCGAGCAACGAGTTCGCCGCCACCATTATCAACTCGATGGTCACGGGGCAGGTGAGCGGCATCTACGCGAACGTGAAGAACAACGGTCTCATTCCGAATCTGCCGCCGGACTGTATAGTAGAAGTCCCCGCGTTGGTGGACCACAATGGATGGCAGCCCTGCTACTTCGGCGAGCTTCCGCCCCAGTGCGCCGCCCTCAACACCGCCCATGTATCAGTGCAGCGCGTTGCCGTGGCGGCATGGAAAGAACGCAGCCGGGAGAAGGCCATTCAAGCCATGATGCTCGACCCGCTCACGGCCGCCGTCTGCACGCTCGACGATGCCCGCGCCATGGCGAACGAGCTGCTCGATAGCCAGCCGGAGCACCTCGGCTACCTCACGTAGGGTGAGGCCGCCATAGCCTAGTTAGATGTAGCTGTCAGGCGCCGGACACGCGAGGGCCGTCCTGGACCTTCGGGCTTGCGGGGCTGGGCCCGGAGTCCAGTTCGTTGGAGAGCGATTGTGCTTGCCACATAGCGATTGGACAGACCTGAGAGACGTTAGAACGGTCGGAATGGCGTTGCCGGAGAGATGCCCCTGCTGGGCACCACACAGCTGTTTGTGGATTCGAAACACCCGTTATGTCGCCGGCTACCGAGGTCGTTCTGGCACCTCTGGAAACCCCGTGTCCCCCCGAAGAATGCTATCCGGGTGCTCTGACCGATGGCCGAAGCCTCATCGCGGCAAGTGCGGAGGGCGCGAACAGGGAGGTGGAGGGAGCGTTTTCAGAGACTTCCTGCTATGCCGCGTGCGAAACGGCTGTGGTGAATGGCGCGCGCAGTACGCGCCTGTGGGCGGAGGACAGGTTCCGGCGATTGTCATGCAGCTGCGCGACAGTAGCGATGGTGGAGGCCGCCCACCACGGGGATGGAGATAAGTTCGCCTTCACCCGGCAGCGCCTGGGGGCTCGGCGTTTCTCCGGCCAGCCCCTGGTGAGGGCGGGCGGTGTGATAGTAGTCCTCAATGAATTCCCGCAAGAGCCGCTCCAGGTGAGCTTGGTTCAGCACGATCACGTGATGCAGTAGCTCTCGCCGCAGGGTCCCGATGAAGCGCTCGACGCAGGGGTTCTGCCAGGGACTCCGGTAGGCTGTGCGTACTTCCAGGATGCCACAGGAGATCAGGAAGGCGCGCACGCCGTGGCCGTAGATGCCGTCGTTGTCCCGGAACAGATAGCGAGGCTGTTCCCCGAAGGGCGTCGCTTCCCGCAGTTGCTGGATCACCCACTCCATGCTCGGATTCGGGGTGATGGCGAAGTGCAATACCTGCCTCCGAGCATGGTCGACGACGAGGAAGACATACAGGACCTGGAAGCCCAGCGTGGTGACGGTGAAGAAGTCAATCGCCCAGGAGCAATCGACATGGTTTCTCAGGAACGGGAGCCACGTGGTCGAGGTAGACCGCGGCTTCCTGGGCTTCACCATGTACTTGCGGACTGTGTCCTCTCCGGGGGCCTCGTAGCCCATCAGCAGAAGCACATCCCGGATTCGCTGCGCTCCCCAAAGGGGATTCTCCCTGCTCAGACGCCGGATCAGCTGCTGGATCTCCACGGGCACCGGCTTCCGGCCCGCCCGCGACTTCCATCGTCACCACGCGCGGAAGGCCCGGCTGTGCCAACGTTTCACGGTTTCAGGCTTCATGACATGGACCAGGTCTTCCCACCCGTCAAGGAACTTCGAGAGTACCACCCAGAGGAGGCGGAAGGCCGGGCTGAACTTGTGATGTCGCTTCCTCGGGGCCGAGGAGCGATTCACCTCCACCGCCAACTGGCTCTGGAACGCCAGGAGCTGAGCCGCTGTCACCGCCCGCGGCAGCACTAGCGCCCAGCAGAAACTGAGAGAATACCGGAGAAGCTGGAGGAACTCCCAAAGAGCTGAGGAGGTGCTGAAGAAGACTCAGGATCGCTTTCATGCCCACCAGGATACCAGGGCGCCGAGACGAGAAGAAGCTCTCAGGAGACTCGGATAGCATTTTTCGGGGGGACAGGGGTTCTTGTAGGCCGGCGCCCTCTTCTCCGACTTCGCCATCGCAGCCTCACCTCTCCCGCTGAGTTCCACCGCCCCACGAGCCGCTCTCACCCCAGCCGCGGCAGCGACTCGGCGGCAGATCTCAGCTAGTACCGCCCGTAGGTCCTCGCCGTCTCCACCAACGCCCGGATGTTCTCATCGGGGGTGTCCCGGCCGCACTGGTCGCCCGTGGACAGCACGAACCCGCCCCCCGCGCCCGCCGCGTCGATCGCCTTCTTGCTGGCCGCCACCACATCGTCGACGCTCCCGCGCAGCATGACCTCCGTCGTGTGGAGGTTGCCCTTTAACACGATCTTGTCGCCGTACAAGCGCTTCAGCTCGGATAGGTCACAGTCCCCCATCGGGGGCACTTCCAGGGGATCGATGATCGTCAGGTCCGTCTCCTCGGCGAAGATCTTCACCAGCTCCTTCTCCGGCCCGCACGAATGAACGTGGGTCGGAAGACCTGCCGCCGTCGCCAGCTCGATCACCCTCCGCACCGCCGGGAATGCCACCCTCCGGAACATCTCGACTGTCTGGTAGACCAGCGTTCCCGAGCCCCCGACCGAAATCACGTCCGGCTTCACATCGAAAGTCATCAGGTAGTTGAAGCGCTCCTCCGCCTGCGCCACACGCTCGGCCGCCCATTGCTCGTGCTTGTCGGGGTTGTCGTAGTACCGGTAGATGTCCTCCTCCCCCACGAAGGCGGAGGAGTACGTGACATAGCAGGCCACCACGCCCTGATCGCTCATCGCCTCCACGACCCGCGCCATCCCCTCCGCCCCGATCGGCTGCGGCTTCCGCCCTTCGATGGGCTCCCATCGCTCCGGCACCGGCGGCAGCCCCAGCTTCGCCGGATCCACGTCCATCGTCGGCGGGTCCGCCCGATAGTACACGTTCACCTTCGAATGCCAGGCCCGCTTGCCCCCGACGGTTCGGCACGGCTGCGTGACGATCCGATCCTCGTCGCGATGGACGATGAAGCTCTCCCACTCCTCCAGGGCTCGCTGCTGATCCAGAAAGATCGGCGGCAGGTAGCTGTCATAGCCTTCGAGCCAGGCGTCGATGGTGAAGTGCTTCGCCGCCGCGCAGTACGCCTCCCAAATCGGCGGGTCGTTGTAGAGGTAGATGTCCCAGAACGGCTTGCCCGTCAGCCGCGCCGGGATCATGTTCGAGAAGTCTGGCGCCGCCGGAACGCAGTCCGGCAGCTTCCCCGCCAGAACCGTCAGCATTCGTTCCCTGGGAGTCATAGGGGTCATCCGTCCTTACCTCCAGCCACATCGGCGAACCACTCCCCCTCGGCCGAGAGCGCCGCACTTCGCCTCGAAGACGCTCTCCTGCTTTGTCTGTCAGAACAGGATCACGCCCTTGATGTAGCCGTCCTTCTTGTTTGCGGCCACCTCCAGCGCCCTATCCGCCTCTTCCACCGGGAACCGGTGCGTGATGAGCTGCGTCTGGTCCAGACGCCCCGTGCTCATCATCGCAACCGCCGACCGGAAGTACACGGCGAAGTCATCCACGAACATCGGCGCCGTGTTCAGGACCTTCAGACCCTTGTAGTGCCACTGATGGGTCGGCAGCATCTCCTCGCCCGGGTGCCATCCAAAGATGTTCAGCGTCCCGCCCGTTCGCAGCATCTCCGTCGCCGTCGAGATCGTGCCTTTGACCCCGCTGGCTTCAATCACGAGATCGAGCCCTCCGATCTCCTTCGCCATGGCGGCTAGGTCGGTGCTCCGGGGGTCATACGCCTCCGCCGCGCCGAAAGAGCGCGCAAGGGCCAGTCTGTCGGGATCGGGGTCGCTCACGATCAGCCGGCCGAAGCACTCCCGCGGAAGCGCCTGGAGAACCAGCAGACCCATGTAGCCGCATCCCAAGAGCGCAACCTTATCGCCCAGCCGGGAGCCCGAGTTCTGAGCGCCGTTCACGGCACAGGCGATCGGCTCCACCACCCAGAGCGCGAGGTCCGCCGTCTGGTCCGGAATCTTCGCTACCTGCCCGACCGACGTAACGATATGGCGCCGGTACGACGGGGAACCGAGGCAGGCGACCTTATCGCCCGGCTCGAGCCCCTCCACTCCCGGCCCCGTCTTCACGACCACGCCAACCGGCTCGTGCCCGTGGAAGAACGGGTACCCGTAGTTCAGCTCTCCCGTGAAGAGCGCGATATCGCCCCGGCAGATTCCATTCGCCTTGACCTCGATCATCACTTCCCGCACACCTGGATCGGGGACATCGATCTCCACGATGTCCGTCTTGCCCGGCCCGACGAGCCGCAGCGCTTCCGTCTTCATCGACACATCCTCCTCAATTCATGAAAGTCGAGAACATCTGCTCACCAGTCAACAAGCCTATCAGCGCCCAAACACCTCCCGCCACATAGTCGCCCAATATCAGTCCCACCGCCACTGGAATTCCGCGGCGATAGAGACTAATCCCTCCATAGCGTAGCAAGAGAACCTTCACCACCCACACCGTGAACAGAGGAAACCAGAGCCACTGCGGGGTGAACGTGCAGGAGAGGGCATATCCGACGGGGTGGAAGGGCCACCACACCCAGCGGCTGTGAGCGAAACTCAGCAGGACCACGCCCAGCACTCCAACCGCCCCTCCGCCGATCTCGTCCCATCCCACTCCTCGCTGGCTATCGGCCCAGATGGCGAGGAGATCGATGGGCATGCTCGCCCAGGTGATGCGGTACTGCTCGATCTTGCCCGTCCCGGCGCCCCACCGGTAGCAGATGGCCAGCACCGCCACGTACGACACCACGATAGCCAGCCCGACCGCGATGAGTATCCCCTTCACGAGATCCCGCGTCTTCAGCCCGCCCGACGAGGCGATCTTCATCGCCTCCATCTGATGCGCCATCGCCGTTCCCCGGTAGTCCCAGTCGAACCACTGAAGATAGTTCAAGCTGGTCAGCGCCTGCGTCGATATGTTCCGCGGCCCCACCGCCCAGGACATGAAGATGTGTGGCGGGTGATTCGGGCCGAACAGCCACGGCAGCCCCGCCGTCGCCCGGATGCGGGCGAAGCCTATCACCACCAGGAAGTAGATGGCGAAGAAGAGCGCGACGATGTGCAACGGGATGCCGATGGACAGGCAGAACAAGAACAGCAGGATGCCGGCGATGACGGCCACGACGAAGGCCCCCGTCGCCGCCGGCGCCGAGTCCGACGCTTCCTCCCGCTTTCCCAGAAGGCGCTTTGCTGCCCGCGCGATCTCCCCTCTGCTCAGCCACAGCGCGAAAGCGCCCAGCGCCACGAACGCGCCCAAAGACTGCTGGTTCAAGTACGGCATGTCGGACGTCGACATCGGCCCCCCGAAGCCAAGCGCTATCGACCCCATCTGCTCCAGTCGCGCAACCCAGTAGAAGAACCAGCAACTGAACAACACCTCCGTCTGTGCGAAGTAGGCGATCCCCAGCGCCATTGGATAGAAGGCCAGCGTCACCTCGTTCAGGGGATGGCCCGGCGCAAAGAAGCGGCCGATGTTCAACTCCGGCGATGGCTGCAGAGGAACGTGCGGCACCGACGGATACAGGTAGCTGATGCTCGCCAGCGACTGCAACACCATCGGTATGGCGAAGCCGATCCACAGCAGCTTCTCCCGCCAGATCGGCGCCCCCTCCCGCGTCAGCTCCAGAGGGAAGTACACGATGGGGAAGGAGAGCCGCTCCTTCTCCACCCACTGGCGGCGAAACAGCACGCTCAAGGCGAGCGTAAAGCCGACGAACACGAACATGAACGCCGACCACGTCACCAGCGGCTGCAGCCAGCCTTGGATGTGAGCTGCCGTGAAGAACGTCGACTGCCCGTCGTAGTATCCCGGCAAGACCGACTGATCCGGCACCAGCCACGTCGGCACGTAGGGGTGGAGCTGCGCCCAGCGGTTGGCGGGGCTGGCGTAGTAGAAGATGTGGCCCAACATTGGCACCACGAACTGCATCATGCCCGCCCCGGCGATGTTCCCCGCCGCGGTTAGCATCACGAAGAGATAGAGCAGGTCCGCCCGTGACAGGCCCCGGCCCGCCTTGCGCCGCTTGAGCAGCGCGTTGATGGCGAGGAAGAGCAGCAGCAGACACGTGACGATCAGCATCAGGGAAGTGCTGACCAGCTCGCCCGCCCGCTCCACGAGCTCCCCATACTCCACGGCAATGCACAACAGGGGCACCAGGATGATGCCCAGGATGAGCGTACGGGTGCGGAGCGACGTGCTGCCCGCCTGCCCTTCTCCCGCCTCCGGCCCCGTCGCCGCCGAGGATCCTCTTCCGATATCTTCGCCTGCGTTTCGCTCTGTCATTCGGCAGTCACGCTGCTCGACGCTGCGGCAGCTTGTGGGTTTTCTCAGGCAGGAACGACCTCCAGCGAGGTCTCCTTATCCAGCGTCCGGTTGATCCAGATGACGAGGTCGCCGCCCACGGCCTGGGCGAGGAACTCCGATGGTCCGAGCTCGACCCCGTCCCACAGAACCTTCACCGGCGGCCCCGCGAAGTAGAGTCGCAGCACGGGGTTGATGATCGGCCGGCTCGGCGCCAGGCGAATCTTCGTGGAGCCGGGGCGCGATACGCGGAAGCGATAGGCGCGCTCGCTGTAGGCGTATCCCTCGTAGAGCTGCGAGCTCTCCTCCACCCGCGCCGGGCTCAGCCACGAGCCCGCCAGCGCCCGCGCCTCCTCCACCCCGCCGGGGGCCGCGCCGGTCAGAAACAGCCACGAGCTCGGC
>Ga0210003_1004778_pt1 | contig 10589 bp, 9 predicted proteins | sample LantaG_FD_182804 | JGI IMG/M metagenome (GOLD analysis project Ga0210003, IMG submission 182804) | Deep subsurface microbial communities from Baltic Sea to uncover new lineages of life (NeLLi) - Landsort_02402 metaG (SPAdes) (version 2) | ecosystem: Environmental > Aquatic > Marine > Oceanic >...
TCGTTTTTTTTTTTTGTTCGTTTTTGACAGAAAAATCGAAATGTGAAACTTTGTTCGTTTGATACACACAGCAAGAAAACCAAAGCTCTCTCTCTTTCAAATATCCAAATCAAGAACTCCCTCTCTCACTCGTCTAAACGTCGAGCGTCGGCACGAGTTCCGCCTCGGTGGCGGCGGCGAGCGCCGCCGCGACCTCCTCGTCGACCTCGGGCACCGCCGCCCGCGCGCCGCCGCCGCCGGCCGGGGAGACGAGCGGCGGCGCCGCCGCCGCCGCCGCAGGAGCAGCCGCCGCAGGAGCAGCTCCCGCGCTTCCTCCTCCTCCCTCCTCCTCCTCTCCCGCCTCGACCGTCTTTGCCTTTTTCGCAGGCGGCGCCTTCCAGGCGGCGATCCCGCCCGCGGCGGAGGCCCTCTTGAGAGAAGAGGAGATGGTCCCGAGTGCCTTGGCCGCCTCGCCGGCCGGCAGGACTCCGACAAGGCCTCCCGCCTGCGCTGCCGCCGCAGTCGCAGCCGCCGCGTTCGCAGCAGCGGAAGGGGATTTGCCCCTGCCTCCTCCTCTGCGAGGCGGCGGCGTCGGGGAGGGCGAGGGCGCCCACCTCCCGGCGCCGCCGAGGCCCCCCCCGCGGGTACTTCTTCCGTTGTTGTTGTTGGCCGCGGCGGTGGCCCCCTCCTGCCGCCCTTCCTCCCTCGCTTCCTCTCCTCCGTCGTCCCCTGCGTCGTCGCCGTTGTAGTCCTGATTGCCTCCGTCTTCGTCAGCGAGGCCCCACACGCGCGTCGCGGCGTCGACCAGGGGCCCGAGCGCGGGAAAGGCCAGAGCCGCCCTGGCCGCGCCCCTTGGCGCGGCCCCTCCGGGAGTCGAGCACAGCGCCCGCAGGCAGAGCGCGGCGTCGGTGGGGGCTCCGTCGGCCACGGACTCGTCGAGCCACCTGCGGAAGACCTTGGATGCTTTCGCAGAAGCCAGAGCGTCGCGGGTCTCAGGGACGGCGGTGGCGGCGACAACTCCGGCCGCTGCGGCGCGAGCGACCCGCGACTGGATCGGCGCCAAAGCATCGACGAAGGCCGCTGCGGCAGAGGCGTTTTTCAGGCCACCCGTGGAGGCGTCGACGAAGGGACCCAGGGAGCGCAGGGAGGCGTGGCGGTGGGCCGTGGCGAGCTCGATGGCGCTGGGAGCAGGAGGAGGAGGTTCTTGTTCTTCTCCTTCGGGGGACTTTTCGTTGTTATTGTTTGACGCCGCCGCTGCTCCTCCTCGTTCTTCGCCTCCTGCTCCTTCTTCCTCGCCTCCTTCCGTCGCCTTCTCCGTCGCTTTTGCAGCAGCATTAGCAGAAGCCTTCGCCTTAGCATTAGAAGCATCGCCCTCGCCCTTCACCGTCCCGGAAGAAGCTGCCGCGCGCTTGCTCAGCTGCCGCGCGGCGTCCCGCAGCTTCGAGAAGCAGTGGCGCAGCGCGAGCTCGGTCGTGCCCAGCCTGCTAGCCAGAGCGTCGGCGGTGTCCTTGTCGAGGTGGTCGGTTAAGCCAAAAAGGGAGGAGATTAGGTCGCGGGCCCCCGGGTCGAGGGCGTACTTTCCGCCAGCGGGGAGGTGGCGGGAGCCCGGGGCCGAGGTTGGGCGAGAGGCAGGGGACTTGGATTTCGATTTCGACTTTTTCTTGTTCGTCGTGGTTGCGTCTGCGTCTGCGTTCGCGGCAGCTGCTTCTGCTGCTGCCGCTGGCGCAGGGGAAGGAGAGCGCTGAGGAGCTTCAGCTGCTGCTGCTGCTGCTGCTGCTGCTGCTGCTGCTGCTGCAGCTGCTGCTTCCGTGGTCGAAACCATCGCGGCGCTGTTTGGTGAATGAGGGGAGGAAGCGGAAGAGAAGAGGAAGAGGAAGGGGTGTGAGGGAGAAGAGGAAAAAACGAACGAAAAAACGACGGCCGATCGCCGAAGGGGCGGCAAATCGATAAGAGAGCAAACTCGCCCTCTCTCTCGCGCGTCTCTGCGCGGAATGACAAACCACGACCCCCACGAACGCACTCTTGGTCTGTCGGAGCCGGTGTCTGCACGAGCCCCGGGGAGAACGGCACCGCCGAGGCCGTGGCGGGGTCCATTTGTTTTTCGTTTTTTTGAGAATTCGTCGATTTGTCGAAGAAGATGAAAAAAATGGTCGAGAGACTACTCTCTCTCAAAAAAAAAAAAAAGAGAGAGATGGCATTTGCCTCCCGCTGGGGACATCAGCTTCACACTTCAGCGCCATCGACTCGCCGCGATGAGATCAGCGCTTTGTTTGGCAACCTCAGGCGGCAATTGAGAGGAGTCGGAGCTCGGAGAGAAGCGAGAGAGCGAGACCCGATTGGTTTGCTTTCTTCTCCTTCGTCGCCTTTCGCCACGGCAGCAGCAGCAGCGTCGGCGTCGCCTTCTTCGACCTCGACCTCGACGTTCCCCTCGCCGCTCCCCGAAGGCTGCCTCCTCGTCCCAGCCGCGGACGTGAACGCGCTCGGGGACAATCGCATTTCTCTCAACTCGCTGGTCCTGATCCAAGATCTACGAGAAGAAGATGAAATAGAAGAAGAAAGAGAGGAGGACGAAAACAAAGAAGACAAGCAAGTCAAGCAAGTCGCCGTCGCCGTCCTCCGAGCCTCGGACGCCCTCGACCTCTCCGCGGCCGCCAAGAGCCTGGGATGGAAAAGCGCGAGGCTCTCCCCTCGCTCTGAGGTGCCCAGGCTCCTGCGGCACCGTTTCGAGCCCGGGGGGATCCCGCCACTGGGGCACGCAGAGGGGGTGCGGACTCTTGTCTGCTCCCGCGTCGTCGTTGATTTCGAAAACGAAGAAAGCGACGAAAGCGAAAGCGAAAACGAAGAAAGCGACGAAAGCGAAAGCGAAAACGAAAGCGAAAGCGAAAGCGAAAGCGAAAGCGAAAGCTCGCTCTTCTTCGTCGCCGGAGGGGGGGACCTCTCTCTGCGGCTCGTGTTCAGGGGCAGGAAGGCCCTGACCGCTGCCCTCGAGGCTGAGGGGGCGGTCGTCGTGAGGGGGCTCGGGATCGAGAGGCCGCCGCTGGTGCTGCCGCCGCCGGACGGAAGCGAGAACGGAGACGAAAACGAAGAAAACAGCGCCTCCGCCGTCCCCCGCGTCTACTCCTGCCCGCTGCCGCTGTTCGTGGACGACGCCGCGGGAGTCCTTGCCGCGGCCGAGCTCCTGCTGCCCCGGTTGGGAGGCGAGGCTTCTGTTTGCACTTCTGTTTCGACCGAAAACAACAACGGAAGCGGCGGCGGCGGCGGCGGCGGCGGCGGCGGCGGCGGCAAAAGCAGCGGCAAAGGAAACTCCAGCAGCGATAGCAACAACGCCAAGTCCAACCGCCAGCGCTGGCACCTCCTCGGCCTCGACGCCGAGTGGGTCCCGGAGACGGAGCGCGGCGCCACTGGACGGCACCGCGTCGAGACGCTGCAACTGGCGACCAGGGGCGCGGCGGTCGTCCTCGACGTCGCACGGCTGTCGGCGACGAGGGAGGGCGCCGAGGCGCTCGTCTCGTTGCTGACGAGCGCGGCGACGATAGGGACAGCGGAAGAAAAAAACGGCGACGGCGACTCCTCCTCCTCCTCCTCCTCCTCCGTCCGGGTGCTCTTCGTCGGGCACTCGGCGAGGCAGGACCTGGTGAGGCTGGCGAGAACGGTCGCCGAGGCCAGCGCGGCGAGGGGCGAAGGGAGTCGTGATGGAGGTGGAAGAGAGGGAGAGAACGACGAAAACGAAAACGACGAAAACGACAACGACGACGACGACGAAACATCTCCTCCTCCTTTTTCTCTACCTCTGCTGACGCTCCCAAACCTCCCGATCCACGCCGTCGACCTTCCAGCCCTCTCCAAATGGGCCGTCTCCCCTCTGGGAGCCCTGGTCCCTGCGGGAAAGCTCCCGGGGGGTCACGGGCTCGCCAACTTGGTCAGAATTTTCCTCGGAGGGGCAGTCTTGTCGAAAGAGCTCCAGCGCAGCGACTGGGGGAAGCGTCCGCTGTCCGAAGCCCAGCTGCTCTACGCCGCGGCAGACGCGCACGCGTGTGTGGCCGTCGCAGATAGGATATTGGGGGAGCTGAGGCCCGAGCTGGTGTCGACGAGGAGGCGTGCAGCCGCGCACTCCGGAGGGCTCTCGGAGCTCGACGGCGGCTTTTCTCGCGGCAGCGGAGGCAGGAACCTTCTCAAAAAGGGAGGCAAAAAGGGGAGCTATTCCTCTCTTTTTCTTCCTTCTCTGGCCCCTGGGCCTGCCAGAGAAGCGAGGAGAGCAGCGAGGGAGGAGCGGCACGCGCTGTCTGTGGCGTGGAGGAGGGGGCAGAAGGGCGGCGAGGGAGGCGAAGAAGATGAAGGAGGAGCAGGAGCAGGAGCAGGAGGGGGCTCTTTCTTCTCCTCTTCCTCTTCCAACCTCGAGAGAACCCGGAAGCAGCGGAGAGGAGGCAAGGGCGACACTAGCAACGGCGGTCTCCTCCTCTCGGTGGGGCCTTCGGGGGGCTCCGCCGCGGACGCCGACGCCGATGTCGAGGGCTTGCTCCGCGATTTCTTGGGGATGCCGCTGCCCGGGAAAGGAGGGCGGGGGCTCGCAGTCGCCGCGGCGCTGGGGCTGTTGAAACCCGAAGTCGACTCTTTCTCCAGAAGAAACGGGGACAAGAACGAGAAGAAAACGCACCTGGCCGTGCCGCGCTTCGACCGCGGCGGCGTCGCGCGCCTCAAGAACGCTTGCGTTCTGTTTGTGAACCTCGACGCCGGCGGAAGTGGAAGTGCTGCCTCTCGCTACCCTAACGAGTTCTTGAGGACGGAGGGAGAGAAGGGGCTGAGGCTCACCTGGTTCCCCAGCCCTGGGCAAGGTGAGAAAGTATAAACGAGCTGTGTTTGAGGTGTTGCGTAGAAAAAGCGCGGAGAGAGAACGGGATGAGAAGGAACGAAAGAAGAAAACTCACCTTTTTTTTCCCCCTTTCACAAAATTTCAAATTTATATTTAAAATTAAAAAAAAAAACTTTCCAGGCGAGTCCCACCCTTTGGTCCGCCGCCTCCTCTCCCCCAAGGTCACCGGCGGGGGGCACCATTCCGTTTTACTCTTCTGCAGGCTCCGGAACTCCAGCAGCAGGACCAACGAGCCCTACTTCTTCCTCGGGAGGCTCGGCGACCCACGGGTGGATTGGGGCGACGCTTTTGAGAATTTCGACGGAGACGAAGACCAAGAAGAAGAGGCCGTTCTCGAGCGCGCCGCCTCTTCAATTTCTTCCCCGCGGCGTCCCTACCCCGCGATGTTCGCGTGGAAGCTGCTCGATGCCGATCTGGCCGCGGCGAGAGGGGGGAGAGGGGTGGAGGCGCTGTTCGAAGCCGGGGCGCCGAGGGAGAAGAAGACGAGGGGCAAGGAGGAGGAGGAGGAGAGTTTGGCGTCGTCGTCGGCGGGTTGAAAAAAATGTCTTTTTCTCTCTCGTTTGTTTCTTCTTCCTCTTCTTCTTTCTTCTTTCTGCGTTTCCATATCTGTGTAATTTCATATCGCTTATTGCGAGAATTCTTTCTAGTGCTTATCGGATGAAGAGAAGGAAGATAAGAGTGAAACGAGAGAGAGAGACAGAGAGACGACAAAAGCGGAAAAAAAAACGAAACCGAAAAAAAAACGTTCCTTTTCTTCATTCTCTCGAAGCAGCTGCAATTGCTGTTCCCTCTCTTTTCATTGTTCAAGTCACACACAGGGTCAAGGGTAAAGGGGGACTTACGAGACTGGGGGGAAGGGGGAGTAAAGTCGGTGAGGCGGCGCGGAAGGGGGAAAAGTTTGTTTTTTCAAAAAAAAAAAGGTGGTGAGTTGAGTTTTGAGCTTTTTGAGTTTTACTTTGTGCTACTTGATTAAATGAGACTGAGAGAGAAAAGAGTTGTTGCGTTTTCTTCTATCGGGGGGTCGGGGGAGTCGGATGGAGGGGGGGAAAAAGGGAGGGGGACAGGGAATGGCGCCTTGTCGGAGAAAAAAAGGAAACAGAGTTCCGTCGGGGAAAAGCGTTCTGAGACGAAAAAAAAACAAAAAACGAGACAAAAAAAAAGAGAAAGGGGAGAGGCGCAGCCAACAGTGGAGGGGATAAAGAAAGCGCAGCCATAAAAAAACGCTCTGTTTTCTCTCTTTTCTTCTAGGCGGTGGAGAGGCAGAATCCGCTCCACCAGGCCCAGTCGAGCGCGGCGGCGAAGCCGTCGGCGAGCTCCTCCAGCGTTGTTCCTTCTTCGCCGGAGCGGCGGCCGTTGTTTTCGTTTCCGGGTTCGGTGACGTCGCTATAGTCGCCCTCGCCGGAGCGGCGGCCGTTGTTTTCGTTTCCGGGTTCGGTGACGTCGCTATAGTCGCCTTCGCCGTCGTCAAAGGCGCCGCCATCGAACTCATCGTCGTCCGCTGCCGAGGCACCGCGCGCCGCGAGCCCGTGAGGGGGCGTCGCCAGGCTGCCGCCGATCCCGTTGGACGACGAGGAGTTCTTGGGGAGCAGGAGCAGGGAGCGCGGGGTGCCGTATCCTCCTCCTGCTCCTCCGTCGCTGCCGTCGAGGTCGAAAGCGCCTTCTTCTTCTTGTCCTTCTCCTTCGTCTTCCTCTCCTTCTCCGCACGACGAGAAGAAAGCGCTCCCTCCCTGCTGCTGCTGCTGCTGCTGCTGCTGCTGAAGCACCAGCCTCGACTTCCCCGAGGACCAGGGGTCCGCCGCGAGCAGCACGGAGTCGGGAGAGTAGAAGGTGGAGGCGGCCGCGGCGAAGGCGGAGGCGGGCGCGGCGGCAACGGCGCAAGTCGTCGACGACTGAGACGACGCCGACGACAAACTTTTCGAAGCCGCTTTGGCGACAGAACCGTCGGCAGTCACGCGTCGTCCTCCCTTGAGCAGCGCCAGCGCCGCCACCCGCGCGGAGGCGTCCCTCTCCCTGGCTGCTGCCTTCTTGGCCTTCTCTTTGCGGCACTTGGCGTCCCAGAGCGCAAGGTCGTCGAAGAGGGAGAGCTCCCAGGTGGTCGCTTGGGTCGATTGGGTAGAGGAGAGGTTTTTCGCAGTACCAATCGTCGCAGCGACGGCCGACGAGTCGCTGCGGCCCCCGTGACTGCCATTCGCGCCGCAGGGCCCTCCCAGGGCGCCGGTTCCCCCGCCCATCCCTGCCAGCGTCTCGAAGGCCGAGGTCAGGAGCGGCCTCGGGGGTGGGGACGCGCAGGAGGAGGAGCCGGACGACGAGAAAGGCGAGGAGATGCCGTTGATGTTTCGCCGCTTTGTCGAGCGGCGGAGGCGGTGCTGCGCCCGCCGCGTGGGCGACGAAGGCGCCTCGATCGCCCTCGCGATCCTCCTCCTAGCCCGTTCATCGTCGTGCTGGCAGGAGATGGGGAGAGTCGTCGTCGTCATTCTTTGTGTTCTGCCTTTGCGGATTGAGAGCAGAGAGAATTGAGAAGAGAGAATTGAGAAGAGAGAATTGAGAGAGAGAGAGAGAAAAAAAAAGCGTCGGCTTTCGAGGTCGCCGTCGTCGCGCCCTTTCTTCGAGAGAATTCCGCTCTTCGAAACGGGAAAAAGCGAGCAGGAAACACTTCCAGTTAGTTGCAAACTGTCGGTCACAGAAAACGCGCGCGCCTAATTGGGGCTTGGAAGACCTCACGAAGGGGCGCGAGGGCGGGCGAGAAGCAAGGGGCGACGAGGATGATGATGATGATGAGATCGGGCAAGCCGTCGTCAAGGGCGGCGGGCGAGAGGAGTTTCGCTTTCTTAAACGGCATGCAATCAATTTGATTGGAGCCTCTCGCGCGCACCGGTGCGCACCTTTTGCTTCTCTCGGTCCCCTCTTTTTAGGCTGGCGCATGAGACAACTCGCAGCGAGCGTTGTCGAGGATTTGGATAAATTGTTTGCTGAGTAGATCAAGTGGCTCTCTCTCTCTCGAGGAAAAATGGAAAAAAAAAAGTTTTGAGGAGGTCTCTGCTCTCAAGCGAATATTCCCGTGTTGAAAGAAAGAAAGAAGAGCTGAGTTTTCTTTCTTTCTTTTTCGAGTTGAGAAAGTTTTTTTTTTTTTTTTTGTTTCCGGCCTCGACCTCGACCTCGACCTTCGTGACCTCAGGGCGAAAAGCCGAAAGAAGGTCAAGGCCGCCGCCGCCGCCGAAAAAGTTTCAATATTTCTCTCAAAGCCAACAGAGAGGAGGAGGCCAAAGTAGAAAGACCAGGAAAAGCCTTCCTCCTCGCGGAAGGGGAGAAGAAGAAGGGACAGATTATTAGAAGAGCGACGCTCGGGTCGAGGCCTTTCCTTCGCTCACACTACATTCGCCGGCAAACGACGAACTCCCCGTTCGTTCGATCGCTTTCTCGCGCCTCGCGCTTCCCTGCTCCACGCTCCGCTTCCCCTCCGCGCGTCGTCGTCGCCTGCTCTTCCACATCGCATCTGTCACACAGCGCGCGCTTGAGCAGAAAGAGAGGCACGGAGGACAGGAAAAAGAAAAGTTTTTCAATCGTCGCCGCCGCCGCCGCCGCTGCCGAACGGAAAAGCGATGGCCGACGACCAGTTCGTCGCGCCGTCCGGCGCAGCGGGCGCCGCCGCGCCGCGCCTGCCGCGCCCCACGCGCGTGCGCAACAAGCAGCCGGCGGACCAGCAGGTGAGACAGGGCTTGTTGTTGTTTTTTGCTGCTTGTAGAGAACACGCTTCGAATGGCATCGACGGCGGCAAGCAACCGACCGACGGCAGAGAGAGAAAAAAACTCAACCTCCTCCTTCTTCTTTCTTTCCTCTTCCACCCCCACCTCACCCCACCCCACAGATCACCGCCGAGCAAATCCTCCGCGAGGCCCAGGAGCTCCGCGACGTCGCCGTCGCCCGCCCGCAGCAGTCCGTCGCAGACCGTGCGGAGCTCGACGATTACAGATTAAAAAAGCGAAAGCAGTTCGAGGACGACGTCCGGCGGGTCCGGTGGCAGCAGGGGGCCTGGGTGAAATACGCGAGCTGGGAGGAGACGCAGGGCGACCTGCGCAGGGCGAGGTCGGTCTGGGAGCGCGCGCTCGAGGTCGACGCCACGTCCCCCCAAACCTGGCAGCGCTACGCCGAGATGGAGATGCGCGCGAGGGCCGTGTCTCATGCGAGGAACGTCTGGGACAGGGCGACGAGTTTGCTCCCCCGGGTTGACTCTCTCTGGTTCAAGTACGCTGCGATGGAGCAGGTGCTGGGCAACACCGAGGGGGCGAGGTGAGTTGGTTGGTGGAAGTTTTCCTGGAGTTTCGAGAGAGAGAGATGAGGTCGAGAGAAGAAACACACAAAAATGTGAAAAAACGAACTCTTCCTCCTCATCTTCTTTTAACCTCACCACTCCCAAACACAGGCGCGTCTTCGAGCGCTGGACGCAGTGGCAGCCCGGACACGAGGTCTGGCGAGCCTACGTCAACTTCGAGGACCGAGCCGCGGCCGCCGCAGCCGCCGGTGCCTCTGCCGACGACGCCTCGGCTTCTTCGACTGCTGCCCCTCGCTCCTCTCGCTCGGGGGACCCGACGCTGACGCGCGCCGTCTACGAACGCTACGTCAGGGCGCTCCCGACGGTGGACGCCTACGTGGCGTGGGCGAAGTGGGAGATGCGGTGAGTTTTTTTTTTTTTTTTTTTTTTTTTTGGTTTTTTTTTTTTTTTTTTTTTTTCGTTTTGAGTTTCTAGTTTTCTTATTTTCTTCAAAAAAACGGAAAAAAAGCCCACTCTTTCTCTCTTCTCTGCTCTCTCTTTTTCCGGAAAAAAAAAACAACAAACTCAGCTCCGGCCGCGCCCCCGAGTCCAGGGCCGTCTACGAGCGCGCCGTCGAGGTCATCTGCGCCGACGAAACGGAAGCGAGCGAGGCCGAGAAGAAAAGGCGCCAAGAGGAAGAAGAGAGGCCCTCGGACGGAGTGATCGTCGTCTACCGCGACGACCCGGAGACGGCACCGGCCAACCAAAACCCAAAACACGCCACCGCCGCCTCCTCGGCCTCCAACGCCTCCCGCCTCTACCTCGCGTTCGCGGCCTTCGAGGCCCTCGCGGGGGAACCCGAGCGGGCCCGGGCTATCTACCGTCACGCCTTGGATAAGGCCCTTAAGAAAGACGTGGAAACGGTCTTCGAGGCCTATTCTGCCTTCGAGCGCTCGAGGGGCGACAGGGAGGGCGTCGACGCGGTGGTGGCTGCGGAGCGCAGGCTGCAGTACGAGGCGCGAGTCGAGAAGGACGCGAGGGACTACGACGCGTGGTTCGAGTATGCCCGGCTCGAGGAAGGCGCCGCCTCAGCCGAGCTGGCAGAGATGCGATCGAATTCTTCTAACCCAGAAACTTTCGACCTGGCTGCCGCCTCGGCGCAGAGCCCGGCCGTGGCGAGGGTGCGCGAGGTCTACGAGCGCGCCGTGGCAGCCCTGCCCCCGAGCTCTGTTTCCTCTTCGAGTTCGTCGAATCCCGAAGCAGAAAAGAGGCTCTGGTGTCGCTACGTCTACCTCTGGATCTTCTATGCCGTCTTCGAAGAATTGGCGGCGGGGGACTCGCAGAGGGCAGCCGCGGTGTATCGCGCGGCGCTGGGAGTGCGTTGATTGTTTGAGAGTTTGGGGAGAGAGAGAGAGAGAGAGAGAGAGAGAGAGAGAGAGAGAGAAAAAAACTTCGAAAAAAAAAAAAAAAAACTCACTTTTCTTCTCTTCT
>Ga0210003_1004780_pt1 | contig 10581 bp, 12 predicted proteins | sample LantaG_FD_182804 | JGI IMG/M metagenome (GOLD analysis project Ga0210003, IMG submission 182804) | Deep subsurface microbial communities from Baltic Sea to uncover new lineages of life (NeLLi) - Landsort_02402 metaG (SPAdes) (version 2) | ecosystem: Environmental > Aquatic > Marine > Oceanic >...
GCTATGACCCGGAGAGAAAAGGATTCTTTGTCTACCCCATAGACCCCAAAGATAATAATGATAGAGTTTTTATAGTTAGTCCATCAGTAGATAGCGTTAAATTGCAAAAATTTAACAGCGAAGACTTCCAAATATTTGTCTACGAAACCGTATAACCTCTTCGTCATTGTGAGGAACGAAGTGACGGAGCAATCTCATATTACATTTAAAACCGTAAGACAGGCGTTCCACCTGTCTATTATTTTAATGTAGGGGCGTATTGCACGCCCAATTAATGTAGAACTACGGCGATGCCATGTCTTTTTGTTTCAACTCAGTCGAAAAACCATTACTACTCTCCTCTCCCTTTTTTTCCTGCGTTTTTCTTACTAAATACTAAATGCTAACGACTAACGACTATTTTGACTGGTAGACTGGCCGACCGGAAGACAGGTAGACTTTTCAACATATCTTTGGTAATTGGTAAATCGGCCAATTGGTAAATTGGTGAATTGTTTTATTGGTAAATTGGAAAATTGGTAAATTGATGAATTAAAAAATTTGTAAAATTTTTTACTCCTGTCTAAAACCCCTACCATTTGGGAATAATATAAATATAACACTTACACTTTTACGAAAAAATTCCCAAAGGACAATTAATGAAAAACAAAAAAGGATTTACTTTAATTGAACTATTAGTAGTAATATCCATTATCGGTGTATTAGCTTTGATGGGATTAAGGCTTTATTCTGGACAACAGGAAAAAGCTAAAAATGCTATAGTTATAGCAAATGCCGGAACTATCCAAACATTAATCCAGGCTAATATGGCGGATACTGATTATGATGATGCTACACCTGCAGCCCGAATTACTGCTGCTTTAGGTGATATTACTGATGCCGCTGGTTGCCATAATCCTTACACCGGCGGAACAGGTAACATAAATGTTATCAAGGATTCTGGAGACACTCTTATAGATGGAAATGATATTGATTACGGTAAAATTGCTATTGCTTCACCAAACATAAATGAATTTAATATTCAAGGATTAGATCAGGATGGTAAGTTGTTTGGAGAAGTGTTGCAGGCAAAAGAATAAATAAAAATAATTAAAAAATCTATTTATATGTCTATGAGTATTTCTCTCACTCCATTTGGTGGAGAGAATTAGATGAGGAGACTGGATTTGTAGAGTTTTTATTTATCAAACCCATCTTTTATTTCTGTAAACTTAAAACTTGTAACTTGAAACTTGCAACCTGTATTTTTAATTGGTAAACCGGTTAATTAAAAAATATTAAAAATTTTTTTTACAATCTTGTCTAAAACCTTCCAAATTTGGGAATAATGTAAATAGAAGAGAATAAATAACTTTTTAAAAAGTTGAAAAGGGCAAACTATCCGAAAGGATAGGACGCAAAGTTATGGGTCTAAGGTAATTTATTACGATGACCGCCAAACTACCGACTTTATTTTTTTCGCTTTATTCCTGAATTTTTATTATGTCATTCCCGCGGAAGCGGGAATCTAGGAAAAGACAATTAAACAAATTCCTATTTACTCTTACAGTAAGATAATCTAAAAAATATAAAGGAAAATATAAAATAAAAACTTGGAGGTGATTAATTCCGGAATAATAAAAAAAATTGAAAAAGGTAAACTACCCGAAAGAGTAGGGCGCAAAGTTTAGGTCTAAGGCACTTGCTGCTATGATTGCTAAACTACCGATTTTTTAAATGTATGTTTAATTATCAGTTAAATGACTGGCAGACCGGAAGACCGGCAGACTGGTCGACTTATTAAAAATTAAAAATGGAGGAAATTTAAAATGTATAGTTTTAGAAAAAGTAAAAAAGGTTTTACCTTAATTGAATTGATGGTCGTAGTAGCTATCATTGGTGTATTGGCACTCTTGGGCTTAAGACTTTATACCGGCCAACAGGAAAAAGCTAAAAATGCTATTGTTATAGCTAATGCAAGTACAGTTCATACTTTAATACAAGGTGATATGTTAGACAATGATTACCTCACTGCGGCGTCTGCTATAGCTGCTGGTACTGGTGTTTTACTAAGTATTGGTGGTACCGGTGCTGATGCTACTGCTATTACAGCTTTAGCTAATATGAAGAATCCCTTTGGAGGAACTAATATTGCAGTAAATAATGGCACCACTTTAACTGGTGCCGAAGGTGAAGTTGTTGTCCTATGGATAGCAGCAAATGAGTTTTCAGTACAAGGTATTGGAGCTGGCGCTGTTGCTACGGGAGACACAATGACTGCTCAGAAATAGATTTAAAGATTTTCTACTTAGAGCCCTCTTAAATATTATTTAAATATTTAAGAGGGCTCTTTTGTTAGATCGTCTAAAAATATTTTTAAATTTACATTGTAAGACATACTACAAAATTAATGATTATGTTTTCATTATTAAAGTTAATATTTCAAATCATTTATTCTATAATAAAATAGTTTATTTAGTTGGAAAGGATTAATCATATTTATGTTATTAAGGGTAGACCGATATTTGGTTCAGGAATCAGCACCCTTAGAATGAATTATTTAGATTACCAGGCACAATTGCTAAAAAAAATCCAAATTATATAAAATACTACACTAAAGCGGGAGAAGCACACAACGAATATCTACAAATATGGGCAGAGTTAGGAGTAATTGGTTTAGGACTTTTCTTATTGATATTTTACTTTATTTTTCATATAGTATTCAATTTTTATAAACGAAATAAAAATGGGGAAGGAAGAGTAATTATTTTAGGTTTAATAGCTGGGATAACCTGTTTTATGATTCATAGTTTATTCACATTTGTCTTACATGTTCCTGTATTAGGAACCATATTTTTTATAATAGTCGGGCTAACTATGAAATATACTTAGGGTTATAATGCTTCAGAAAGTTATACGCCTGATAAAATGATAAACAAAATAAACTTATTGATAAATCCAAAAATTAAGATTATTTTTTTTATTATACTGTTTATCGTGATAGTTCTGTTAATTGATTGGTTAGTTATAAAGCCATATATTGCGGAAATATATTATTTTAAAGGAATAGTCAGCAATGAAAAAGGAAGTTGTATTGATGCAGTATCTAATTTTGAGTCTGCTGCCCAATTAGATCCATATAATGGTAGGATTCTACACGCTTCGGGAACCTCTTATTTTAATTTAATAATTTATGATAAAGGTGAAAATATTTTGCAGAAAACAAAAAAATATATAGTTGATGTAAATACCTATGATAATCTCGGTTTACTTTATTCAAGATTAAAAAAATACTTAAAAGCAGAGGAAGAATTTAAAAAGGCATTTATCTAAATCCAAAATTTAGTAAGGCATATTATGATTTAGGGTATATGTATTTTACTCAAGAAAAATATGATGATACCATCGAGCAGTGGAGTAGGATTTTAGAAATTGAACCGGATTTTTCGGAGAAATATAATGTTTTATATTTTAGTGGAATGGCATATCAAAAAAAGAAATGCCGGATAAAGCCTTAGAATATTTTATGCAAGCTTTAGAATTAGTGCCGGAAGGTGACCCAATTGGGAAAGAGATAGAAGAAGAAATCAATAAGATTTATAAAAGTGAATTGGATAATTAAGGTGTGTATAGATTCCCATTTGCATGGGAATGACCCCTTTTCTCTAATTTCCTTTAATTTACTTTCTTTCGCTTTCTTAACTCGATACACAATACGCGATACTATTTTTGTTATCTTGAGTTTTTCTTTTTCTTTCTTTACTTGATACTATATACTCGATACTCGATACTGTTTTTTATTTTTTTGACAAAGATGTTAACATGTGTTATCATTAAACAACTGAGGTTAACATTATGGATACAAGAAAGAAATTAATAGGAGTAAGAATCCCTGAGTCAGTTATTATAGAATTAAGAAAATATTGTAAATCACACGGATTTTTAATTAGCCATTTTGTTTCTCGGGCAATTGAGGAAAGATTAAAAAAAGTAAAAAGAAGCGAAGAAAAAGAAAAAGCAGATAAATTACCAATGGATTAAAGGATGTGAATAGCAATGTTATCCAACAAACGTGGTGTAGTTTTAATTACTTTAATAATCTGGATTATTATCATCGGAGCAATAATTATTTTTGCTCCTCGCCTTTATAATTGGTATATTGAACAAAATACCATAAGAATTATAAAATCAAATGTTGAATCAGTAGAGAATGAAATAGAATCAGAACTAATAGGAAAACATCCGGTATTAATTTGGAATGATACAGATAATATCATCAAAACCCTAAGCATCCAAAATCCTGTTACCAAAGAACCTCAAATCAAAAACGGCTGGAGCAGCCCTGGTGATGTAGTAGTATACTTTGATGGTCGAGATACTTTTACTCTCGATGCCATTGGTCCTGATGGTAATATGCTTCATTTAAATATTGTAATTAAAAAATAAGAATAGGAGATTAAATGTATTATGGTATAAATGCTATTCTAATATTTATATTAGGTCTGATAGTAGGAAGTTTTAGTAACGTTTGTATTTATAGAATTCCCAGAAATGAATCAATAATATATCCAGCATCTCATTGTCCTAAATGTCGCGGCAAAATAAAACCAGTTGACAACATACCTCTATTAAGCTTTATCCTGCTTAAAGGCAGATGCCGTAATTGTAAAAGCAAGATATCTATCCAATATCCAATAGTAGAACTTTTAACCGGATTAATATATTTAATAATCTATCTGATATATGGTCTAAGCATTCAAACTTTAATTTATATAATTTTATCATCAGCTCTTGTAATTATTGCTTTTATCGATTTAAACCAACAGATTGTGCCTGATGTAATTTCCTTACCGGGAATAGTAATCGGATTTATTATAAGTTTTTTTGTTCCTTATATATCATTTATAAATTCAGCCTTCGGTGTACTTGCCGGAGGAGGAATAATATTAATTATTGGTTTAGCCGGCTCGGTAATTTTCAAGAAGGAAGCGATGGGGGGAGGAGACGTAAAACTTGCCGCCATGATTGGTGCCTTTCTGGGCTGGAGATATATCATAATTTCTCTGTTTTTAGGATTTTTTTTGGGGGCATTAGCAGGAATAATTTTAATTATGTCGAAGATTAAAAGCAGAGAAGATACGGTGCCTTTTGGACCATTCATTGTATTAGGTTCCTTTATCACCCTCTTATGGGGCGAAAAGATTATTTCTTGGTATATAGGATTTTAAAAATAGAAAAAATAATTAGAAAAAACAAATAATTTTCAGATGAGGAAAAATAATCAGACGCAGCATGATTCACAGTACAAATCGTACCAAGGGTTACACTCTTATTGAATTAATGGTCGTAGTAGGAATAATTTCCCTATTACTTGGTCTTTCTTTAAATGGATTATATAGCTTAATTCAATGGAGCAAACTGAATAGAGCAGCAGCACTTTTAAGTTCAGAATTAAAAAATACTCAATCGAGGGCATTTTACGAAGGGGTATATTATAAATTACAATTTTGGCCGTCTTTAGACAGATATAGGGTTTATAAGCAAACAGAACTAATTGATTATATAATATTAAAAGGCATTGATTTATTTAACACTAACTTTACAGATAACAATTTATATTTCTATCCTAATGGAGTTCCCAGTATGGGTGGAACAGTAACTTTGAAAAATAAAAGAGGGAAGGTTCTTTATATAATTATGACTCCGGTAACAGCCCGGGTGAGAATCAGCCCCGACCCTCCGGAGAATTGGTGAAAAAAACAGTATATAGTATATGGTATCTAGTATATAGTTTAAGAATTAAGAAAGAAAAGAATAATAAAAAATTAATTTTAAAGATTTGAGTTTAGAGTTGATCGATATGCAGATAAACAGAAGAGCCGATTTATTCTCAATAGTATCTTTACTATATACTCGATACTGGATACTCGATACTAGATTCTGTTGGCTAAAAAGCTATAAAATAGGGAATATAAACAATAAGCGAAGTTATAAAGTATTCTTTGTATTAAAAATTATCTATATACTGATTTTAATACTATATACTCGACAATATCTTTCTTGACTGGAAGATCGACCGACCGGTAGACCGGAAGACTAATTTTCGAGGTGATTATTATGTCAATGACAAATAGAAAATTATCCCAGAAAGGCTTCTCCTTAATCGAATTAATGGTAGCAGTCGTAATTTTAGCTATGGTTATATTTGGAATATTTTTAGCATTTAGTACTGGTTTTCGAGGGATGGTTGATGCTCGAGACAGAACCGAAGCAGTTAACTACATTCAAAAAACATTAGAGGAATATAAAAATACACCTTTTGAGAAAATTCAAGATAAACCCATGAGTCTAATCGAGGGAACAAAGTTTTCAAATGGTTCAATTGTAATTGATAAAGAAACACGTTTGAAAAAAGTTATCACCCAAGTAAGATGGACTGCTCGAAATGGAGATATTAAATTAGAAGAAGCTTCAACATTAATTTATGGTACTGAAAAAACTGGAGAGTTATTAGATGCCAGTGAAATTGTACTTTATGCAAGTCCTTACTTTAGGATTTTACCTAATACATCTACAGATTTATACGCTGAAATTCATGACCCAAATGGAAATATAGTAACCGATAAGAGTTACACAATTAATTTTACCATCTTAGAAGATGGAGGCGACTTGGGATCTTTTGACGAAGTATCAGATTTAATTTCACTATCCCAAAATACTACTAAGGGGATTGCAGTTATTGAATTCTGGTCTAAACTCGATGCTGAAGATGGTAGTGTATCAATTCAAGCCTCTGCCGATTTGGATGGTGTTACTGTTTCTGATACTATTGTAATTACAATATCTATCGGAGCGGAAGGTATTTTTATGGAAACCGTACCCGAAAGTGGATTATCTCCAGTAGGGGACCCAATAGTATTTAATTTATATGTAGTCGACGCTTCATTTACTAATGACCCTGGGCATGTCATAGATTATCCTGGTACAATTACCTTAAGTGCTACAGGCCCGGCAACTCTTTCTGTAAACTCCGTTACTGCACCTGAAGGAACAGCGAGTTTTACCTTGAATTCCAATGGAACCCCGGGCACGGTTGAAGTAATTGCTTCTGCTCCCGATTTAGACTTAGGTTATGCAGAAGTGACTTTTACCGGAGGAGCAGTATCTATTCAATTAACACCAAATTATGGTTCAATATACGAAGGAGAACCCATAGAAATAACCATTACAATCTTAGATGAAAATTTAAATCAAACACCATTTACCGGTTTTATTTCAATAACAAGCGATAATGGAGGCAGCTTTGATCCTATAAGCCCCATTGAATTTGATAATGTATCGTTTAAAACAGTTGATTTTTCTTATAATGTTCCTACTGAAGGGATTGAAATTACTGCCACTGGTGACGGATTAACTACTTCTAACTCTATTTATATTGATGTGCTGGAATCTCTAACTCCTTCCTATATAGAATTATCAGCTATTCCCAGTAGTGTGGAGGCGGGTGGTGAAGAATATTCATTTTTAACTGCCACAGTTTATGATAATAGTGATCCGGCTGAAGTTGTCACAAATTATACTAATACAATTACTTTTTCAATTTCCGGAGGTACGGGATATTTTCTTGACGGAGAAACACCAGTTTTTACAGTAGATGTAACCCCGAACAATGGCCGAGCATATATTAACTTATATTCTAATTCAGGTGGAACTACAACGGTTACCGTTAGTTCCGGTAGCCTAACACCAGTTAGTATAAACATTACTTTTTATTCACCTGCAAGTTACATTTTGCTAACTACCGATTCTGATTCGGCAGTAGCTAACGGTGAAGATTATGCGGTTATTACCGCTACCGTTTATGATGTTGATGGTATTATTGTAACTAATTACTTATATGATATCTCATTCTCCGTCTCCGGTGTGGGAGATTTAAGTGATGAAAATCCCATTACACCTACTCTTGGAATTGCCAAAGTAAATCTATATTCTAATTTTGTTGGCGAAGCTACAGTTACTGCAGAATCGCATGACGGAAGTCAAGAAAAAGATTTAGATTTACAACCGGTTGGAGGAATTGACATCGATTTCACGCAACCCCAAAATCCCACAATACAACTATTAGAAGATACGATTTATGGTATTGATGGGTTTAAGACAATAATATTTGAGATTGAAGTTACTAATGCTAATTTATTGCTGGAAATTATAGAAATCTCATGGTCAGATAATGCAGCAGATCTGAAGAAAATTGAAATTGCCAGTCCGACCAGTGAAATGAATTACGAGTTAATTTATAACGATACTGCTCCTTATCCTGGGTTTACTGTAAACGGTTTTACCAAGAATTTATTAGTTGGCAATTCAACGTTCAAATTAACTTTTGATAATAATATGAAAAATGAATCAATTACTATAATATTTACCGATGTAAATGGAGATGGATATACTCTCCCTGTTTTCACAATATAAATAAATGAGAAAATAAAAAATGATTAAATTAATCTCAAATAAAAAAGGTTTTAGTCTAATTGAACTGATGGTGGTAGTTGTTATTTTAGGATTGATGGTTTTAGGGCTGGTTACATTTTTTACCGGAGGAGTGAGGTCCTGGATATCCGGCCAAAGCCAGCTTGAAGCCCAGCGTAATGCTCGACAGGCAATGGATATAATGGTAAGAGAAATTAGAGAAGGTAAATCTTATAGTGGTACAACTTCTTCTATAATAGTTGATATTCCTGCCTTAGGATTAGGATCGGCTTATAGTGTAACTTTTAAATTATCTGGTACTGTTATCGAAAGAGAGGTAAATTCAGTTTCGAGTACATTAATCAATAATGTGAAAACGTTATCGTTTTCTGCTTCTACAGATTCATCTAAAGTTCACGTAATATTAGAAGTAGATGTCGATGCTGATGGAAATCCTGATATCACTTTGGATACAGATGTAAATTTAAGAAATTATGGCTTAGGAACGTAAAAATAATTAATAAATTATAAAAATAATGAAATAAAAATAATTGGTAAATTGGTCAATAGGCTGATTGGCCAATTGATAGGAGTGATAATTATGAAAGAGAATAAAAAAAATAATAAACTAAAAAATATATTTACAAATCAAAAAGGAATGGCACTTTTAGCCACTTTAATCTTTACTTTTGTATTAGTATCTATGGGGGCTGCTTTACTAGCTATGACCAATAATGATACAAAGTTGTCTACCTTACAAAGAGAATCAAACAGGGCTTTTTATTTAGCAGAAACCGGGATTGAACAAACTTTCTATAATCTGAATGTTGCTGATGAAGCTACCTATGGTATGTTAACCTGGCGCCCGGGTGATACGCCACCTGAAATTTTTAGTGAAGGTAATACTGAAGAGTATTTTGAAGTAATAGTAACTAATTTTGGTGACACTGGTGCTACGCCACCGGAAGAAGATACCGATAGAATCAAAATTGTTTCTACCGGATTTGTTAAAAAAGGTAAATTTTCTTCCGGCAAAAGAAAAATTGAAGTTATTGCTACGATAGATTTCTTGCAAGAAGCCACCTATAAATACGCCGTTCTTTCGGAAAGAGTAATCATTTTGAATGGTTCACCAGGAGCAACAATTGAGGGAGATATTCATTCAAATGATGATATTGAAGTCCAAGGAAAGTTTGGTGATTTTTACACGGAAGGAACTGCTACTGTTGGTGGGGATAATAATGAAGTGTATGATGAAGATGATCTTATTGATGGATTTAATATTAACGGTGAAATAGTGCCTATACCACGAATTAACTATGATGGAACTGGTCTGGACGCAGCAGATGAGCCATTTACCTATGCAGATAGCTTGTTAGCTAGAGCTGTTGCAGATGCAGCAGTGGATGGAGAGGTTCATGTTCATAACGGAGACGTTGACCTAGATAATAGTGATGTACGTAACTGGACAGGCGTTCATTACATTATAGGAGATTTGACTGCAAAAAATAGTGCTGGAATTAATATAAAAAATGGCGTTATCGTAGTAGAAGGAGATGTTGATATTCGAAATAGCGCAGTTTTCGAACATACTATTGAGGAACCTTACGATTCACCTTTTTCCCATTTAGCATTAGTTGCTACCGGAGATATTTTGTTGCATGCTAAATCTTCGGTATTAAACGGTGTAGTGCAATCTATCGAAAAGGACGGCACGTCAACCGGGATTATCGATTTTAGAAATGGGTCAACTGTAGTGGGTTCAGTAATTGCTCAAACTGTTATGATGCATAACATGACTAACATTATTTATGATGAGGAAGGATTAAGCGATGAGACTACTTGGGGAGATGGATTTTATAAAAAAATCTCCTGGCAAGAGGTATATTAAATATTTTAAAATATTTTTCAAAAAAAGAAGGATTTTTAAAAGTTATGGAGAATATAGATAAATGGTATAAAAACAGTATCGAGTATGAAATACAGTGATAAGTAATGAGAAATAAGTAATAAGAAAAGAATCGGATAATTAGTTGGTTAAGAAAATAGGTTAAAGAAATTAGAAGATAAATTAGTATTAAGTAAAAAAAACAAGAAAAAAAAGAAATTAATATGGTAATTTTACGATGATAT
>Ga0210003_1004782_pt1 | contig 10577 bp, 4 predicted proteins | sample LantaG_FD_182804 | JGI IMG/M metagenome (GOLD analysis project Ga0210003, IMG submission 182804) | Deep subsurface microbial communities from Baltic Sea to uncover new lineages of life (NeLLi) - Landsort_02402 metaG (SPAdes) (version 2) | ecosystem: Environmental > Aquatic > Marine > Oceanic >...
TAAATTCGGGTACTGGTATATATCGTTTTAAAGATGGAACGCGCAATGTAGATGAAGCTGAAGCGCGAGGAAACAAGAAAATAATAGATGAATATTCACAAGATTATACCAAGTGGGAACTGGTTGACAAAGTGGGCAATGTATTTAATCGTCTTGTTCTGTTCAATTCAAAGCAATATCACGCCAGTATGGACTATTTCGGAACAAACAAAGAGAACGGGCGTCTATTTCAAGTATTTTTCTTTTCTACGGAGAAATAAATAATAATTAATTGAAATTTAATTATTATTATTTAATATTTATTATTGTTCCAGACTTATTTTTGTAATACAAATATAGAAATCCCATTATGCCAGTCGTTATAAGAACGTTGAATGCCTGGATTATATTCAGTAAATATTTCTTTTTTGTATTTAATTTTTAAATTATTGCTTATAATAGACATCATAGTTCCCTCTCTAACAGGCGGATGATTCCAGTCGTCTACTAAATATATAAATTCGTTCTCTAGACATGGTAAATAATAATGTAAAGCATTGTAGTGACTATTTTCAGTGTGATTTCCATCGTACATATATATATTAAATGTTCCGATATCATTTACATTAACACACCAACAATCACTCTCAATAAATATAGCATTGTTATTACCTTTGTACATATTAAAATTATGTATAAATTCTTCTTTTGGACCACCAAATTCCGACCAATTATCTATACAAACACATTTCATATTATTATTACACATAGCAGAACAGATTGATGATCCTTTCCAAGTACCTATTTCTAAGTATCTAGCATTTTTCATAGAACAAATGTTATTATAAAAATGTCTAGTTTTTTTACCAGACATGCCATCCATAGATAATATATGTTGAGTAATATTAGACTGATACTGGTTAGTTTTTATAAGGGAGTTCGTTATGTTTTCTATTAATTCGATTACATTATTATTTACATAAAAATTGGTCAGATAAACATCATAAGCAGGTGGTAAATTATCATTGTCTGCAATTGGTATATTTATTATTTTTACAGGTCTATCAAACAAGTCCTTTCCATTTTTTATCCGCTCTTCTATTAGTTTTTCATCGGTAAATTCGACTTTATTGAACTCTTGATGAGAGAAATTTTCTAATTTATTTTTAATAAATTTTTCATTGCCAAAATAACTTAAATGCCACCCACCATTTTTAATAATTGGACAATTATAAAAACGTATCTTATCACATCCTATATTGAGTTCATTATATTTTTGAAATGTAAGTATTTTTGAATGTTGCCATTGATGATCCATCTTAGAATTTAAATTATTATAATATAAATCCATTTCAATTATATTTATATCCACTTTAATTTCATTATTTTTAATTTTTTTTAATAATTTAGGATTTGGTATTTCATCTAAATCGGTAATAGTAATTACATCATTATGTTGTAAATGTAATTTATTTATTCCTCTTGAAATACAATCTCTTTGATGTCGTTCATTAATCCATTGTTCATCTTTTTCAATATTTATATTAGGATATTTATGTGGAAAATCATCTACAATTATATGTATAATTTTGTGATTGAATTTTTCAAATAATTGTTTATTTTCATTGTAAAATAATGGTTTTTCTTTACCTACATGAGTATGGGTTGCTTCAACTAATACAAAATAATCTACAACATCGTTCAATATATTCAGCCGATATGTAAGCATATCTAATTCATTATAAAAAGTAAAACAATCTATTATTTTTGGTTGATTATGAACTTTTTTCAAAATAGTTAAACCATTATTATTTGTAAAACGTTCATGCAAAACCCAATCATTATTATTCTTTAAAAACTCTTCTATTGCAGGCCATAATCCCATTTTAACATCATCAACAGACATTGAAGAAGCAATAGATAATTCCTTAATTTTTTCTTCTGATAGATTAGCTCTTATAGCTTCACTTGTAAATTCATCAACTGTAGTATCGTGCATAATAATATATTTATTAGTTAATTTACGGAATTTTGCCAATTCCTTTTTGAGATGACCTCCAACATGCCAAGTATCAATAAATGTTAAATCAATATTTTCGTTTAAATCTAAATCTAAATCACTTATCCATTCGTGTGAAATATTTAAATGAGAAACAGATTTTGTACATTCAAGTAATTTACTCACATCACACGGTTCAATATCATTTAATATTATTTTTTTATTATTGCTATTATTATTTATTAATCCGTGTACTAATGCCCAAGATGATACAGAACTGCGTACACCACATTCTAAAACAGAATTACATTTAGAAGCATATTTATATAAAGTCGGTAGGTGTTCATAAATATCAACCGGATTTAAGTAATACTCAAATGGATTTTTATTTAAACACAATGTATCATATATTTTTTTAATGGTTTGTTTATTAATATCATTATATCTAGTGTTAACAAAACACCAGTCTGCGTCAGGTCCATTATTAGAGAATTTTTCGGCATAAACTTCCCATCCATTTTTAATCAAAAAATCTCTAGTTTGATTACATAGAGGAGCTCCCTGATTATATTCAGTATGTTGTAATTCTACAATAAGAAATTTGGCTTTATTAATAATACTCATAGAACCTTTTAATATATCTAATTCTGCTCCTTGGACATCTATTTTAATTAAATCAGGCATAGGAATATTTTTATTCTTAACAACTGTTTCTAATTTCATACCAATTTTATGTTTAATGTGATTTTCAGTAAAAATTGTATGTGAATTTTTATGCCCAATTTCCTTATAGTAAGAATTTCCTCCAGACAGTTCATCATTTTGATAAAAACTTATTCTTTTATAATCTTCATCACATAATACACCTACATTATACTTATAATTTGTGTTATTTTGTTTGTTATATTCGTCATAAAATAGTTTCATTTCTGTCATACCATCAAATAAATAAATTTTACTGTTATTCCAAATTTTACTAGCATGTTGTGTCCAGTGTAATACTTGTGAACCAATATCATAAATTATCATATTATCAATGTTTAAATGTTCTTTTAATTCTTTCAGAAAATTAATATGAACCTGTGGAATATCCATTCTTGTCTGATGCATATTCAAAATATTCAATACATAATTATTATGATTTTTTGTAGATAATTTATTATTATAATATTCAATTATTTGATTAATGCTAAAAAATTTATCATACGATATCAATTTTAAATTAGGATACTTTTCAATAAATATATTGCTCAACCTATAACTATCTTCAGATAGAATATTAAATCCTGATTGCAATAATCTATCGCATCGAATATGTTCAAAAATTTTACTAATTGTTGTATTTAGATTACCGTGCACATTCAAAATTATTTTACACTTTGCTAACTCTAAATCTCTATCATCTCCCCATCCTTCAACTATATTTACTGTAAAATTATTTTCTTTTAAAAATTCTAAAATATTCATCCTCCTACTAGGAACATTTCCACCTAATGTTTTTAATATACCAAAATCAAATTCTTTTTTTGTATTTTTATTTAGAACTGTTAATTTTTTTACTTCATCACTGTTACATTTATATGGTAAATATCTCTTAATTGTGATATTGATTTCCTTTTCTTTTAGTATTTTTAAATTACTTTGGCTATAATCGTAGTACTCAAAATTGGGATATAATTTTAAAATATTAATTGTATTTTCTAATCTAATAGGAATATTTAATGGTTCTGTATTTAAAAAACTAAATTGAGTATTTGGTAGTTTACTTAGGATATCATTGTCAAATACTTCATACACAAATGTTATTTTAGACGGGTTCATTGATAAAATCTTATTCTTATCATTCGTTAAACAAATAACATAATCAGGGTTACCACAATTTAAATTATCAATGTATTGATTTATCATTCTTGTTTGAAAATGAGGAGAACAATAAAAAATCCAATTTTTATTTAGTTTTAGTGTATCAGACCACTGATTAGCTCTATTTTTCCAACTACATCTTAAAGCATATTCTTTTCCATTTTTCCTAAGTTCAGTTTTTCTCTCTTCACTCAAATTTAAAATTGTTTCTATCTCGTTTCCTGATTTAACTTGTATCCCATAATTACCAATTGTATCTACCAATCCTGCTAATGGATAATATAAACATATTGCTCCACTCATCAACATCTCCATTGCAGTAATACAACTTGTTTCTGGAAAAGTATTTGTATATAACCAATATTCAGAAATACTCATTAATTCATATAATTCTTTTGTATTAAGTTTTCCATGATGAATTATACTTGAATGTTTATTGATAATTTCTAACATTTTTTCATCTTCTTTATTTTTTGGAAAAGTATCATAACTACATATATCTAATGTTGCATTTGGCATACTTATAAGTAATTCTTCCCATAAGTTCAATAAAATAATCAATCCTCTATAACTACAAGATGACCATACAAATTTATTTTTTATTTTTGGTTTATCATATATAAATTTGGAAATATCTATCCCATTGTTAATAATATTTATTTTTTCTTTTAAAAAGGGATGTCTTTCAACTATATTTGACGAATGCCACTTTGTCAAACAAATTACATTATCAATATGATCATTACAATTAAATAATATATCATTTACACTCATATTTTTTACCTTAAAATTGATAAAACCAGTGCTGTCGTGTGCCGATAACAACATTTTATAACATTTATAATTATTATATTCTTCAAAAAATGAAACATAACGAGAGACAATTATAGTATGAAAGTTATTTTCGTCTAATAATTTTTGTAAATTATTATGATGAATATATTTAATATTATCTATTTCTTCTTCTAATTGATCACCAGCAATATAAATTTCATAATTTTTCGGTAAACATCTAGAGAGATAAATTACAGCCTTTTCTGCACCTCCGATTGCTTTTTTATTTAATGTACTATCATTCCATAAAAAATTCATGTATCCGGTATAAATTAATATTTTATTAGATGCTTCTTCTAGTTGAATTTTATGTTGGGTTTTATTCTCTCTTTCATTATATTTATCATTTAATTTACAAATTTGTTCCGGAAGATATTCTTTTATATGCTTTGAAACCATATTCCATAATTTTTTAACTAATTCCTTTTTACTATCAAAATATTTTTCAAATAATTCTAACAATTTATCAATAAATGGTTGTTTATCTGGATCTATATGCATATTCATTCCATAACATGTAAAATTTTGAAGAGTAATTTCTGTCCATTTATCATTTAATAATAGATTTTTACAAGAATAATATCCACTCATCCATTCTCCAATATTACAAGAAGAGATAGAATTAAAATAGTCAATATCATGATATCTTGTCATGTCTAAAAATATTTTGCCATCAGGATTAGTAAGTTTATAATTTTTCATTTTTTCATATAACATGTTAACGGCAACATGATTACTTTTATTAAAATAATATTCCATAATTTTAACAACACTTTCTCGTCTCTCTCTATCGAAAGGTATCGCTTTATACCAATAATTAACAGCCTCTTCCATGTTATTTAACTTTTTGTAATTATCACCTAGATTATCACACGCACAATACTTATACTGATTACCAGTTGGTAAATCTAAAAAGAGTTTAAACCATTCAGTAGATTTTTCAATTAAATGGGCATCTCGATAACTTTGTGCGCAATAATAAGCGTATCGATATTTTAAACCTAAATCGGTATTTTCATTATGAAAAGCTTTTTCTAAAACCTCAGCATCATTTTTATATTTATCGGGATTTTTTGATCGGTCTCCTAAGTTTCGACTTTCAAAATGATATTCTTCATCAACCATTTCATTTGTAAAATTCGGCTTATAAACATGTAATGATTCATGTAAAACACCAAGATATTTTGCTATTTTTTCACGGTTATTAATTAAACAAATTCTATCATAAGTAAATCCGGTTCCAAATTTAAATTTATATGTATCTTTGTCTAATTTATCTGGAAACTTAAAATCTCCATGGATTAAATCATCTGCGTCAAAAAAGAATAAATAATCACTTTTATCAAATGCATGTTCCATCGCTCTATTTCTATTATGTGCAAAATCTTGCCACTCATCTTCAAATAATTCTCCAGGAATGTTTTTCTCTCTAAAATACTCTTTAATAAATTCTTGTGTTCCATCGGTAGAACCAGTATCTGAAATTACCCAGTAACTAAATTTTATGTAGTTGGCTAAATTATCTAACGTCTCTCTAATTATATGTCTTTCATTTTTTACTATCATATTTAAACAAACTGATTGATTTTGCGGACATTTAGGATTATTTAAGACGCTAAATTTTTGATTAACAACACCATTTTCTATATATTCTTTAAAAATGATATTTTGTGAAATAGTTTCACATTTTTTAATTCCAATAAAATATAGGTCTTGACTAATATAATTGTAATATATATCCCATGTTGAAAATAGTTTTTTTAATTCTAAAACATTATTAATATCATATTGTGTTAAATTTTTATAATAATCTTGCATATCTTCTAACTGCCCAATAGTTCCATATGAACAACCAGGACTAGTTCTTCGCGTACCGTGTTCTGGACGATTTGTTGAAGCACAAGTAAAACAGAATAATCCATTTGGTTTTAACATTTCATAAATTTTTTGTAATGATTGTTCCCATTCTGGGTCATGCTCAAAACATTCCGTAGAAATAATAGTGTCAAATAAATTATTTTCAAATGGTAAATCTTTTGTTTTAGATACATGAGTAATATTTTGAACTTCTACTACATCATTTGCTTGATAAATGCAACCTTCAAATAAAAAATGATTATTGCCATTTATATCACCAGCACCAACATCTAATATATTTTTATTCTTGAAATAAAAAGGTAACATTTTTTTTACAAATATAGTAAACTCTCTCGCTTGAATATGCATAACTATAAATATAAATATTATATTTATCTTTATAATTAAACTAATATATAAAAGTTAATGTTTATAATTTATAAATGCTAAAAAAAAATTATACTTATAGTAATGGTAACTATAATATAAAACATGCTAACCCATATTCAAATTTAACAATTGGAAATTTTTGCTCAATAGGACAAAATGTTAATATTTATTTAGGAGGTGAACATAGAACAGATTATGTAACAACATATCCATTTGGGTATCGACATACAGATATTTTTAAATTAAACAGACAATACGATGATAAATTTAGTAAAGGTGATGTTACAATAGGCAATGATGTATGGATTGGTGATAATGCTACAATTATGTCAGGTGTTAATATAGGAAATGGTTCCGTAATTGCAAACAATAGTCATGTTGTAAAAAATGTTGAACCTTATAGTATAGTTGGCGGTAATCCTGCTAAATTAATTAAATTTAGATTTACTAAAGAACAAATTGATAAACTATTAGAAATTAAGTGGTGGAATTGGGATGATGATAAGATTAATAAATATGTAGAAATTTTACATAATACAAACATCGATGAATTTATAAATAAAGTTTCTTAATTATAAAGTTTAAATAAATAATATAAAAGGTTAATTACTATTATATTATTATGTATTTAATAGTTGGATGTGGATTAACTGGTGCTACAATTGCTGAAAGAATTTCAAGTGAATTAAATAAAAAGGTAGTTATAATTGATCAACGAGAACATATTGGTGGTAATTGTTATGATTATATTGATAAAGAAACTGGTATTTTAATGTGTAAATATGGTGCACATATTTATAAAAGCAATGATAGTAATATTTGGGATTATATAAATAAATTTAGTAAATGGATAAGATGGGAGCATAAGGTGTTGTCTTTTGTTGATAATAAATTTGTATCCGTTCCTGTAAATATAACAACTATTAATGAATTATGTGATGAAATGATCCAAACACCTGAAGAATTAGACAAATGGTTAGCTGCAAATCAAATCAAATATGATGTAATAGAAAATAGTGAACAAATGGGTAAATCAAGAGTAGGAAATGTACTTTATGAAAAAATGTTCAGAAATTATACATATAAACAATGGAATAAATATCCAGAAGAACTTAACGCATCGGTGTTGTCACGTATTCCTATAAGAAAATCATTTGATACAAGATATTTTGATCATAAATACCAAGCTCTTCCAGAAAAAGGTTATACAGAATTTATTAAAAATATGTTGTCTAATACAAATATTGATATTAAATTAAATATTTCATATGATGAGTTTAAAGCTTCACACGATTTATCCGAATTTGATGGAATAATTTTTACAGGTCCAGTTGACGACTATTTTAAAGATGCAGGACTAGAAAAATTAGAATATAGAAGTTTAATATTTGATATAAAACGATACAAAAATATGAATTATTATCAACCAAATTCAGTTGTGAATTACCCAGAATTAAATGTACCAATTACAAGGATTGTAGAATATAAACACTTTTTGAATCAACAGTCACAAGATACAATCATAGTATCAGAAACATCAACAGATAATGGTGATCCGTATTATCCAGTTCCAAATAAAAAAAATTTGGAACTATATGAAGAGTATAAACTTCTTGCTGAAAAAGAAGAGAAAAATAATATATATTTTGTTGGTAGATTGGCCAATTACAAATATTTTAATATGGATCAAGCGATTGGCAATGCATTACAATTTTTTAATAATAATATAAAAGTTAAATATGCAACAAATAAATAGGTTTTTAAAATTAATAAAGCACATAATAATATAAAGTTAACACTATTATATTATTATTATGAATTTTGAAATCCCTAAACTAAAAACGCCAACATTATGTTTTGGCACAATGTGTAAAAACGAAGAACATTGTATTTTAGATACACTTGAAAGTGTTTATAAATTTATAGATTATTGGGTAGTTTGTGATACAGGTTCTACCGATAAGACGTGTGAGCTAATTACTGAGTTTTTTAAAGAGAAAAATATTCCCGGCAAATTATATAATGATGAATGGAAAGGTTTTCATATAAATAAAACTCTGTTATTTGAAAGATGTCACAATACTTCCGATTATTTACTTCATTTAGATGCGGATGAGTGGTTTATTGGTGATTTAAATAAAGATGACATTGAAAAAAATAAAGCTGATATTTATATGATTACCAATAAAAGAGGTGCATGTGAATTCCGGTGTTCTATGATATATAATAATAGATTAAAGTGGAAATATTGTGGTGTCGCCCATAATATTATTAAATGTTTAAATAAAGATGAAAATGATTTAACAAGGTCAGATTATTTTTTAAAAACTGATTTATGGGTGAATACCGAAGAGAGAGGCGCGAGAGCTCTAGATCCAAAAAAATATCATAAGGATGCTGAATTATTAAAAGGCCAATTTTTTGATACGTTATATAATGATCCCGACGGATTAAATAATCGTTCATGTTTTTATACAGCACAAAGTTATATGGATTCAGGACAAAATGAAGAGGCATTAAATTGGCATTGTCTCTATTTAAAATTACAAAACACTTGGGTTGAAGAAAGATATGAATGTTATTTACGTATATCCGAATTATTAATACGATTAAAAAGACCATTTGAGGAGATTGAAAATCAAATTAATAGATCTATTGAAATTTTCCCAGATAGAGCAGAGGGATATTATATATTAGCATTACATTGCAATCACATTGATATGCAAGAAAAAGCATACGAGTTATTTATGAAAGCACTAGATAAAAAATACGATGAGATAAAAGACAAATATACATTATTTGTAAGATCAAGAATGTATGGCAAATATATATATGATGAGTTAAGTGTTTCTTGCTATTGGACAGGTCGACTTGAAGAGGGCAAAAAATATTTAGATAAAATTATTGATGATGAAGAATTTAGTGATCATAAAGAACGATTTCTTGATAATTTAAAACACTTTAATAATAAAATTAAATAAATAATCAAAATATTACACATTTTTATATTCAAATGTGTAATATTGTCAATCGATGTTTTTAGTTTATTGGTTTTATTATAGGTGTTTTCCATAATGCACAAGAGCGCTCAGATTTTTCATGTTCTGGTCTGTCATCTGTATAATAATATAATGCTAATGAAATTCTATCAGATGAGCTTGATTTCCATAATTCAGGATGGCCATGATTTGCATCATCGTCTATTTGAAATATTATAATTCTATTAAATATAGGTTCAATTGATTTTTCACATTTTGTCATTTCTTTATTCCATAATTCTAATTTACCATTAAATTTTTCATCATAATTGCTATTCAAATATAATAAAAGATTTAGTCTTCTATATTTTTTACTTTCTGAATGTCTATTAAAATCTGCATGAATGTTTAATTTACCATTTTCTTTTATAATATGAATTCCGTTACCATGGTTATATTCATCTTTTTGTAAGTTTTCAATGCCCGTTATTATTGATAGCCATTTTAAAAATTTATCGCTTTCAAAATAATCTTTTGCTTGATTAGCATAATTAAATTTTGTAAAATCTCTACAACTAAACTTGTTTTCTTGAACATTATCTATTCCATAAACATTTTCTGAAATAATTTCTGATATATGTAAATTTCTTATTTCATTTCCATTTTTTTTAAAAATT
>Ga0210003_1004783_pt1 | contig 10577 bp, 11 predicted proteins | sample LantaG_FD_182804 | JGI IMG/M metagenome (GOLD analysis project Ga0210003, IMG submission 182804) | Deep subsurface microbial communities from Baltic Sea to uncover new lineages of life (NeLLi) - Landsort_02402 metaG (SPAdes) (version 2) | ecosystem: Environmental > Aquatic > Marine > Oceanic >...
GGGGGGGGGGGGGGAGAAGGGTGAGTTTTTTCGTTTTTTTCGGGTTTTTTTCGGGGTTTTTTTCCGTTTTTGGAATGAAAAAAAAACTCTTCCTCTTACCTCGCCCAGCCAGCGTCGCCGCAGCGGCAGCGTGCCTCGCGTTCCACGCCCTCCATTCTTCTTCTTTCAGCACCCTGCTCGCCAGCAGCAGCGTCCTGAGTCCTCTCGAGGAGAAGGCGCGGAGGTTGTCCTGAGTGGCCGCGAGCAAGCTGCCGTCGGTCGACTCCCGCAGGCGCGGCAGCAGCGCGGCATCCGACCCTTTCGCGTGGAGGCGGATGGTTCCGTCAGGGGACCGGGTGACGACCGACATGCGGGCTCGCTCCGACGTGAACTCGAGCGAGTTGAGGAGCTCGTGGACGACGTCGTGGCCCTGGACCTGGAGAGAAGGAGAAGGAAAGAAGAGGAAAAAGGAGAAGGAGAGGTTGCGATTTTTGAGGTCGAGAAGTTTTTTCAGGGAAAAAAAAGGTTTAAAAAACTCCAAATTCTTCTTACCCGCAGAGTGATGTGCGTCCTGGACCTCCCGACGAACTCGAATCCCAGCCTTCGTGCGGCGTTGGCGAGCGCGACCTCGTCTGGGGAGGGGCCCTGGTAGGCTGGGTACAGAGGTGAAGTGTCGATCGGCGGCAGCGGCGGCGGAGCGGCGGGGAGAGAAGTCGCAGGCGCTGCGCTTTTGTCGCTCGTCGCTTTTGTCATCGGAACTTCCTCTCCGACGCTCCTTCCTACTCCGCCGCTGCCGCTGCCGCTGTGCCTCTCCACGATCAGAGAGTGGCACAGGCAGACGTTGGACCAGAAGTCGAGCATGTGGTGGCCCAGCACGGCCGCGGAGAGCTCGTCGCCGGGCTGCTGCTGAGCTGCCGCGCGCTGTTGCTGCTGAGAGGGGGTTGCCGCCGATGCCGATGCCGCCGAGGCGGCTGCGGCGGCAGCGGCAGCGGCGCCAGGAGGCAGCGGCGGCCTCCGCGCGCTGCCTCCTCCCGTCGCAGACTCCCTCCCTCCACCGCCTCCACCTTCGGGCGTTATCATCGACGAAGGAGAGGCCCCTGTGAACGACGGGCGAGGCAGGGCAGCCCCCGGCGTCGTCGCCGTCGAGAGAGCGGGGACGCCGCCGTCGTCGCTGTTGTCGGACGACGAAGACGACGAAGAAAGAACGCCTCCGCCTCCGCCTCCGCCTTCCGAAACTCCGCCTCCCCTCCTTCCCTCGGCGCGGAGTCTCCGCCTGCGCGCGCTGACCGGGGCGGGGTTGAGTGTGGGCACGGCTGCGGGAGGAGAAGGGCCTTCGGCGTTGTTGTCAAAGCCTTCGTCGTCGTCGAGGAGCGCCCCGGGGCTGCTCCTGCCGCCGCTGACGCTCTCGGGCGAAGAAGCGGCGGCGGCGGCGGCGGCGGGAGCGGCAGCGTCGGTGCCTTCACCTCCTGCTCCTCTTTCGCCTCCTCCTCCCATCCAGCTCCTCCGCCAACCACCTCCGCCGCCTGCACCGCTGCCTCTCCCACCGGAGACAAGCCCCGAAGTAGGGGAAGCGCTCGCGGCCAGGCGAGCGAGGGCCGGGGAAGAAGAAGTCGCCGTCGAAGAGGCCGCCGCTGCCGCTGCGGCGACGGCGGCGGCGACCGCTCTCGGAGAGGAGGTCGCGAGAGCCAAGACGTCGGCGTCGGAGCCGCCGGCGTCCGCGGCCTCCCTCCAGAAGCCCGCGGAGCGCATCGCGGCCGTGGCGCGGGCCAGGCGGGGGTCGAAGGCCTCGAGGGCGGCCTCCGCGTCCCCTCCGGTGGCGAAGGACTCGAGCTTGAGGCGGCGGCGGAAGCGGCGAGGAGGAGGAGGAGAGGAAGGTTGAGGAGGTTCAGGAGGAGCGACAGAGGCGTCGGCGTCAGCAACAGAAGCAGGAACGACGCTTCCATTCCCCTCCTCTCCTCCTCCTTCCTCCTCCTCCTCGTCGTCTTCGTCCTCGTCCTCGTCGCTCCCTCCCAGATCCCCGTACGCCTCCCCCTTGACCGCCACGGCCCGCAGCTGCATCTCGTTCGACGTCAGCGTGCCCGTCTTGTCAGAAAACACGTGACGGACTTGTCCTAAATCTTCAACGATGTCCGAGTTGCGCGCGCGCGCGGGCTCGCCGCCACCGCCGGGCTCCGAGGCCAGGGCGCCGTCGCGGCCGATGAAGACGGAGCAGAGGGCGAACTTGACGATCTCCATGGTGACAAAGAGGGAGATCGGGACCTTTTTTTGTTGTTGGGTGGGTGGTGGTGAGGTAGGGGGGTGGAGAGGAAGGGAAGAAGAGAAGAAGAGGGGAGAAAGTGAGTGAGTAAGAAAAGGTGAGAGAAAAGAGAGAGCGAAAAAAAACGAAGAAAAGGAAAAAAAAACGAACCATGTAAGACAGCAGGATCCAGAACGACACGAATAGCACGCCGATGTAGGCGGCCGCGGGCCTGTAGTTGCCCTGTGCGTCGTCGCCGAGGGCCAGGTGGGTGCGCGCGAGGCCGAGCTTCTCCCTGTTTTTTTTTGAAGTTTTTTGAAGTTTTTTGTGAAAAAACATTCGAGTGAGCTTTTTCAGCCTCTCTCTCTCATTCTCTCTCGACCACCACCTCCTCCTCCTCCTCCTTATCTCACCTCCAGAAGTAGGAGCACGCCGCCAGCGACGCGCACAGCACCACCTGCGCCACCAGCAGCAGGCTGATCTGGACGTTGAGGAAGCGGTCGAAAGATCCTAATTTCCTCGGAGGCCGCGCGGCGTTCATCTGCACGCGCGACTCGCGGCCGGCGTAGACGACGACACCGACGGCCGAGCCCGAGTTGCGGAGCGTGCAGCCGCGGAGGAGGAGCTCGTCCATGGTGACGGGGGCGACGACGACGGGGATGGAAGGAGGGGGAGAAGGAGAAGAAGCGGCAGCAGCAGAGGAAGAGCCACGAGGGGAGGAAGGAGGCGGAACCTCCTCCCCTCCGCTCCCTCCCGCCGCCGCCACCACCAGCCTCCCCGCGAACCGGTGCAGGTCCCTGTTGGGCGGCTCGCACGTCAGAATCCCGCGCAGGCTGGCGGCAGCGGCCCTCGTCTTGGGCGCCGCCTCCCGCAGGTCAGCGGGGCGCCGGACCTTCAGGTTGGACTCGCCGTCCAAGTTGGTTGTCCGGATGTAGGCGACGCCGTCCGGGGAGTCGACCTTGAGGCAGAGGAGGTCGGCCGGGAAGGCCTCCTGGAGGAGTTGTTGCGGTTGGTTGGGGGAAGGGGGAGGGAGGGAGAGTTGGAGGTGAGTTTGTTTGTCCAAGTATGGAAAAAAATGCGATTTTTTTTTCACTTCTCTTTGCTTTTTCTCTCTCCCTTTTCGCGCCCTTCCTGTCCCCACCACGGCACCACTTACCCCGTCCCGGACCTCCAGCACGTCCCCGACTTTCACGTGCCTCCACCTGGTCTCCAGCAGGCTCCCGTCGGGCAGCACGACCCTCGCCGGAGACGCGTTCGTCCTCCTGTCCTCGGCCGCGCGCGTCCTGTCTTCCGCGGCGGCCTTGAGCGCCGCCACGGCCAGCACGAACGACAGCGCGAGCGTGGGGCCAAAGGGCGCGAAGGGCGACACCGTCGACCACCACGCGAGGGCCGCCTGCGACAGGAAGTAGAGGTATGCAGCCCGGGAGAACATCGAGAAGAGAAACAGGGGCAAGAAGGTCACCGGGTTGTATTTGGCTGTCTTTACCGCGTTGCCGGCTGCCAGGGGGTTGTGGGCTCCAGGACCGATGCGGACGCGGAGGTTGGAAGGGGCGCCGCCGCTGCGAGAAGAAGAAGAAGAAGTGGATTTCTTCTTCTTTTTTTTTGCTTTGTCGGCGGCGTCGTTGTCGGCGTCGCCGTTGCCGCTGCCGCCGCTCCTCGCGCCGCCTCCGCCACCTGCGACCACCGTCACGATGCTGCCGTCGCCCTCGGAGGGGCACGCGGCCTCGAGGGCGGCCCAGATGTCGTTGGGGGTCTTCTTGTGGGCGAGTTTGAGCTGTTGGGAGGAGCAAGGAAGGAAGGAAGGAAGGAAGGAAGGAAGGAAGGAAGGAAGGAAGGAAGGAAGGGGAAGTGGAGGAAGGAAGTGGAGGGAGGAAGTGGAGGGACGGGGGTCGAAGGAGGTGAGCGGAAGAAAGAGGCAGAGGATTGCGATCTCTCTCTCTCTACGTCTCGAGACAGATCGCAATGCGCGCCGCGACGGGGCCCAGGCATGAAGCGCAGACAAGAAGAAGGCGAAGAGACGGGGGAGGGGAATAAAAGAAGAAGAAAAGCCGCGCTCCCTTTTTTGCTCGCTCGCTCGTCGAGCAACCATCGATCGATTGATGGGTTTTTTCTCCAAATAGAAAAAACCAAACGCCCTACAGAGCTCCTCTCTCGCGCCGTCTCCAAGCCCGATGGCACCCCCTAAGGCTCCTCACCGAGTGCTCCTTGATGCTCGAGCAGGCGCGGACCAGCCGCTCGGTCAGCGGCGGCGGGAGCGGCGGCGCCGCGTCGACCATCAGAAGAAGAAAGAAAAAAAACGCCGACGGCGACGAAGAGAGAAAGAAAGAGCCTCTCTTTCTCTTCTTTTCCTTGAAGTCACGAGAGGCCTCGCTCTGGCCCAGCGGGGAGCGAAGAGCCTGCGGCTCTCTCGGAGACTTTTGAAAAGAGGTGGACCCGAGGGCAGCGGCCCAGGGCTGGGGGGAAACGAGAGGCGAGGGCTTCGATGGAGAGCCTCTCTCTCTCTGAAAGAAAACGAAAAAATGGAGCGGAAAAGAGTGGCAGAGTTTTCTTCAGAAAGAAAGGGGGAAAAAAACGTCGACGTCGACTGCCTTCAAGAGACTGTTGAACTCTTTCTCTCTTTCTGCTCTCCGCTCACTGCTTCTGCTTCTTCTTCCAATCGCATACGAGTACGAGCAGAGCACCCGCCTCGCTCCGCCCCTCTCTCTCTCTCTCAGAGCGCATCAGAGATTGGAGTCCAACTCAACTCCACAGCGCGAAAATGCCCGGCGACGACCAGCAACCATCATCATCAGTTCTCGCTCTCGACGCCGCCCCGGCCGATTCCGCGCCCTCGTGGCGCGCCCGCGGCGCCGCGCTCGTCGACGCGCTTCCCTACGTTGACAGCCTGACGCCCTCCGAGCGTGCGCTCGCGGACAGGCTGATCGAAGCCGAGGTGAGACTGGATCGAGGGAGAGAAAAGCTTCGACGGGAATCGTCGTCGACGGCGGCAAAAAAAAAAAAAAAAAAAAAACTTCTTCTCAACCTCTCTTCTCAACCTCAACCCTCTTCCCAACAGCTCGCTTCCTCGACCAAGACCCCTGAAGACTACCTGCGAGAGCTCCCGCCGGCCAGGGACCTCGACCCGGCCAAGCTCAGCCCCCTGATCCGAGCGGAGCTGGTGAGGGTGTCCGAGGGGAAAGCCTTCCCGCCGCTCGACGCGTCGCGCTACCGCCTCGACCCGCCGCCGCAGAACCGCAGAGGCGACGCGGTGGCCTGGAGGGCCTGCCTCGACAACGCGCGCGCGCAGCTGGAGCACCAGGCCAACAGGTGCGTGAACCTGGAGCTGGCGCTGCGGTTCGGGGCCCGGGCGGCGGAGGCCGGCGCCGCGCACTCTGCGGCCTCGGCGGCACTGCTGCGGTCCGAGGCCAGGGCCGCGCTGGCGCGCGTCGAAGCCGTGAACCGGAGGAGGAAGCTGGAGCAGGAGAAGGCCGCCGAGGAAGCCGGGGAGCACGAGGGGCGGTGGGTGCGGGGCGTGCGGAAGTGCGCCGAGATCGAGGCTGCGTGCGCTCGGCTCGAGGAGGAGGTCGCGGCGCTCGCGGCCGAGGCGGGGGGGCAGCAGCAGGGGGCGAAGAAAAAGAGGGAGGAGGAAGGAGGAGAAAGAGAAGGAGAAAAGGGACACGGGAAGAAGAGCAACAACAGCGATAACAACTTTGGGTTGCCTGCGCTGCCTGGAGGTGGGGAGGGAGAAGAAGAAGAGGAAGCGCGGAGGTAGGGGAGTGAAAAAGAAAAGAGGAGGTTGGATGACGACGTGTAAACGAAAGAAGAAAAAAACAGCAGTTGCAGTTGCGCTAGCGGAGCTCTGAAATTGGGCACTCGCACGCGCGCGGGCTAGAGAGAGAGAGAGAGAGAGAGAGAGAGAGAGAGAGAGAAGAGCCTTTCTCTCTGCAAAGAGAGCGCGGAGGTCGAGAAGAAGAAAGCGCGGAGAGGTCGAGGAAAAGAAAGCAAGAGACTTCTGAAAACTTTTTCTTTGATAATTTTATTCTTACTTTCTTCAAAGAGAAAGGTTTTGTGTTTTTTTTTATTGACATAGGATATCAACAAGGTATTTTATTCTTTAAGAGATTGGGGGGTGGTAATCTTCAGCAGTGATGAACGAAAGCAAATGGAAGAAACAATCAAATCAAAAAAGACTCGAGAATTCTCTCTCTACGCCTCGCCGGCCTCGCCGCCCTTGCCGCCCTTGCCGCTCTTCACCTTGATGGGCTTGGGGGCCTTGACCTTGGGGGCCTTGACGGCCTTGACCTTCATCGGGGCGGCGGCCTCGGCGGCGCCGGCCTCCGAGGCGGCGGCCTTGGGGGCCTTGACCTTGGGCGCCTTGGCGGTCTTGACCTTGACGGCCTTGACCTTCATCGGGGCGGCGGCCTCGGCGGCGCCGGCCTCCGAGGCGGCGGCCTTCGGGGCCTTGACCTTGGGCGCCTTGGCGGTCTTGACCTTGACGGCCTTGGTCTTCATCGGGGCGGCGGCCTCAGCGGCTCCGGCCTCCGACGCGACCGACTTGACCTTGGGGGCCTTGGGGGCCTTGGGGGCCTTGACCTTCTTCACCTTCATGGGCGCGGCGGCCATGGCCTCGCCGCCGGCCTCGGAGTCTCCGCCCTTGCCGGCCTTCTTGGCGTGGATGGACTTGGTCTTGATGGCCTTGGCCTGTTGTTGATTGGGGGAGGGGGAAGGAAATGTGAGTTTGGGTTTCTTTCTCTTTTCTCTCTCTCTTTTCTCTCTTGTCTCTTTTCTCTCTCCCTCTCTCTTTTTCTTTCATTTTCATACCTTGGGGGCCGCGGCTTCACCGGCCAGCGCCTCGCCAGCGGCGGGGGCGGCCTTCTTCGCGGGCTTGGCGGTCTTGACGTGCGCGACCTTGACTTTGGGGGCCTTGGCCTTGGGCGCTGCGGCGGCGAGCGCCTCGCCGGCCTCGTCGGCGTGGGCGGCCTTGGCGGGCTTGACCTTCGGGGCCTTAGCGGTCTTGACCTTGACGGCCTTGGCCTTGATCGGGGCCGACTCACCGGCGGCCTCGCCCGCGGACGCCACGGACTTGACCTTGGGGGCCTTGGGGGCCTTGGGGGCCTTCGCGGCCTTGACCTTGACGGGGGCGACCGCCGCGGCGGCCTCGCCGGCCTCTCCGGCGCCGACGCCTCCCTTCTTGCCGAGGAGGTCGCGCGAGGCGGTGGCGGTGCCGGCGAGGGCAAGGACGCCGAGGGCAAGGACGGTGGTGCGGGAAACCATTGTTGCTGTTTTAAGGGAAGGTAGGTAAGGATGGGAGTGTTAGAGAGAGAGATGAAAGGAAGAAGAGCGAGAGCGGGGAGAAGAAGAGAGAGAGAAGAGAGAGAGAAGAGTTCGCGTTTTTTTTTTCGCCGCTTTTCTTCTTCTCTCTCCTTTTGCTCGCTTCTTCCCCCCGATCGATCGAACGCCATCGCTTTCGGCGCGCCACCGCGTTCCGCTTGCTTCCCGCACTGCGATTGCTCATCTCTTCGCCTAGATCGAGAGATAACGTCGTCAAGCTCTCGGATGTTGGAAGAGAAGAGCAAGGCAGTGCTCGAGATGCTTGGCAAAAGGCGTTGCCGAGGGGCAAGGGGTTGTATTGTTTCGGCCGTCGTCGTCGGCGCCGTCCGTCAACCGCTTTTTCTTTTCCTCGTTTTCCGCGAATGCGCAAGGAAAAGTCGGTCCCCCTCGCCGCCGCGTCCGCGCTCTGATTGCTTTACTCTTTCGCTAGCGCGACAGCAAACATTGTCGCACTATCGGATGCCAGAAGAGAAGAGCAGATGGGAACGCAAGCAGCTCACAAGTAGCCGAGAGAGTGTTGCCAAGGGGCAAGGGGTCATAATTTTTGCGCCGAAAACAAAAGCGGTTACGATTGATTGCGCGTCCCGCCACCGCGCCCGGCAGCCCTCCCGCGCATTCCAATTTTACTCTTTCTCTCGCAAAGCGCTTGCGAGAGGCCGAGATCGTTGCGTCGCGCGGGTGTGCAGGGGCGCGGAGGGGGAGGGAAGAGGTTGTTAGTAGGAGGGGGGGACTCACCGGTAGGAAGCGGAGGAGGTAGGAGGAGGTGCAGGTGGGAGGTGGTTGGTGGTGGCGGGGGAGGAGGCTGGAAGAAAAAGTCAATTGTGAGCAAAGTTTCCTTCCTTGTCACGCTTTTATAGCGGTGGGGCGAGGGGGAAGAAGGAAGGTGGTCGCAACTTCCTTTTTTCTTTTTTTCCTAGCGGCGTCGCACTGCGAGTGGTGCGTTTTTCGTTTTTTTTTGTGCAGCGGCAGCTAGCAGCAGCTAGCCCGAGCTTCTTCCGAACTGCTCCTAGCTTCTTTCATGCCCCCGCTTCTTTTTTCGAGGAAGCTGCGGGGAGCTTCTCTTGGCTTCCTGGCTGGGGTTCTTTTGTTCCTTGTTTTTGTTTTTTCTTTTTTTTGTTTTTCGGGGGCGCGAGCGGCGACAACGACGACGACGAAGGGCGTCGTTCGGCCGAAACTCCACTCAGAAACGGTTATGCCTTCTCTTCTAGGGCCGATTTCAACGGCAAGATGGCCTTAGTTTTTCTTTTGTTACCCACCACGCTGTAATTAGACATTGTTTCTTGGTCTTAGTTGAAAAAGAAGAGGAGAAAAGGGGGTTTTAGGGGCTCGATGCGAGAGGAAGAGAGAAGGGATTGAAACTCCGTGTCCGATGCAAAGGAAAAGATAGCGAGAGAGAGCGCAGAAAAAGAAAGAGCGCGAGGACTAGTAAACGCGCGTGGAGAAGCCTAAACGTCGACTCAGCTCTTTTAATTCAGCCTAGAGTTGTCGAGCTATTACATATATATGCTCGTGGAAAGAGAAAGAGCATTCCTTACTCGCAGCATTGCGATCGAGCGCGATCGAAGAAGAAGACGTCGAGAAAAAAAAAGTCGCTGATGAGGGGACGAAGGAAAGATTCGGGGGCATCGAGAATTGAGGGAAGCGACTTTCGGAGCCTAAGTACTCGCTCCGTTCTGACTTGATTGTCCTTTCTGACCCTAAAGACGGTGCTTCAGTTAAGCTTAATGACGTTCAAGGTGTTTGCAAAGGTTCAAAAAGACGAAAAAGAGCTCTCCGAGAGCCATCGATGATGACGATGAGGGCGAGCGGAAGAAGAAAAAGAAAAAAAAATCTCTTGACCCTTCTCGGCGGGCAGCTCTGCCCAAACACGCGCGCCCCCTCGGCACGCCACCTCGCTCCAGGAGCTCCGCGGCGTCACGCGCGACCGTCCGCCCGTCTCCAGAGAAGCCAAAGGGTCCCCGAAGAAGAATACTGGGGTCGGTGCGGAGAAAAAAAACGAGAGAGCTAGAGACCCCTCGGCCTCTCTTCTCTATCTCTCTCTCTCCTTCTCCTTCTCCCTCTCTCCCCACTTGTCAAATAAAAGCCGGTCGCTAACTCTCAGTTTTTTGTTTGTAGTTATTCTTTCACGTATGTTTTTTTGTTTAAGAAGAAGAAAAGAAAAACAGAAAAAAAAGGAAGGGACGAAAAAGGAAGAAGGAGTTTTTTCTCTTTTTTTCAACCTCTTCGAACCCCCCTCGACCACCGGCGCGCTCTTTCTCTCGCGCGCAGCTCTCTCTTTCCTCTGTTCTCGTCATTGACCAAACGTTCTCTCTTTTTCTCTCATTGAAATCGAAATAAAAAAAAACTGAAGAAAGCCCCCCCCCTTTTTCAAGCCTTCATCTCCTTGCCGGCCTGCTCCGGCTTCGGGCTCGCGCTGTCGCCAAACAGCGGGACAAACCCGACTTTTCTCGCCATCTCTGCCTCGGTCTTGCACTCCTTCGACTCCGGGGAGCACGCTCCTTCCGTGTAAGGGGAGCACGACCGGGCCGTGCACCCGGGCCGCTTCCACGCCGAACGCACGGTAGTCTCCTGCAGCAGGCGCGCGTACGCGTCGACGACGGCGGCGTTCTCCGCGTCGTACTCTCGGCCGAGCGTTGCGTAGTCCGACTCCGGGGGGTAGGAGGAGTAGTCCGAGTTCCAGAAGGCGCGGCGCTTGATGGCGGGGGAGGCGTTGACCTGGGGTGGTGGTGGAGGTGGTGATCGAGGAAAGAGGGTTGAGTTTTGAGAGTTTTTCCGGCGAGAGAACGATCGATGAAAAGAAAGAAAAAGAAAGAAAAAACTCCTCTTCTCACCTCGAGCACCCACGGCTTGAAGTCGGCGTCGAACATGAAGTCGATCCCGAACAGCTCCCAGTCACCCGGGCTGTACGCGTACTCGCCGCACCTCCACCCGGAGTGCTTGAGGTTGCAGTTGGCGGCGTTGGAGCCGGCCAGGAACATGTCCGCGGTGATGTTGCGGAGATCGGTCCAGAGCTTGTCGAAGGTCTTCGTGTTGCCTGAGTGTTGAGTATTTT
>Ga0210003_1004784_pt1 | contig 10575 bp, 12 predicted proteins | sample LantaG_FD_182804 | JGI IMG/M metagenome (GOLD analysis project Ga0210003, IMG submission 182804) | Deep subsurface microbial communities from Baltic Sea to uncover new lineages of life (NeLLi) - Landsort_02402 metaG (SPAdes) (version 2) | ecosystem: Environmental > Aquatic > Marine > Oceanic >...
CCCCCCCCCGTCATTCCCCGTTAGTCTGCCTTTCGGTCTTCACACGCGGTTTTTTGTTCTTGTCTCAAAAAAGATTAAAAGGAGAGAAGAACAAAAGGGACGAAGACGAAGGAAGAAATTGGAAGGAGAAGAAAGAGAGCTCCCTCTCCTCTCCTCCCTCACCTCGCCCTCTCTCCCTCGGCTTCCTCACTCTCTTTTTCCATATTCCCTCTCTCTTCTCTATCCATTCTACTTGACCTTCTTCCCCTTGCCAGCGGCCTCCCTCTCGACCTTTTTGTAGTACCTCGCCCGCAGCCACTCGTGGAATTTCAGCAAGTAAGCATTCGTCACCGCGAGCGGGGTGTCCGTGACGGCGGCCCACATAGCGCCGTGGTACCAGTAGGGGCACGACGTCGGCTCGTAGCCGATGGCCCTGACCGCGGCGGAGACCCACTGGGCCGGGCTGGGAGCGTCGAGCGTCGGCTTGCGGATCTTGGACATCTTGGTCGCGACGTAGGCCGGGGCCTGGTTCTGCACGTGGACGTTCCACCTGGCGCACTCGAGGTCGAGGCTCTTGGCGAACATGTCGACGTAGGCCTTGGTGCTGCGTTTCGGGTTTTGTTTTTTGGTTTGGGAAGAGGTGGTTTTGATCGATGAAGGCGAGAGCGAAACAAAGGTGAGTTTTTTTTCACTTTTTTCTCACTTTTTTTTTCGACGACTAGGGGGGGGGAGCTCTCTCTTCTTCTCTTACCCGGCGTAAACGGCGTAGAGCGGGCCCGAGGGCGCGACGGTGGCGGCCGCGGAGCCGATGCAGACGACGGCGCCACGGCGGCGCTGCTTCATGCCCGGGAGGACGATGCGGGTCATCTGAAAGAAGGATAAGAGATTTTTTTTTGGAAAAGAGGTCATCGTCGAGGTGAGACAAACGAGACAGGCAGAAAAACAACAGCCCGAGAAAGAAAGAAAAACTAACTCACCTTGTTCGTCGCCTGGATGTTGATCGCGATCAGGTCGTCGATCAGCTTGTCGTCGATCGCGTCGTAGTACTCGGCGTGGTCGTACGACATGCCCACGTTGTTGACGAGGACGGCGACGTCAAGGTCGCCGATGACGCCGGCGATGCGGCCGTAGTCCGCGGCCGTCGCGGCGCCAAAGTCGACGGCGACGACCTTGGTCTGGACGTTGTACTTTGCCTCGATCTCGGAGGCCGCGGCGGTGAGCTTGGACTCGGTGCGGGAGAGGAGGGCGACGTTGAGGCCTGGAGAGTGGAAGGGGAGAGTGACGGGGAGGGCGGGTGAGAGAGGGGGAGTTGAAGAGGTCGAGGTCGAGGTTGAGGTTGGCTTTCCGTTCGCTTGTTTTGGGCGCTCCTCAACAGTCAAAAAAAGAAAGACAACCCCAATCTCACCGGCCTTGGCGAGCGCGTTGGCGTAGGCGCGGCCAATGCCGTCGGTGGCGCCCGTGACGACGCCCCACTTGCCTGGTTGAGGAGGGGGAATTGGAGTGGTATTGAGCGAGCGAGCGCGGGAGGAAAGAGAGTGAGAAAGAAGGGAAAAAGATGGTCCCGATTCGATCGCTCGCGCGCATCGTCGCCGTCGTCGTCGAGTCTGTCTTTGTTTCTCGCAAGCATGGCGCTTGCCGCTGCTGCTCCCGCTCTCTCGCCGATTTTCTATCCTTCCCCCTTTCGACAGCGCGTGAAGGACGCTCTTCTCCGATCCCCAGCGGGTCGAAACCGGGCGATCCGACTCCACTCCCGCCTCGCGCCGTCCGATTCTCACCGAGCTTCTTCAGGTCCTTGCCAGGCCTCAGGAAGTAAATCCAGATGCCGTTGGCGAGCCTGAGCCAGGCCTTGAGCGCCACGACCGCGCCGATGACGGCGAGCATTGAGAGCACGCAGGCCCCGTGCGGGGTCGCGGCCAGGGACTTGGCGTTGAACATGGAGGCGGCTCGGGTGGGAGGGGCAGCAGAGCGGAACTGAAACATGGAAAGGGAAGAAAGATGAGGAGTGAATTCTCTATTTTTTCTTTTTCTCGTTCTCATTTTCTTTGCCTCTTCGGTCTCTCTGACCTCGTCTCTCGCTTTCCTCTCTCTCTCTCTCTCTCCGCCGAACGCGAGCCCTTTCCCTCTTCCCTCCCTCCCTCCCTCCCTCCCTCCCTCCCTCCCTCTCCCCTCTCGAAATGATCAACAGCTTCGAAGAGCCAGGTGAGAAAGAGCTCTTCCGAAAAGAGAAAGGGAGAGACAAGCCTCCCCTTTCTCATTTCTCTTTTTTTCGGTCGCGCCCACCGCCGCTCGACCTCAAAATAACGGAAAACGCAAGAAGAAAAAACTCGAAAAAAAGGTGCCCTCGCCGTCCACATGCCGCAGGCCCGCCTCTCGCTGCTCTCCGGACTCTCGAGGCTCTTCTCCGACGACGAGGCAGCGACTGAGACAGCTGCAGCAGGGGCGGCGACAGCAGCAGCTGCCGCCGGAACCGAAGGAGCAGGAGCAGGGGCGGGGGCGGGGGAGGGGGGAGACTGCTTCTTCGCCCCCGCCCGGCGGAGGAGCAGCGGCAACGGCCAGCAGCAGCAGCAGCAGCAGCAGCAGCAGCAGCAGCAGCAGCAGCAGCAGCAGCAGCAGCTTCGGTCGCACCAGCTGCTGCAGCTGCGGTGGCCTCTGGCGGCGACGACGGCGGCAGTCGCCGCCTCGGCTCCCCCGTCGCTCCTGCCTCCGCCGCCGCCGCTGCGCCTCCCCTCTTCGGAGGGAGACAGCGGCGGGGGCGGGAGCAACCCCTTCTTTTCCTTTGAGCCCTTCTCTTCTCGCCGCCCCTCGAGGGAATCGCATGGAGGCGGGGGCGGGGGCGCCTGGCTGCCGCCAAAGAAGAGGGAGGCGAGTTTGTCCTCTCTTTTTTGTCTCGACCCTTTTTTTCGCTTTCGAAGAGGCACCAACACAAACAAAATGACTTCTTTCCTCTTCTTCTTCCTCGTCTTCTTTCCGATCACACAACAGCGCTCTTCTTCCGACGGCGGAAGCGGAGGAGGAGGAGGAGGCGCCGCGAGCGGCAGCTTCGATGACTTCCTCTCCGGCTGGGCTCTCGTGGCGGGATTGGGGGGAGGGCCGGGAGGGAGCGGGGGAGGGGCGGCCGCCGCCACCGACAACGACGACGCCGACGCCGAGGCCCGGGCCCGGCGCGCGAGCGGCGCCGAGGCAGAGGCCGCCCACGCGGCAGCGGCGGCAGTCGCTGCTCCCGCGGCGGCAGCTTCTCTGGTCCCCCCGTCTGCGCTCCCGCGAAGGGACCGGGCGCAGCACCAGCAGCACCCCCTCTCTTCCATCCCCGAGGGCGGCAGAAAGGACGCGCCGCGCAAGGAAGAGAAGCGGAGGAGAGGAGAAGGAGAAGGAGAGGAGGAGGAGGAGGAGGAGGAGGACGAGGAGGGAGAGGGAGCGAAGAAGAGGAAGAAGAAGAAGAGGAAGGAGAAAAAGGAGAGTGAGAAGCGAAAGAGGGAGAAGGAGCAGTGGGCTTTCGAGGAAATGAGCCCCTCGCCCGTCACGCCCCCCAAAGAGCTCAAAGCGCCGGCGACGACGAAGCAGAGAGCGACAAGAATCGGAGGAGCAGCAGCTGCTGCAGCGGTGATGACGGCGACAGAAGCACCGGCAGCGAGGACAGCGATGGGGGGAGCAGCGACGACAGACACGGCAGCAGCGGGGGGAGCAGCGGCGGCGACGGGCTCGCCCCCTCCCCCGCGTCCGCCGCCGCCGCCGCCGCTGCTGCTGCCGCCGCCGTCCTCGAGCTTCCGAGGAGTCTCCTGTCATCGCGCCACGGGAAGGTGGGAGGCGTCGATCTGGCTCGGGAAGCGGCAAGCCTACCTCGGTGAGAGGGGACGCTTTCGGTTTTCTTTGTTTCGTTGTTTTTTCGGGAGGGGAAGAGAACAAATTGACGAAGAAAAAAAAACTCAAAAACTCAAAAGCAAAACAGGCGGCTTCAAGAAAGAGTCCGACGCCGCCCGGGCCTACGACGTCGCCGCCCTCGCCTGCAGGGGCCCCGAGAAAGCTTTAACCAACTTCCCCCCGGAGGAGTACCTCGAGGAGATCGCGGCGCTGGCCGAGGCGGGGGGCGTCCCCCTGCCGAGCTCGAGTCCTCCTTCGTCTTCGTCGCAGTCGTCGTCGGCGGCGGCGGCGGCGGCGGCCGCGGCGGCGGCCGCGGCGGTGGCCGCGGCGGCGCTCCCTCCCCCTCTTTCGCTCCCTCCCCCAGCGCTTTCTCTCGAGACGCTCCCTCTGCTACCCCATGACCTCGTCGTTGCCCACGTCCGCCGGCGCTCCACGGCGTTCGCGAGGGGTCGTAGCCCGTTCCGCGGGGTGTCGGGCGAGGAGGGGAGGTGGGAGGCGAGGATCGGGGCGCTGTTCGGGAGGAAGAACGTGAGTTGTGAGAAGAAAAAGGGTATTTTCTTTCCTTCTTCTTTTTTTCTTTTTTTCTGCTCTATTCCTCAACCTCGGCCCCTATCTAAAATTAAATCATAATCAGGTCTCCCTCGGGGTCCACGGCTCCGAGGAAGACGCCGCCAGGGCCTACGACCGCGCGCTCATCATGGAGAAAGGTGGGGGAAGAGGAGGAGAGAGAGGGAGAGGGGGAAACGGCGCGCAAGTTTCCGAAAATGGCGAAGAAGAAAAAAAAACTGACCCAAAAAAACAAAAAACAAAAAAACGTTCCCTTCTTTTCAGGCCGGTCGGCCAAGACAAACTTCCCGATCGCCGACTACGACGCCGAGGTCGTCGCTGCGATCGCTGCGGGAGTTGCCGTCGCAGCTCCTGCTGCCGTCGCTGCTGCAGCTGCAGCCGCTTCCGCTGCCGTTGCCGCTGCCTCTTTCCCTCGCGGCGGGGGCGGCAGCACCAGAAGCGCTCCGACGACGGCAACGGCAGCGACAGCGAAAGGGGGCATGCTCCGCGCCCCGGCCCCCGCAGCGACGGTCACGGTCGCCCAGCTCGCCGCGGCGCTGACGAGGCCGAAGTAGAAAAAGGGAGAAAAAACATTGAGCACTGAAGTTTCTAGTTTACAAAAGTTATTTTACATTTTCTTTTCGTTCATTCCGTTTATCAAGTAAAGGAAAAAAGTATCTCCTTTTCTCTTTTTTCAGTCCTTCTCTTCCGCCTCCCGGCCCTGCCAGTACTTCCTCCCGTAGTCCAGCAGGAGCTCCTCTCCCGGGAAGAGATCTCTTGATGCGTACAGCTCGACCCTCCTCTCTTTCCGGCGGGTGATCCTCGAAATGTTGCTTCTTCTTGAAGAATGGTTTATCAAACAGGGGGAGAAGCGCGAGAGCCCCTCCTTTGTAACCCCGCCTCCTTCTTCTTCTTCTTCCTCTTCTTCTTCTTCTTCTTCTTCTTCTTCTTCTTCTTCTTCTTTTCCGCAGCCGCCACCGCCGCCGCTGCTTTCTAGGAGCTCCCGGGCGAGGGGCGCGCCGTCGAGGCAGAAGCCGCCGCCGCAGCCTATGCAATAGTCCCCGACTCCTCCCGGGTACCTTTCCCAGAAGGCCCGCTCGCTCAAGAGGTCGCCCTCGTAGCACCCCAGGAACGAGCCCCGGGGCAGGAGTGAAAGAGGCTGCTCTCTTCCTTCCGCTCCGGCGGTTCTCTCTCTGACGTAGACCCCGCGCCCGCGGCCATCCCCTGCGTCGCGGACGACGAGGTGAGGGCGGCCGTCGGGGCGCAGAGAAGAGGAGGAGGAACCGGAAGAGGAGGAGGGAGAAGGAGGAGAAGAGCCAGAAGAGGGAGGAGAGGGGGCGACCTCGGGCAAGACCTCGACGAAGAGGCGGGGGCCCTCGACCTCGAGGTGGAGCCTCTCCCCAAGGCTCAGCTTCGCTGCGGCGAGGGAAAGCCCCGTCGCTGCCACCAGGGCCGCGGAGGCCGTCGCGGCTGCCTCAATGGCGTCGAGGAGCTCCGGCTGGAAAGATACCAGCCCTCCCGCGGAGCCGGACCCCGCGGCGACGGCCGCAGCGGCCGAGCCGACAAGCGCGGCGGCGCTCAGCCCGATGCCGGCCTTCTTGACTTTCCGAATGCGCTGGATCTTGTCGAAAGGGCTGCTAATTGACTGTTGCTGCTGCTCTCCTCGCGCCCGGGCGACCTTGTCACTGGGAGGCTGCTGCTGCTGCTGTGGGCTCCCGGCGCGAGGGGCAAACGGGCGCCGGCGGAGCAAGAGTTGCGATCGCATTGTTCTTTTTTTTTTTTCGCCGCGAAGACAAAAAAAGTGATCGAGGCCTTTCGTCCAAACCCTCCTCTCGCCCTCCGCTCGGCCCGCGTGACTTGCGCCGTCGTCACCTCGCTCAACCGCCGCAGCACGCTGCTACAAATTCCCCCGCCGCAGCCCATCGTCGATCGCCTCGGCCCGGAACTCCCCCAGCAGCGACCGGAACCCCTCGTTGAACACCGAATAGGCGCTCGCCTCCCCGGGCTTCCTCTCGCCGAGGTTGCAAAAGATGGCGACCACGATCGAAAGTAGGATGAAGAGCGGGCCCAGCGAGTAGAGCGAGGACACCTTCGCTCCCAGCGGCCAGAGCAGCAGGAACAGCCAGAAGTTGCGGGGGATCCGGACCAGCACCGCGAGGACAGATTCCGGGAGGAGGCCGCGGCGGCGGGCCCCTTCGGCCAGGAGGCGGGCGAGCTTATTGGCGGGAGGCCGGTAGAGCAGCGGAGCGTCTTGGTCGTCGTCAGAGTCGGAGTCGTTCTCGATCCCTCCTCCGCCTTCGCCGTTGTGTCCCCGCGCTGCTGCCTCTCCTCCTGCTGCTGTGGCGACGTTGCGTCGCCTGACCCGCTCCGGTGGGAGCCTGGGAGCCGGGAGCGCGAGCACGACCGCGCCGTCGGCGAAGAGCGGCTCTCCGTCACGCTCGTGTTGGCGCTCTCCGCCGAGTTCGGGGCCCGCTGCTGCCGCGGCCGGAGCGGAGGAGGGGGAGCGAGGAGGAGAGGACGGGGAGGAAGGGCGCAGGCTCGAGAGCAGGACCCTCTTGCCGGAGAGCGTGTCGACCAGCACGAGGTCGTTCGCAGCGGCGCCGCTGATCGAAAGGGCTTGCGAGATGAGCTTCGAAGCTTGGGAATTCGAGCAGTTGGGGGGCAGAGTAAGCTGAACGTCATTGCCCGACAGGAGCTGGAGCGTGACGGAGATCGACTTCATTTTCTTTTCCGGGACCTCTGCAGGGCGCGTTTCTCTCGGTATTTTTGCTTTGTCTCCTTTGATCTCGCGAGGAGAGGGAGCTATTGATGCCGTGTCGCCCCCCATGTGCGCGGAGAGTGGAAGAAAAGGGCGCCAAGCGGTCACCAGAAGAGAGGCGGAGCGCGATCGTTTGATCGAAACGATGAAAAATGAAAGAAACAAAAAAACGTCGAGCTCTCCGATGGGAATTGCCACACCATTTTTTTCTTTACACGCCCAATTTGATCCCCCATCAAAGCATCGAACTATGACGCTCTCCTGCCTGCGCCCCTCGCTCCCAGCGGCGCTCGCGCCACGAGCTGCTGCTTCTTCTCTGCGAGCAGCAAGATCCCGGCGATGCGCCTTCGCCAAAAGGTCCCCCGCGCGCGCTCTCGCCGCCTGCTCGCCGTCGGCGTCGCCGAGACCCGGCCTCGGCTCTCGGACCCCTCTCTCCCCTTCCCGCTCCGCCTGCCGCGCCGCCCGCGACGAGCGGCCCCCTCCCCCCTCCACCTCCCTCGTCGACGCCGCGGGCTCGCTTGCAGCCCTCGCCCTCTGGGGCGCGCTGCTCCTCTACGCCCTCAACTTCTCGCCCAACCAGACCCCGGCGCGGGACATGTACTTCCTGGCGAAGCTGGTCCCGGGCTCGGGCGCCCCCGACGACGGCGTGGCCGTCAACCGGGTTTTCGCCGCGCTCTTCAACGCGATGGGGGTGATGCCGGCGCTCTACGCCGCGCTGCTGATCCCAGCGGGGAGGAGCGGCGGCGCCAAGAGGGGCGCAGGCGAGGGCGACGGCGGCGGCGGCGGCTTTCCCTTCCCGCCGCGGCTGCCCGCCTTCCCCTTCGTCGTCGGCTCCTTCGCGCTCGGCTTCTTCGCCCTGGGGCCCTACCTCGCGCTCTGGACCCCGGCCCCTGCCGCGGAGTCCCTCCCCGAAGCCGACAGGGACGGCCCCAGGGACGCGACGGCGCCGCCGAACCCGGAGGCCCTCGAGAAGAACGGCGCCGTCGGGGCCGTCGCGCTCAGGGCGCTCGAGTCCCCGGTCACCGCCGCGATCCTGCTGCTGGGCGCCCTCTCGCAGGCCTGGCTCGCCGCGACCGCGGGCCCCGCCGCGTGGAACGAGTTCGCGCGCCTCTTCGACGAGTCTCGACTGGTGCACGTGACGTCGCTCGACTTTTTGGCGCTCTCGAGCTTTATTCCCTTTTGGGTCTCTCTAGACGCGGGCTCGAGGAAATGGTCGGGCGCGTCCTTCGCCGCGGCGCTCGGGGCGGTCCCGCTGGTGGGTCCCGCTCTGTACCTGGCGCTGAGGCCGAAGGCGGAGTGGAAGAAGAAGGAGTGATATTTTTTCTATTTTCTTTTCTACCTCGGGGAAATGAAAAACAAAACATTTTTTACCGAACAAAAACTGGACTCTCTCGCGCTCTCTCTCTTCTCTCTCTTTCTCTATATATATCATCTCAGCGCCTGATCTTCGCCCACAGGATAACCAGCACGCACAGCCCCAGCGCGCCCGCCACGCCCCACGCGATCATCTTGTTGGCCGCGACCCGCCGGGACATCACGCCCAAAATGCGGCGCGCGCCCGCGATCGAGTCGTCGGCGCCGCGCAGCGCGTCGGAGGCGTGGACTATCGTCTCGCGCTGGCGCTGGAGGTCCTGCAGGATCGAGACGCCGAGCTCCTGGAGGAGGTCGGAAAAGTGAGAAAGGCGGGGAAGGAGAAGAAGCAGGAGGAGTAAGCAAAGTGGCAGTGGAGTTTTCCAGAAGTGGGGGGCAGAGGGGGGGGTGAGAGTTTTGAAAGGAAATGGTTAGTCTTTTTTTTTCAGTCTTGCCTCCCGAGCCACGGGAACCACGCCCCCATCCTCTTGAGGGCGCGGCCGCCCGCCGCGAGGGACCCGTCGGTCTCGGCCAGCCGCTCGCGGGACCGCTCGATAGTGGCCCTCTGGGCCGCCAGGGACTCGAGGATCGAGGCTCCCAGAGCCTTTTGGAGGGTTGGGTTTTTTTTTCGGAAAACTTTGTTCGTGGGCCAAAGCATAGCCTCTTTTTTTTTTTAGTCCCCCAACCCCCCCGCTTTATCGCCCCTCTCAAAAAAAAATCAAGAACCCGCGCTCTTATCTTACCTCCGTCTGCAGCAGCTGCGCCCTTCCCTGCGCGATCCTCTCGCCGGACCGCTCGATGCGCTCGCCCGCCGCCAGCACTCGGTCCCGGTCGTTGCTTGAACCCGCGCCGAAACCTCCGCCGCCACCACCGCCGCCGCCGCCGCCTCTGCCGCCGCCGCTGGTCGTCGCGCCGCCGCCGAGGCCCAGCTCTGCGCGCGCGAGGTCCCCGGCGTTGCTGCTGGTAGTAGTGCTGCTCGCGGCCGCTGCCGCCGCCGCCTCTCTCGCCCTCCTGGCCAGCGCCGCGGCGTCCGCGCGGTACGACGCGACCTTGGCGCCCAGCGCCCGGCCGCGCGCCGCCGACGTCGGGGCCGCGGACCGCGCCTCGAGCTCCATCCGCGAGAGGACGGCCTCGGCCTCGGAGAGGTCGCGCTCGATGTCGCGCACCGCCCTGCGGCGCGCGTCTGGGTTTTTTTGGGGGGGGAGGGACGAAAAGAGAGAGAGAGAGCGGAGAGGGAGGGGAAGAGGTTGAGGAAAGGTTGTCGCTTGCGCGATGGAAGATGAAAGGAAAGACGACAGGGCATCGGTCTTTCTCACCTGCGCTGCCCAGCCCGCCCAGCCCTTCGAGCTTCCTCGCCACTTCGGTCGCCTTGGCGCAGTACTCGGCATCGTACTCGTCGAAGAGCGCGGTCGAGGGGTCGCCGGACGACATCGTTTTTTTCTGCGACGGAAGGGATGCGGCAGTTTCGAAGTGTTTTGACGGGCGAGCGGAGAGAAGGCTCTGTCTCTCTGCTTTCTCTCTCGTGTGTCTGCTCTGTCTTTTGCCTTCGCCGCTGAGAGTGAGATGCCGGGGCCTCTCTCTGCGAAGGAAGAAGAGAGAGAAAGAAGGACGACAGAACGAGCAGCGAAGAAAGAGAGAAGCGCTCTGCTGTCGCAGGGTGGGGAAAAGAAGGCAACAACGAAGAGTGAGATACACGTGGCAAATACAATCGAGTTTTGTTTTGTTTTGCGAGAAGAGAGAGTTCAATCTCTCTCTCTCCCTCCCTCGCCTCGCTTCCAGGGAGAAAGAGGAGAGGGGCTTGCTTTCGTTTCCCTCTGAAGTTCTCTCTCTGTCTTAGCAGCAATGGGAGTGAAATGGTGAGTGTGAGAGTCGGGGAAAAGGGAAGAGAGCTAGGCAAGCAATTCCTTCGATCGATGGTCGTTCTCGACCTCTCTCTGACTTTCATCGTGCCCACGTCAAAAAACCCCAACCGCGCCTCAGGATCCTCCTCTGGAACCCTTCACCGGGAGGAGGAGGAGCAGCAGCAGCAGCAGCAGCAGCAGCAGCAGCAGAAGGAGCGTCAACGGGAGCAGCAGCGGCGGGCA
>Ga0210003_1004788_pt1 | contig 10571 bp, 10 predicted proteins | sample LantaG_FD_182804 | JGI IMG/M metagenome (GOLD analysis project Ga0210003, IMG submission 182804) | Deep subsurface microbial communities from Baltic Sea to uncover new lineages of life (NeLLi) - Landsort_02402 metaG (SPAdes) (version 2) | ecosystem: Environmental > Aquatic > Marine > Oceanic >...
TTGCTATATTTTTATGTAAAGCCATATTTATGCTCCATGCATCCTGAATCTTGGGCGTTGACTACCTGAATTCTGTAATTCCTCATGCCAGACAATCGGATGGTCAACCGTAATCTCATCCAGCACCTGCGTCTCATAGCCAGCTTTGGATATCGTGAATACGTGGGGACTTAAAGTATCTGTTTGTACTCCAGCTAAAAACCATGTTTTCCAATATGAAATAATCTGTTCCGCAATATCACCGCCTGCATTTGTTGTAACTGTTCCTGCTGCCCAGACTGGATTACCAAGTCGGTCTTCACAATCTACGACAACGCCTGCCAAATCAACCCCGTCTTTATCTGCTATATGAATATTGCAGGTATATTGTTTATAACAAGCTTTGTCTGCACCCCCTCCAGTCGGCCCACGTATAGCGCCATCAAAAATGCAATCAATTAATTTTTGGTCGGCCCAAATATTATATATATCTAAACCATTGGTTGTTATGTCATACATTTCAATATTACTGGCTGAACATCCACCACTAGAAGGAGAAAAACCGCCAATAGAACTTTTGACATCAAATGAATTTATGGTTGCTGCCCCTTCCAAAAGAAGACCCAATTTGGTAGTAAAGATTTTACAATTTGTAATTTCAGGTGTCCCATCAAACCGAAGTCGGGCTAATCCCATAAAAATAGTATCAATAAATTCATTATTATCATTACTTAAACTTATAAATAAATTTTTCGAGTTACCATCAGAAGCACTACAGGTGCATTTCCAAGTTGAACCATAAGACAACACAGTTCCTGCACCTACAAGTCCTTTGCTTCCAGTAAAGTAATTAAACACATCGGCAGAAGTTTGTTGCCAATGCCAAACGCTTCCGAGAGTTCCAGTATCAGAACTTATTTTTTCTCCAGTTTTTAAAGTAGCATTTGCTGTTGGCACGATACCAAACCCCTTGCTTATTATAATAATTTCTTGTAGTGAAATAAAATAAGTAGAAACCCCTCCATCCCCAATATTAAAATTACAATCCAGCCTATATGCCCCACCTCCCAAATCACCAGCAAAGTCATAATCCCAAATTACACCCCATTGTCCCTGAACTGCATCTATTGTCCCCACGCCGTCGGCAAAGCCCGTGCAGTCAATATCCGTTATGGTTCTCCAGTATTTCGCAGAAGTATAAGCTCCGTTCCCAGCGGCTACGTTTATGGACTCATTTTGTGCATTGCCCCAGGCGTCCGTTCCTGTTATGTCGACGGTGTCCCCCGCTCCAGCGTTCGTGCCTGCTAAAGTGAATGTGATTTGTAAAGCACGGAGTTCAACGGGTCGAATAAGCCTATCAAGCACAAGATTCAATGCTGTGGCAATGGCATCCATAATGGTATACGTACCAGCACGGTCGGCAACAACGAAATCCGCAAAAGTCGCAGGTGTTCCTGCCGTGCCGCCAGTTACGGTTATGATATTAGTTGCTGGGATATAACCAAATGCGATTGCCATTATTCAGGTTTCCTCCAGAGTATGAAGTTGCTGTGTGCATCCAAAGCGTCTTTCGACTGATTCAGGATGTTGCGAACAGCCGAACCCTCGCTCTTAATCTCAGCATCAACATCAATGAAATTTGAGCCAGCTATGATTTCATCAATCCTGGCTACCGTCTCCTGAAGTACGTTATAAGCATTCTCAACCTGTGCTCTGAATTCAAACACAGCGTCCATAGCCTCATTGGTCTGCCAGGCAGAATTTAGTTTAATTTTTATTGCCATTTATTTCTCCTTCTCCGCCGCCTCAATCATTTTATTTCTAGGTGGCATTTTCAAAGCCTTTGCATAGCCAGCCTCAATGACTGTTGCTGCAAACTTCGGTCTGGAATCCCTACGGAACCTATCACCCTTCTTCCAGCAGCAAGGCCAGTCCCTAATAAATTCAATCATCTCTTCTTTCATTTAGACCTCTTATGAAAAGGATGGGGAGGCGAACCGAAATCCGCCTCCATTCCTTTTATCGTTCAGTCTGATTAATCAGACAACGCAGCATATTTGTAGCGTGCCCTTTTTCTCCGAATAAGAACACCAACTACAGCATTTGCTGCTCCAGTTTCCGTCACCAAAATTCCTACAGAATGAAAACCATCATTCACATCTAACTGTTCGCCTCGAATCTGAATCCTGGTAACAGCATCATCTGTTGTGACTGTGGTAGTTACGCTTGTAGCTTGTGGGGTAGAGCCGTCTGTCTCCCAGATGGTACAGGTCAAAGAAGCGTCGCCGGTTAATGTGCCTGTGAATATTTCAAATACGGCAAGATCAAAGTTTGCTAAACTGAAATAAGTGGTGGTATTTGAATCATCATTCAGGGCGGTATTAATAGCCATCGCTACATCTAAATCTTCATGCTCGCTGTCTTTATGTACATTTCCCATTTTTTTTACCTCCTATTAGCTAGTTGTCGTCAATACTATGAATGCGCTCAAGGTGTTGCCTCCCCTATCCGGCGTTATTGCCGAAGTCATAAGGGGCTGACCATCCACCCTAAGCACAATCTTCCAAAATGTCTCATCAGTCTTCCATCCCACATCGGAGACATCGACATGACGGGACGCCGAAATCCTCATCTCCCTATCGGCTATCAGATAATGACCGTGGCCAAAGTCGCAGAGGGCGATGTCGCCCTGAGTTCCCATAGCCTGGCATTTCTCTGTTACAATAAAGGGCAATCCCCAAAGCAATCGGTTGTTAAGGTCGAGAAACGTAGCTTGATTAGCCGCCGATGCCGTAGCCTCGAAAAGCTCATCAATAACACCAGGGTTTATCAACCAAGCTGCACTCTCCCAGCCTTGAGGCAAAAGCCTCTCTGCCATGTGTGCAATATCTGTCCAGTCCAAAAGTCCAACAGCATTTCTTGTAACTGTGATGAGAGAACCATTGCCGGCATTGATTGCCCCTAAGGGAACGCCTGCTCCGGAACCCCACAGGAAATAATCATCCTCGATAAATCTTAATGCCTGCCCGAAAGCAAACTTCATGAAGTCACCGAATTTGCCGTAATCGTTCTCCAACTCATTACTGACCCAGCTTCCTCCGACCAACTTGTGGATATTGAGTTCAAGCTCTCCAAGAGCGGGCTTGGAAATCACCGCAGTTTTCTGCCCTCTCTCCTCTATCCACTCGAATGTTATCCCACCAAAGATATTGCAACTCCTGTCGGTCTCTACAAATCTTCTTACTTTTACCGAATCACTCGTGGCTTTAATTACTGCACCTTTGGCAACTCTTGCCCTGACAATTGAATTTTCCAACGCAGCATGATAAATCTCATCTGCCCATTGTTCAGGAACCAAAGCGCCGCCCTGAGAATCTGTGGCCTCTTCCATATGGCCAGCAGTCTTTTCTAAGATTAGCCGACTATCCGGTGTACCTTCGCCATCATAAGCCTTGCGGACTTTGACCAGAAATTCACCTAGACATTTGAATCCGCCTGTTTTATCTTTGTATCTCATCTATGCACCTTAACTTGTGGCGTTATCTAGCACAACAAATGGAGATATGGAAGTCACAGGAGCTGCCGCATTTCTAGGTGTCAAGACACTCTGCGGCCAGCATTGACCAGCAACTCTAAGAACGAATCTCCAACAATCCTCATCTGTCGTAAATGCAACGTGGGAACTGAAGTCTATTGTGATCGGCTGGCGGTCGAAAATGAGGTAATACCGCATATCGAAATAGCCAACATCTCCTTGTGTGCCTAGAGCCGGCATCTTCTCACTAATGAAAAACGGCCGTCCGAAGATTCTGCCCGGAATAGGATTCTGAACACCCATATCCCGATTGATCCAGATAGGATTACTGGCGGCTGCCGGAGCGACATCACCGGAGGTCATCCCGATAAGATCAGGAAGAACGCTGGGATTAATCACCCAAACGGCATAAGGATGGGAAGTGGGAAGCATACAAGCAAACATTTCCCTCAGGTCCTCAAAAAATACACGGTTGGCCGTATTCCTGAAAACGGTCTTGAGGCAGTTGCAGTTTTGAATTCCAACCGGCTGTCCGGCACCAGTCCCGTTTATGAAGGCATCGTCTTCAAAATAGCCCCATGCGGAACCAAACATTTTCTTGATCAGAGGGACAAGCGCAATAGCGGAATCATCTCGAAGTTCATGGCTAAGATAGGTAATACCTGCCAATTTGTGCGGGGTTAGCTCTAACTGTCCGAATGTGGGTTTCGTGGCATCCTTCACTCCTTTCTCACCAAGCCATTTTGCCTGCACTCCGCCAAATACGGTTGTCGCATGAGAAGTGTCATCCACATAGGGAATCTTTATTGAATCTGTTTTGATTGGGGGGATGACCGTGGCTCCATTGGGTCTCACGATCGAATTCTCAAGGGCAATCATCTGCAACTCTGATCTATAAACCTCAGGCACAAGGAATCCACCCTGGCTGTCGTCACCCTCTACCATGTGACCTGCCGTTTTGATCTCACCTCTTAAAGTGATGAATCTCAAACGCGGATCAACTGCTCTTTTTGGTAAATCGATAGCCTTGGCTTTAATTACTGCATCCAGGAATTCTGCGGCGTTTTCAAATTCATTTGTTTTCTTTTCTGCCTTAACCAATTCCTCATCAGGTTTCAACCCGGCAATAATCTCTTTTACTTTGCTATCCAGATTCACACCAATTCCATCGGACAACTCGTCCATCTTTTCTTCAACTGATTTCTTGACGAATTCGTCAATGGCTTCTTTCGCTGTGTTCTTAACTATTTGCTTGAGCTCATCTTCTGTCATGGTTTTTTTATCTTTGTTTTCTTCACTCAATTTTTTATTCCATTTTCTACTGGCTTTTAAATTTCAGGTTCTTCAACTTATCTTTATGCCTGATGTCTCTGTAGATTCGGCATCTGTCAACTGGTTAATCTAAGCTAACCTCCGTCAACTGCCTCACTCTACTGACATCTCTGAAAAAGAACAGCCTACTCTTTCCCGAAGCCAGCATGATTAATTAACTTCATTGTTCACATGAATAATAAAATCGATTAATCATTTGGCGGTGGAGGCCAATCTTTTATACTTGGTATTTTAGGAAGGCTTTTCTCATCTAGATTTTTGAGAAATTTCCCTAATTTCCAATGAAAAATAATTGCCTCTTTAATTTTTTTAAACATTATTTCTCCCTTGATTTAATAGAGACGGGAGGGTTAAAATAGAAATGGCCTTTAAGCTGGTTGCTGTTAATCCATTCATCTCTAACGTGGCCTCCTTGAAGAGCCTGGGAGGTGGTGGCAACCGCCTCCCGTCTCTATTATTTAATCATTATCTTTCCTTTCTGTATTCCTGGTTAATCACAGGTAAATTGTCATTCCACCATCGCCTAAAATCTTTCGTATTGCACTTGAATATCTTTGCCAACTGAGGTAGGGCATTGCCCTCTTTGTACTTTTTCACGACCTGAATGATGTTAAGGCTCAATTTCTTTTCAGCCTCCGCTTTCAACAAAGGATATTCCTTCTCTAGTTCTTCCCTGATGGCTTTGGCTCTTCCGGCATCTGACTTTAAGAGCTTTGTTATCACGGTCGCCCTCGCATTCACCCATTCTATCAACCGCCTTTCATTCACATTCATCTCATAGGCAACCTTGCTAGTCGGCCAGTTAAGCACCCGCTTAAAATAATCCCACTTAACAGTATTCTCCAGCGTCTCGATATGATCTAAATCTGTTTTATTCATCATTCCACTCTCCCCATCTTCTTTTTAAGCTTAATGTCCACAGCCTCATCCAAAGACTTGTTAAATAACACTTTCAGGTTATCACCGCTCAGTATCTTTCCAACTGCTTCGGCCAGCTTTTCATCCAGACTAACTTTCTTGCCATCCTTCTCTACAATGAATTGCTTTTCCCTCTCTATCTCTGCCGTCCTTTCCTCCTCCCTGTTGGGTGGTTCTGTCGCGGTGTATAACTCATCCAGCCGTTCCTTGAGTTTTATCAAGGCGTCAACCGTATCCTTCACCAGTGTACGGTTCTTAGTGCTTAGGACTCGGCCCTCCTTGAGTTCGGCAACCTGTTCAGTCAGTCCTTTGATGGCAAGTTCAAGACTAGTATAATCAATGGATTCTATTTCTTTAATTTGACTATTAATGTTTTTTTCTATATGTTTCATCTCAATTTCCTTATCTACTCTAACCTCAATGTCCCCATCAACCCATTTCACTTTTCCCCAAATAGCTTTAATGTCAGTTTTATTTTCCCTTATCTCCTCTATCAGCTCCCTTTGCTCTATCAGCTTATCAAGACTTTTAAGTAATGCTTTGCCTATTTCAGTCTCATCCTCTTCTGCTATCATCTTGGCAAACTCAACAAGCTCCTTTAAATGTGCTCCTGAGAAGCCCTTCGTTTTCTCCACGATATCATCAAGCAATTTCTCTTCTATTTCTCCTGCCCAAAGCTTTAGCATTTCCTTCCGTTCTTTCTCCTTCGGTAATTCAAAATTGATTATGTGATGAAATCTGCCAGGCCTATCCAAAAGAGCATCGGGAAGTTTCTCCGGATAGTTTGATGTCATTATAGTAATCAGTCCCTTGTTCTGTTTTATGCCATCCATTTCTGTCTTAACCAGATCCGTCACGAATTCCATTTCTCCCCTAAGCCAAGTATCTATATCCTCAAGGAATAGAATCGATGGGGCTAAGTCACGAGCTAAAGAAAAGCTCAACGACAAAGCTCTCATCGGCCCAATATATCTAAAATCCCTGCTTGATACCCAGATAAAGGTTGTATCCAATTCGTTCATCAATACCCGTCCCGTCTTAGTTTTGCCTGTGCCAGGGGGACCGATGAACAGCAATCCCCTGCCTGTAAGGTCTTTGCCTTTCTTCTCCAGAAAACTGGCCGACTTGATTATCGAATCCTTATATTTTGCATCCAGAATCAGGTTATCCCAATTGTCGCCTGGCTCATCCAGGAATTCTCCACTCAATGCGAACTTCTCGCCTCTAAGATAATTGTTCTTATAAGCCCAGCTATGTACTTTGTCGAGAAGCTCTTTATTCCATTCTTTGTTTTTATTTGAGGTAACTATTGAAACATTAATCCCACTCCAACCGGTATTAAATTTCACTATAAGCGGCTTATTGTCCGCATCATAAAAACAGACTCCACTAATGAGAAAGTCGTCTGACTTCTCGGAATTGAGCTTAATCACTTCATATACCGGAGGGGTTTCATAGCCATCCCAAGTAAAGCACCTGGTGTCTTTCAGCTTGAAATCGCCCAGAATCTTTTTGAATCCAGCCAGATATGTTCCGAGCAATGGACTGGGAACTGAATAGCTATTGAGAAATATCTCCTTGACTTTGCATTCCAAGAACTTCTCATACAAGGCATAATTAAATGTCGCTATGGGAGCATCAACTGCCGCCACGTCAAAAACTTTAGATAACGATTTGTTCCATCGTTCCTTGTATTCGAGTTCTTTTATCTCTATATTATTAAATTCCTTGTGTTCCGACACCCACTTTTTCGCTTCTTCCATTGTCCATTTTTTAACATCAAACAAATACGTAATTACCTTTTTGCATGTTCCGCAATATAAAGCCTTGATTCCCTGTGATGCTGATATGGTTATTGTCCTGATTCTGTGACCATCATGACCTGTACTTACTGGAATCCTATGATATTGCTCAGTCGTCTCTGGTTTGGTGATGATTTCTTTTCCATGAATCTTTACCTCTCCAAATTCATTATGTCCAATCGGAAAAGGATTTTCGTCATCCTTCACCACTTCAATCTCTCTATTGTCTATAAATTCCATCTCTTCTTTTGTAACCATAATCTCTCTGTCCTTAACAACCTCTATCTCTAAGTCCTTCTTGAGGCGGTCGGATATAAGTCCCTTCTCCACTGCCAAAGTCAATGCTTCTGGGCAACTAGGAATCGGGACAATGGAATATTCTAGGAGCTCCCATTTCTTGTATATCCGCCCTGGTTTTTCCTTTTTATCCTTTGTTTCAATATCTTCCCATTCGATAGGTATGAAACCCACCGACCATCCTTTCAGTAGTGGGCCAGTGCCTTCAATGTCTTCTGAGCATGCTCTGTATATCTCATCGCCTCTTTCACTCTTGGCAAAAACAGTTTTGGCAACAAGTCCCTTATCATCTTTTTTAATCCAAATGTTTTTCCCTACTGGTAAAGACTTATAATCATGCCCTAGCATAACAACAGGATTTTTCTTGTAGTTTTCTAAATCCACTCCTTCAGGCAACAACTTTTCGCCATCCCTATCCACAGCATCAGTCGATATGTAGCTGATAACACTGCGCTTCTGCTTGTCGACCTCTTGCTTCTCCGATGTGTAATATTTCCTTACAAACGGAATCTCATCCTTTTTGATATGCAGTCTCTTAGCCAGTTCACCAGCCATATTAGGATATTCATTTATGAATTTAAGATTTTCAGTTATTACTTTCATCATTACCTCCTAATCCTCTATATAAGCTGCTACCGTACAACGACACCTAACATGCCGGGGCGGCGCTTCTATATCCTCATAATCATTCTTGAATGTGAATTTCTTCCCATCCCTTTCTAACACTTCATCAGGATCGCCCAGATTGAAATAATTCTCTTCCAATCCTATTACTCTCCCATCTAATTGTTCACAGCTCGGACAGGTTAATTTATCTATATAGGCTACCCAAATCTTCTTCTTCACAACCCCACTCTGCCTATAGACATTCAACGCAGCCTTATTCGATGCTCGGATAACCTGATTTTGTGCTATCATCTTAGCCCGTCTGAATCCCCAGTCATCATAAGTCTCATACACTCGCCTCACAAGCTCTGGCACGCCCTCACCTGCATTCATACCTTCGATAAGCTCTGCCCTCAGTTTAGCCACGTTCACCTCTTCCAGCTTTTTCGAGAACATAGGCGTATAGCTCTCCAGCCATTCCTGGACCTTCGGATCGGTCACATCGAATATCATGTTGAAGTCGTAAAGCGAGACAATTCTGGGACCTTCCTTGTCCATAACCTCAATGAATATTCCTGATGCTCCATTAGCTAGCTTCTTCTCGAACACAGCCGTTGGATACAGGATGCTATCCACCTTATCCTTCTGCAGCCATGCCTTCTTCATCTTCTTCAAATTAGCCACTAATATCCGCTTCTCCTCATCCCATACCTGCTTCAGCATCGTCTCGAATTTCTTCTCATAAGGACTGATAGCCTTGAAGAGTGCATTGAATAGCATGTCATGAGCTTGCTTTTTGTCATCTTCTTTTACAGCCTCTTTTAGAGAATCTATTAACATCTGTCTGAAAATAACGATTGTATTATCAATAATTCTAGGCTTGCAGACTTCAATAGCCACCTTTTCGGCAAGCTCGCTAGTCAGGAAGTTCGGATTGATCACCCCAAAGCCTCCTTAACGTTTTTCATCACCTTTTCAGCAAACCGTTTTGCTTGCTCTTCTATTGGCTCGCTTCCAAGCGGCATTAGCCTATTATCGATATAAGCCACATCGCCGCCCTTGATTTCTTCCAATCCCTCTTCCGCCCTAGCCTCATTTATTGTCATTATCCCAACTTTCACTCTCCCAATTTGTTCCTTGAGTTTCAAGTCCCTATCTTCAGGCACGCAATTATCGAAAGCACAGAAGATGCGGTCATCATACAAAGGCAGCACCTTCTCATTCAGCTTCTCTGAAAACCGGTCACACCTAGGCAATATCCCATTCTTAGCATGCCTGTAATCAGCCACCTTAGCATTGGCAAGATTAACACTCTTGGATGTCAATGCGCCTGGAGGGATATCTAAAGCCAAGCATATCTCTTCCATGTTAACAGCCCTGCCCTGAATGAAATTCATTTCCTCCGGGCTCATCGTATCCTTCTCAAACCTCATGTCCTTCGGTGGTATGACCAGCTTGCCTGCCTTCCTTGCGCCGGCATAAATCTGCGAAAATTGTACTTGAAGTCTTTCCTTGTCTTCTTTGCTTATATTAGCCTGCGGTATGAGCATACCTCCTATTCTTGCCTTATTCTCAAACAACGCCTTCTCAAAATCATCCATCTGCTCACGGATATAAATCGCATTGGCTACGCCTTTGACACAACCGAAGCCGGTGAACACGTTATTCGGATTGGGGTAAGTAAAGAACACCACTTCATCCTCCGGAAGCACAATATCAACCTTGCCAGTCCTGTACGCATAGCCCTTGATCGGCTTATCCAGATTGTCCCCGAATACGGGGTTAACGAATTGTGGGGGTATCGGCCAAACCTGATCTGGCACTCCCAACCTGTTCTTCCTGAGCCACCAGTAACATTCACCTGTAAGGTCTGAAAAAAGTATCGTATATTCTTTCAAGTCCCTGGCATTGTGCTGCGGATTGACTTGCTTCATAAGGTCTAGGAACACATGATCCGTTATCTCCTCTACATCAGCCGCCTTTGTGAGCCAGTGGTCGAGGTGCGGCTTTGAATATATCCAGGTCTTAAGTTGCCTGCTCAACGGCCTGGTGCTGATAGTGCGGTAAACCTTCGTCTTCTCCTTCTTTGCCACATACAGCCT
>Ga0210003_1004789_pt1 | contig 10570 bp, 9 predicted proteins | sample LantaG_FD_182804 | JGI IMG/M metagenome (GOLD analysis project Ga0210003, IMG submission 182804) | Deep subsurface microbial communities from Baltic Sea to uncover new lineages of life (NeLLi) - Landsort_02402 metaG (SPAdes) (version 2) | ecosystem: Environmental > Aquatic > Marine > Oceanic >...
TGCTGGCGTGGCTATTAATTGGGCATCAGGTCAAGTATTCACAAAAACTCTATCAGCTGCACCCACATATACATTTAGTAATTTACATGTTGGTGTAAAATTTATAGAAACAACAGGAGATTATGCACCAACATTTCCATCAGGATTTACATATGTAGGTGGAACAAGAGCAAGCACAGGAACAACATTATATCAAGTTGTTTGTACTAATACATCAACACCAATTGGGTATTACTCAATATTAAAAGATGAAAGTTAATTATGATACATATACCAATAATGAAACCAAATATTGTAAATACATATACATTTCCGTGGGTATCAAGTTCTGCTATTATATCAGGAATTTCATCAACAGGGACGGATAACCCTACACCAGTATTTTGGAATTATAATGGGGATATATACTTAATATATGGTGAAGTAGCAGGTACATTTCAAGGTTATAAATGGAATACAACAACAGATGAATGGGATTCTAATACTGCAATAGTTTCTGGTTTAACTGATATAGGTTTAGTTTCCTCACCAACAATATTTGAATTAAATGGTACTTGGTATATACATTCAACGGATAGACTTGGAAATAGATACGGTTTTGTTTGGGGTGGTTCATCTTGGAGTGCAAGCACATATATAATTAATGGTTTACCTAAATATACAGATGAATGGCCTGTACCAAATGCATTTTGGTTAGATGGTGATTTATATATGTTTACAGGTACGAAAAGTTATAACATTTACGGGCATAAATGGAATACAACAACAGAACAATGGGATGATGCAACATCATATATAACTAACGGCATTGATGATAATATAAATTATATAACCATGAAAGCATTTTGGGTTAATGGTGATTTATATGCATCAGTTGGTGGTTTTAATTTAAATCATTTAGATGGTTATAAATGGAATACAACAACAGAACAATGGGATACTGATACCGATTATGTATCAGGCTTACCAACAACAAGTGCAATTGGTTCTTATCCCTCGGTTGCAGTACACGAAGTATATGATGAATTATGGATGATAATAGGTAAAGGAAATGATAATAATTGGTTGGGTTATAAAATAGTGGCAGATTAATAAAAAATAACAAGATATGAAAGCAAAAATAATAAACGGAAAAATAAAAACAGGATTACCAAAGTACTACAAACATTGGGCGGGTAATTTTGATGAACAAAGTGATGAAATACATAAATCTGAAGGATTTTATGATGTAATCAGACCGTCAATAAATAATAGTACACAATATTTAGGTGGTATATATTGGGACGAAATTAATGAATATTTTACATATGATGTTATTATTAAACCGCCATTAGATATTGAAGAAATTAGAACACAAAAATTACAACAATTTAATAATATATTTGATGAATTTACAATATTAATATCAAGATGTCAATTATCAGTTGATCCAGAAGATGAAGTATTATTAACTAAATTAAGTGATGCAATTGCAATAGCAAGAGATGTTAAAAAGCAACATTTAACATATTTAAAAACTGAATCTGATGTTGATAAATTAAATGCATATCAAGTAAGAGAAGAAGATGTTATAGCAATGAAACAACTTTTTTCACAATTTGAGTAATTTTTAAATTAAACATTTATTATTTTATTTAATATATAAATTAAAATAAATAAATAGTAAGTGAGAATATTAATATTGATAAGTCATTGTTCAACTGGTGGGATGCCTCAGGTTGCATTGAAAAGAGCTGAAGCTTTGTTAAAATATAAACATGAAGTATTTGTAATAGAATATAGAGAAATAGCATGGAGTTATGTTGTTCAACGAAACAAAATGAAAGATTTATTAGGAGAAAACTTTATTTCTCTTGGTTGGACAGATAAAGAAGAAATTAGAGATAATTTTGAAGAAATTGTAAGTAATATAAATCCAGATGTAATACATATGGAAGAAATACCAGAAAAATTTATTTTTGGAATTAGAGAAGAACACGCAAAATGGTTATATAGAGAAGATAGACCATATAAAATAATTGAAACCACTCATACATCTACATTTGATGTAGAACAAAAAAAATATTTTCCTGATAAATTTATGTTTGTTTCTGAATATTCTGAAAAAGAATATAGAAAATTTAATATACCATCATCTGTTGTAGAATACCCTATTGAAAAGTTAGAAAAGAATAAAAGTCAATCAATTAAAAAATTAGAATTAGATCCAGAGTACTTACATGTTCTGAATGTTGGATTGTTTACTGAAGGTAAAAACCAAGGATATATTTTCGAATTAGCAAAAATATTAGAAGACTACAAAATCCATTTTCATTTTGTAGGTAATCAAGCTGAAAATTTTTCAAATTATTGGAAACCATTAATGGATAAAAAATTAGATAATTGTTTTATTTATGGTGAGAGAAACGATGTTGAATTATTTTATCAAGCATCAGATTTATTAATACATCCATCTTTATTAGAATTAAACCCATTGGCAATAAAAGAAGCAACATCTTATGATTTACCAGTATTTTTAAATGATTTAGATACATATAATGGGTCGTATGATCTTTATAAAAATGTTAAATATTTAAAAATGAATAGTAAAGAAGATTCTAAAATGATTTTAGATAATTTTAATATTAAAAGAAAAGATGATATATCATCATTTGGAAAATCATTGTCCAATGAATATGAAAGTTTATTAAATGAAAAAGGTGTAGATGATGTTAAAACATCTGCAATTATACCAAGTACAAAAATACTAGAAGATGAAAAAGTTTCTTATAATATTAGTTTTGTAGATGGTGCAAGAGTTGAAATATTAAGTGAAAAAAAATATGATTTTGATGTTGAAATATATGATAAAGAGAATAATGAATTAGTATATAAAACTATATTACATTCAAATAATTGGTGTACAACAAATATAAAATACTATAAGGAATATAAGGTTAATGTTAGTTATAATGGTAGTTTAAAAATTGTACATAATTTTAACTTAGAAAATAAAAAAGTGTTAATTCAATTAGATAGTAAATCTATTGGTGATACATTAGCTTGGTTTCCATATGTAGAAGAATTTAGAAAAAAACATAATTGTGAAATTTATTGTGTTACATTTTGGAATAGTTGGTTTGTTAAAGAATATAAAGATATAACATTTTTAGAACCAGGATTTAAAGATAAAATTGATATATATGCACGTTATGTAATTGGTTGGTATCAACCAGTTGAACCAAATAGAAACCCAATTGATTATAAAACAATACCATTACAAAAAACAGCAACTGATATTTTAGGTTTAGAATATAAAGAAACACGACCAAAAATAACTATACCTGAAGGTGTAAGACCAATTAAAGAAAAATATGTTTGTTTAGCACAATTTTCGACTGCTAGTACTAAACATTGGCATTATCCGTATAAAGATAGTAATAAAGGATGGCAAATATTAGTTGATTGGTTAAATATTCAAGGATATAAAGTGATGGTGATAAGTAAGCAAAAAACAAGTTTAAAAAATATTATAGATAGAACAGGTGATTTTCCTATTGAACATAGAATAAATGAAATAAAATGGTCTGAATTCTTTATAGGTATTGGATCAGGTTTAAGTTGGTTAGCATGGGCAGTAGGTAAAAAAGTTGTTATGATTTCAGGTTTTTCTAATCCTATATGTGAATTTCAAACTAATAATATAAATGTTCATAATTTTAATGTTTGTAATGGTTGTTTTAATAAATATATGTTTGATAGGGGTGATTGGAATTGGTGTCCTGAACATAAAGATACAGATAGACAATTTGAATGTTCAACTAATATAACACCAAAAATGGTAATCGATAGAATAGTCAATTCCAAATTGATTAGTGATGTTAAAGATTTTGAATATGAATCATATGATTCTAATATTACTTTAAATGAAGATGATGTAACTGTTAATTATATAAAAAATGAAAATAAAATTGAAATATCTTATAGTAATACTATTGATACACCAGAAATAAATGTTACAATTAAAGATAAAAATAAAGTTTATCATATTATATCAGATACTGTTTTGAGTAGTAAACATATTGTTTGGTGTATTCCAAATACAGTATTACATGAAAAAACTAATAAAATTATTGTATCGTTTCATGAAAAAACTAAATTTTTTGATATTAAACTAGATATTTAATTTTTTTACAAAATTAATTTTTTATATATAATTCAAAGAAATTAATTTTAGATATGAGTTACATTAAAATAAAAAAGATATTAAAGGAAGAGGTTGATACACCTGAAGAAGGATATATATATTTTGGGTTTGATGACCCATCAAAAGGTCCTTGGGTAAAAGACGATGATGGTTCTGAAGCGTATTATATATTAAGTGGTTCTGAATCAAATCCAAGTATAGTTAGTATTAGTCCAACATCTAGTGCATTTAATGGTGATACAATAACTATAAATGGTACTAATTTTATACCAAGTATAACATCTGTTAAATTTGATAGTAAATTAGGGTTAGATATTAATGTTTTATCTGTAACTCAATTAACAGTTATTGTTCCAAGTGAAATAAGTGGTATTGTATCTATTGTAGTGTCTACAACATATGGTTCAAGTTTACCTGTTTTATATACTATTAACTACAAAAATAATTCACCTGTAATATCATCAATAATACCATCAATAGGATCATCAGTAGGATCAGAAATAAGTATCGATGGTTATAATTTTATAGCAGGTGAAACAGAAGCTTGGTTCGGTAATGGAATAAGTGGTGTTACAAATGTAATAAATTCAACATATCTTAATGCAATAATACCAGATATCCCAACAGGATCAACAATTGTTTTTTTAGCTAACCCTACTGATAATGTACAAGGGAATATTGTTAATTACATAATAACACAAAGTACAGATCAAACATTTATATCATATTCACCATCAAGTGGAGTTGTTGGTGATACAATAACAATAACAGGAACAAACTTTAATTCTGGTGAAGTGTTAGTTTATTTTGGTGATAAATATGCATCAAATATAACAGTAGATAGTGATACACAAATATCAGCAGATATATCAACAGGAACTCATCTTGGTGAAACAAAAATTAAAGTTGGGGTAAATATATTAGGTGGGTTTACTGTTAATGGGACTCGCTTATTACCAACTATAACATCAATTTTACCATTAAATCAAACTCTTGGTGGTATTGTTACATTAGTGGGTAATAATTTAGATGAAGATATTAATGTAACTTTTAGTGGGGTTAAAGCTACATTATTGAGTGGTAAAACATCTACATCATGTCAAATAATGTTATCAGGTGATACATCAACACCAATTCAAGATATTTTAATGAAAAATATAATACAAGGTGTTAATTCGGTTGTTGTTACAAATAAATATGGTTCATCAACAGGTTTTCATTATACTATACCAAATACTATTTCTGGCCCAACAATAACAAGTTTTTCACCAACATCACATTATAGAGGTAACGCAGTTAATTTATATGGAACAAATTATATTGTTGGTACAGGGAATGCTATATATTATGGTAATGTATTAGCAGAAAAAATGAATGGTCAAACTACAGAATTAGTTAAGACAGAGTTATCTATGAAACATCCTATTGGAGTAGTAAATATTAAAATTGTTAACTCAAATGGTAGTTATACTATACCTGGGTTTACTGTTGTCCCATCTGTATTAACAACACCAACAATAACAAGTATATCACCTGTTTTTGCTAAGGGTGGAGATACTATAAATATTTATGGTACAAATTTAACAGATGGGATAATTAGTTTTGGTTATACTTATCCTGGTACAGGAAATACAACAAATACAATGTTATCAACACAATTACAAACGATATTACCAAATGGTTTAATTAATGCAGGTAAAAATAATTTAATGAACGTTTATGTGACAACAACAGGTGGAACATATACATATTCATCATTAGATGTTTATGAAACACCTACAACAAGTCCTTATATAGTATCATTTTCGATTTTATCTGGTAGTGTTGGGACATTAGTTACTTTGACAGGTAATTTTTTTACAAAATATTATACTGAACTTAGTGTATATGTAAATGGGGTTTATTATATGCTAGATTCACAAGAATATATATCTAGTACAAAAGTTAAAGGATATATACCTGATGTTGGTGGATATACTGGATCAGTGTTTATTAGAGTTGCAACAGTGTCAGGGACAGATCAAAAAGCAGGGTTTACCATAATTTAAATTTATAATTTTTTGTTATATATAATAAAAAAATAAACATCGGAACATTTTTTTATTATATATAATAAAAAATATAATATATGAAAATATTAATAGCAACCTTTGACCATAATTACTATTTATGGCAAGTATTAGTTCAAATAAATAATTTTATGAAATATGGATATGATGAAGATACCATTTATATTGTTTCATCATCTAATATTAGTCCAGCATTAAAATCAATGATGGAGTGTGATAAAATAAAATCAAAATTTTATATTTATAAAGATGAAAGAAAACAACATTCATATCCATCTTCGTTAAGACCACATATTTTAGAAAAATTTTTTAATGACCACCCTGAATATGAGAAAGAAACAATTTTTTACACTGATCCAGATGTAGTGTTTACTAAACATTTAGATTTTTCAGAAATGGAAAAAGATGAGTATTGGCATTTGAGTGATACTAGATCTTATATTGATAGTAAATATATTAAAAGTAAAAGTGAAAAATTATTTAAAGAAATGTGTGAAATCGCAAAAGTTTCACCTGAAGAAGTAACAGCAAATGATGATGCAGCTGGAGGCGCACAATATGTAATGAAAGGTATAAACGCTGAATTTTGGAAAAAAGTTTATGATGATAGTGAAAATTTATATGTTCATATGAAAAGTACAGAGTCTATTTATCATCCAGAACACCCTATTCAATCTTGGACATCTGACATGTGGGCTGTTTTTTGGAATGGATTATATTTTGGTCATAAAGTTAAAATACATCCTGATTTAGATTTTTGTTGGGCAACTGATAGAATAAATAGGTGGTTTGAAACATATATATTCCATAATGCTGGCGTTGACGGAAGTAGCGGTGGTGATAAATATTTTAGTAAAATAAAATATCAAAATTCTCCATTTAATCAAGATATAAAAGTTGAAAGTGATAACTGTACATATAAATATTTACAAGAAGTAAAAGATACAGAAATAAATTTTAAAGATATTTTATGGTAAACGATAAACCAATAACTGGAAGAAACAAATCTTTTTTAAAAGTGATAGAAATTTTAAATGAAGAATATAATGAACCTATAACCATTGTAGAAACTGGTTGTATAAGAAATGTAACTGAAGAGTCAAAAATTGGTGATGGATGGAGCACATTAAATTGGAAATATTATTCAGATAAAACAAAATCTGATATTCATATTGTTGATATTAATAAACATCATATTAATCAATCAAAAAAGATAGTACCACCTACAGAATTATTAATATATTATGAATCTGATTCTGTTGAATTTTTAAAAACATTTAACAAGAAAATAGATTTGTTATTTATTGATAGTTTTGATTATTGTGGTGATGCTGAAAATATAAGAAATTGTCATCTTCACTCATTAAATGAAGTAAAAGCTGCATGGGATAAGCTAAATGATAAATGCTTCATTTTAATTGATGATGTATTTAATGATACAAACTGGGCAGGTAAAGGTGAAATGTCAATACCTTATTTATTAGAAAATGGGTTTGAATTAGTATATTACATAGATTCGCAAGTTTTGTTAAAAAGGAAATAATATATAGATTAAAACGATATATTATGGAAAAAATAATACACCAAATTTGGATAGGTGAGTACAATTTACCTGAAAGAGAAAAAAAATGGACAAATATAATTAAAGATAACCATAAAGATTTTGAATATTTATTTACTGATAATTATAATATTCCAGAATTATCTGAAGAATTATTGGAAGTTAAAGAATTTCATCAATCACGTAAAAATTGGGTACATATTGCAGATATGTTGAGATATGTATTAGTTGAAAAATATGGGGGGTTATATATTGATTGTGATTATGAAATGATAAACCCAATTCATGATTTAGAATTAGAAAAATATGATGGGTTTTTGCCTTTACATTTTAATGTAGGAGAAACAATATGTAATTCTATATTTGGGTTTAAAAAAAATCACTCACTTATGAAATATGTAGTGGAACAAATCCCCACAAATAAACATTGGTTAGGTCCAAATTTTTTCGGTAGATGTGTTAAAAATTATTTAGGGTTAGATGAACATGAGATTGATATAGTTAATGTTAAAAAATTAGAAGAAATAAATATAAAAGTTATCCATTCTAGAGAAGAATTAAAAAAGAATTATCTTAGTCATCATTTAGCATACACATGGCATCCTGAAAACCAAGAAAAATTAGAAAAAAATATTAATTTTAAAAAATTATAAACAGTATAAATTATGGAACAAGCTGAATTAAAAGATATAAAGTTTTTTATTGGACCAGTGTCAAAAAATATTGTAGATGTAGTAATAGAATATTGTAATAGTACAAATAATACATTAGGATTTATACCAACTAGACGACAAATTGATTATAAAAATAGTTATGTTGGATGGGACACAAAAGAATTTGTTAATTATGTTAGAAGTAGAACGAATAATGTTATAATAGAAAGAGATCATTCAGGTATCGGTCAAGGACAAATATTTGATACAGGTACAGTATCACAACAAGTGGATACTAATAATAATTTTGATATTATACATATAGATCCTTGGAAAGTATATAAAGAATATGATGGTGGTTTATTTGAGACTATTGAAAATATAAAGTATATTCATTCAATAAATGATAAGTGTCTATTTGAAGTAGGTACAGAAGAAGCAATAAGAAGATTTGAAATTACAGAATTTTATAATTTTTTAAATGACTTAAAAAATAATTTAGGTGATATATTTAATAATGTTAAATATGCTGTTATACAATCAGGAACAGGATTATTAGAAACAAAAAATATTGGAAAGTTTAATAAAGATAGGTTAATTAAAATGATTGAAATTTGTAATAGTTTTGGGTTACTTAGTAAAGAACATAATGGTGATTATTTAACTTTAGAAGATAAAAAAATACGATTTGATAATGGATTATCCGCTATTAATATTGCACCAGAATTTGGGGTTTTTGAAACTGATATATTGTTGGAACATATGTCATCTGAACAGCAAAATCAGTTTTATGATATTTGTTACGAATCAGGAAAATGGAAAAATTGGGTGGAGGGTGAATTTGACCCGATTAATAATAGATTACAATTAATTAGAATATGTGGACATTACCAATTTAATACATATAAATTTAAAAAAATGAATATAAATATAGATAATATAATTAAAGAAAAATTATATAAAAAATTAGAAGAAATGTTGATTTTTTAAGTTAATATATAATACCCATGAACATATTATATTCTATTCCAATACATTCATGCCCAGAATGTGTAAGACAATTATGTGATGGTATTTTATTTTTTGATAAAACTGCAATAATAATTTTACATGTTTCTAGTTCTGAATCAATTTCTACATTTGATTATATTAAAAATGATAAAATATTAATTAATCCAACACAATTTGAAACTAATTGGGGTTGGGATTTCACCAGAATTCATGTTTCTAATTATTTATACGTTAAAGATAATATAGAAATTTCACATGTTATATTTTTAACATCAAACACATTAATATTAAGAAACCCATATGAATATATTAAAAATAATGACGCTGCCTTCAGTGAACATCAACTTAATATTAATAATAAACTAACTCCTCCTTTATTAGTAACAAAAGAGCAAATAGGGTGGGGTGGAGAATTTTTAGAAAGTCAAGAATATTTAAATCTTTTAAGAGAGTTAAAATCTAAAGATATGTATGGGTGTATTATTGATGGTTGTTTTGTAAATTCAACAATAATGGATAAAATATGTTATTTTTATTATAAATATTTTAAAGATTGTGATTTTCATCATTCATTAGAAGAAAGAATAATACCAACAATTGCATGTAATGTTTCAAAAAAAATTACAGAATCATCATTATTATTAAGAAATCAGAATTTAAATAGTTTTAAAAATTTAATAGATAATAACAAAGTGGTTTTTAATAAAAGAATAGAACGAGATATGGAAAATGAAATAAGAAAATATTATAATACAATTATATATTGAAGTATTTATCAATGTATAATTTATTTAATTCATTATTATTGTTTTCTTTAATAAAATTATAATATTTTTCATAAAAATTATTTAATTCATCTTTACTAATAGGCATTAATTTGTCTGTTACAAAGTCACCACTTGCATTTTTATGATTTTCAAAATTATTAGGATTATTTATATCTCCACTTTGTTTATGTCCAGACACTTCACTTGGGTCACTCCAATTAAAACAGTATGATGGTAGAAAATTTTTATTGTGTTCATCTAGTTGTTTTTCATCCCTTAATTTAGTGTACCAACTCAAACCTTCATATCCAGTTAAATCACTC
>Ga0210003_1004791_pt1 | contig 10568 bp, 8 predicted proteins | sample LantaG_FD_182804 | JGI IMG/M metagenome (GOLD analysis project Ga0210003, IMG submission 182804) | Deep subsurface microbial communities from Baltic Sea to uncover new lineages of life (NeLLi) - Landsort_02402 metaG (SPAdes) (version 2) | ecosystem: Environmental > Aquatic > Marine > Oceanic >...
TCATAGTGTAAGCCCAGCTTGTATTTACCTCACCAATGAGCAGGGTGCAAAAAAATACGAACACAAAAAACCTGGGCCGTTGACTACTTTTCTTAAACATTACTTCCTCCTTCTTGTCATACTGAAGGATTGTAACCGATATTTTTCATAAGACAGGTAGTAAGCTTTTGAATCTGTTCGTATTGTAGAGCGATTTTACCCTCCTCGATGATTCAGTCAAGGATTTGCAGGTTAAATTTGCGCGACAGCAGCGGATGGTGTCGGGGAATTATTCCTCAACTTCAGGGCAGGACATAGCATAATCGAGCAGGTCGCTTAAGTTCGTCGTTGCGACAGCGACGGTACAGTCGGCGGCACCGTAATAGAGATTAAGCTGATTGGTTTCCTTGTGAACGATGGCTCCGGTTGGAAATACGACACCATTGACGTCACCGACGCGTTCGTAAGGTGCACGTGGTCCTAAAACCCATTCATCGCTTCGCCGCAAAACTCTCCAGGGTTCTTCCAAATCCAAAAGTGCCAGTCCGAGGCGGTATATTGCTCCGGCGGTTGTAACGCGGACGCCGTGATAGAATATCATCCACCCGTGCGGCGTTTCTATGGGTTGGCAAGCCAGACCGACTCTACTGCAGTCCCAATAGGCCGACCTTGTCATAATCAGCGTTCTGTGGTCACCCCAGTGTTTTAGGTCCGGTGAGAAACTGATCCACATGTGGGCCTCGCCGCGGACAATCGGCCTATGAATCAACGCAAACCGTCCCCTGAACCTGCGAGGAAACAGGCAGGCGTCTTTATCTTCCGGCGGCAAAAGCGCACCGAGGCGGGCAAAAGTTCTGAAATTCTTGGTAATCGCCAGTGAGACTACGGGGCCGCCTTCGCTAAAAGAAGTGTATGTGATGGCAAATTGATTTTGCTCCTCGAGCCAAATAATGCGAGGGTCTTCCAGACCCCACTTTTCCTCTCGAGAGCTATGGTCGGCTTCGAGAGTTGGTGCAGGGTCAATTTCCCAGTTAGTGAAACCATCGGCGCTGCGTGCAACGGTCAAATGGGAGAATCCTCGCATGTCCTCAACGCGAATCAGCAGCAGCGTCTCGTTATTTAACTTAACGGCTGCAGGATTAAAAACTGAATTCGCTGGGTAGGGCCAATCTTGCGGTGTCAATATCGGATTACCTTCGTACCTTTTGAAGAGGTCGTGTGCTTTTTTTTGCCGTGAAAGCTCATTCATAATTTCAGTCCCAAAATATCAGGGGATATCGTGAGATACTATAGCATTGATTCGGGTTTTCTCTTACACCACTTAATTTTAATCGGCAAGATGGCCAATTTTCTGTAAATCAAAGTACGAATTTTAAGTACCGCCATACAAAACTTCCTCGGTTAGCAGCCAGGTTTTAGCAATCGCTGCAGCCAATGTCAACGTTATGGCGCTTATGCGAACCTAAGTCGTTCGTGGTTCTTGGCTCGATACACGATTCACGGTTCACTATGCTTTTACCAACTGCGTTTCGTACAAACTCTGATACAATGGGCAGCTTTGTATCAGTTCGTTGTGCTGTCCCTGGGCGATAATTCGGCCGTCATCCATTACCACTATCACGTCCGCCGTAATGACGGTACTGAATCTATGGGCGATTATGAAACTGGTTCTGTCCTTCATAATCTCCTCGATGGCCTTGTGGATTTTGGCTTCGCTGTCGGCATCGACCTGACTTGTGGCCTCATCGAAAATTAGGATGGCAGGGTTTTCCAAAATCGCTCTTGCAATAACAATTCTCTGCAACTGGCCGCCGCTAAGGCCCGCACCCTGCTCGCCGATTATTGTATCATAACCGTCGGGCAGAGGTTCAATGAATTCGTGGGCAAACGAACGCTTGGCTGCTGCAATTATTTCTTCTCTGGTGGCACCGCACTTACCATATGCAATATTTGAGGCTATAGTATCATTGAATGTCACCACATTTTGCGTAACCATTCCAATCTGGCTTCGAAGGCTGACGAGTGTTGCATCGTGAGTGTCTTTGCCGTCTATCAAAATCCGGCCGCTATCGGGGTTGTAAAACCTTGGCATTAAATTTGCCAGTGTCGTTTTACCTGAGCCGTTGGGTCCTACGATAGCAACATTATGCCCCGCTTGTATCGAAAGATTGATTCCCTTTAGCACCGGCTTGTACGTTCCCGGATAGGTAAAGAAAACATCGATGAATTCGATTTTGTTTTTCAAAGATTCAAGTTCAATTGCACCCGGTTTTTCAGACTCAACCGGCTCATCTATAACGGCAAACACTCTTTCTGCGGCGGCGTTTGCCTCTTGTATCTTGTTCCAGATATCGCTTGTTTTTCGCACCGCCTCGGCCGCTGCACCCAGTAAAATCAACAACCCTAAAAATTCAGGACCGTCCATCTGCCCGCCCGTGACCCAGTGTGCCCCTACTATCAACGCAGCTCCTCCAGCCACCATTCCCAAAACTTCCAGAATAGGCATTGTTGCAGCATCAATCTTTGATATCTTAAGCAATTGCTTCAATAATCTGTTATTTATATTCCTGAAAGTTCTTCCCTCATAATCCTGCTGATTATAAACTTTCACGACTCTGAGCCCTGACATTGTTTCCTGCAGCTTTCCCAGCATCCGTGAGCTCACCTCCAGAGACTTTTTTGTCGCCTTTTTTATCTTCCTGCCGAAAATAGCCAGCAGTCCCAGCGCAAACGGCGCAGCACACAGAAATATCAGCGTCAGTTGCCAGTTCAGCAGCATCGCACAGCCCAGCATAAACATGGCGTTCAGCGGCTCACGAAGTGCTTTACCAAGCATTATTTTGATTGCCTTGCCCATCACACTGGTATCGCGGACAATCCTGCTGACCGTGTCACTCGGCCGTTCATTTGCAAAAAACCCCATCGGCATGTTCATAACATGCTTGAACGTATCTTCCCGCAAATGGTTTATTCCCACCTGCACTACCTTTTGTGCCAGGTAACTCTGACAAAATTTTGCCAGGCAGCGAGCTACCGTAACTACCATAATTGCCAATATAATAAAAACGATGGCTTTTGTTTTGCTGGACGGGCTCTCTTCTCTTGGAAGGAAACTAACCGCCCATTGTGCGGGTTCAATAACCGCCATTTTGACTGACCACTTCATACGCTCAATACCCCCCAATTCAAGACCATCAACGTAAGCCTTATCCTCGGGAGTGTGTAAATCCAGCTCTAAAATACCCGCTTTGCCGGGGCGCCTTAACTGCACAGTTATTCTGCTCTTGTCGGTCGTGGCCAGCTCCTCAAGAAGCATGGGAAAGGATATTCTTTCGGTATCCTCGGAGACCAAAAAATCACCGGCGCCGACAATTCTATCCGCCGGTCTGACTCCTGCCATATCGGCCAGGCTGTCCTTCTTAACATCTGTTACAAGAAGACGATATGCAATATCTCGACTGTTGCTGTCGGCAAAATCTCTGGTGTCCGGAACGTAGAAATCAACACCGTATTTCCAGTCGCAGCTTTTTCTATCGACCCAGCCGTGCAGCCCCTCTTTGCCAATCATCACTCTCAGCAGTGGTATAATCGTCATAAAGCTCAGTGATAAGAGACAGGCGATAACTATAGCGCAGACCACAACTACAATGATGCTGGGCCACTGAGGCCAGACATACTTAAACACTCTTCTGAAAGCCTTCATTCGACAAATCTCTCTATCTGCGATCGGACCACGTTTTGCGATCGGTTAAAAAAAGACACTTAACGACCCATATAGCCAAAGCACAATAACACACTCAAAGCCGCCGGTCAAGTCCAAAGACTGTTGACCGATAATGCCGATTCTGTTATTATAATTGTTTTTTAGGTGAGCAGTTAAATGAAAATCGACCGCTTAATCTTGGGCTCGTTTGAAACCAATTGCTATATCTTGCGCGAAAGCGAGGCAGACAAGGACTGCCTGATTGTTGATACAGGCCTTGAGGCGGGCGAGCTTATCGATTTTCTACAGCAGCACACATTAAATCCGGTAGCTGTGGTTCTTACTCACGGCCACATAGACCACGTCACCGGCGTCGCTTTATTGCGCAAAAACTTCCCCAAAATAAAGGTCTATATCCATAAACTCGATGCCGAAATGCTCACTGGCGCAAAGGATAATCTATCAGCTCTGTCCGGACAGACATTTAGCACCGAGCCAGCCGATGGATTTATTGAAGAGGGGGACAAAATAGAACAGGCCAATATAGCCTTAGAGGCACTTCATACCCCCGGCCATACACCGGGCGGCATCAGCCTCTATTCAAAACAAGACGGCCTTATCTTTGTGGGCGATACCCTCTTTGCAGGTTCGGTCGGCCGAACGGATTTCCCGGCAGCAAGTTTCGCCCAGTTAATAAAGAGCATAAGGGAAAAACTATTTACCCTGCCCGACGAAACCCTCTGTCTCCCCGGCCACGGCCCATCAACATCCATAGCACAGGAAAAAGAACACAACCCATTCCTGCAATGACCGCTTTGCTGCGTTTTTTGGTTTTCGCACAAGTACTATTGTGATATCTTGAGTACGTAGGGAAGGCTCTTGTGCTTTCTTGTTGGCTTTTGCCTCTATTTGAATAGGAGCTGTTATCGGCGGCGAAATCTATTTTTTTTGCGGAGTCTAAAGTGCGCAAGGTATTTTGGGGAAGTTCGTGGGGTTCGCTTCTGTATTTGCTGGTGGTGCTCTTAGCCACACCTGTCCTCGCGGGGAATAAAGGGACGAACGAAAAGCCGATATGGCTGGTGGTGACCAGACCTGCATTTCTGGAAGCCATCAAGCCGCTCGCGGATATGCGCAGGAAGGACGGTTTTGAGACGGTCATCTCAATACAACCTGTCCCCGAGGCAATAGCGGCACTAAAACACCGACCTGCGTTCTTACTGCTTGTGGGCGACGACGAGCAGGGTAAGCAAAAGCAGCTTTGGTACGTTCCCAGCCGGCGTAGCAAACTCTATCGCTGGCGAGCACCTCAAGAGAAAGAATTCGCATCAGATACTCTCTGGACAGACCTCGACAGTGATCTGATTCCAGATGTCCCCGTTGGGCGGATTCCGGTTCGCACGGCCGAGCAACTCAAACTGGTCGTAAGTAAGATAGTTGCTTTCGAGCAGAAACAGCCCACGGTTGACGACCTTCGCCTACCCATTTGGGCTGGCACCGCAGGCTACAATTCGATGTTCAATATGATGGCAACTGAGTTGCTCCTTAATACCGTTCGAACAAACGCGTCGGAGTGGTTGAGGCCGTGGCTCATCTCAGCCGACCAGATGCACGCTTTATGTGGCTGGCCGTTTGATCAGCCGGAGATGTTTACAAAACAACTAAAGCGGGGTGGTGTGATGGCGGTCCTGATGGGCCACGGCACCAGTGAGCACTTTTTTTCGATGGTCTTCCAAAGCAAGGGGGTTGGGTATGTCACCGCGCATTTCAACGATGCCTTCGCTACCGGCAAGCTAGGCCCGCCAATGGTGATTATTGCCTGTAGTACCGGCAACTTCACAGGTCCCAAAAATTGTCTCTGCGAATCCCTGCTCCTGACGCCCGCTGGGCCAGCGGCCGTCATCGGCGCAACCACAGAGTCGCATCCGCTTACAAATTACTTTTCGGGCCTCTGTCTGATGCGAGAACGCGCCGATAAGGACAAGCGTCTTGGCACTATATGGTTGGCTGCACAACAGGAAGCGATGAAGACACGAGATTTCATCATTGAGCGGATGCTCGTCAACGTTGAGGGCAAGCTCGAAGAGAAAATGGATGTCGCCAAACTTCGTCGCGACCAAATCCTAATGTACGCCTTGCTGGGAGACCCCGCCACCCGCTTGCACCTGCCGGATAAGCTCGGCGGAAAAATCGAACGGCTCGGTGACGGCTGGCACTGGCAGGTCGATAAGCCCAAAGACGCAACCATGCTCTATGTGGGTTTTCGTCCGGCTGGCCAGAACTTTCCAGCGGTTCAGATGCCACTTGAGAAATCTGCTGCCCGGAAGCGATTTGAACAGGCCAATGCAACGTTTGACTTTCAGCCGCTGGGCGAGCTTGCTGCCGACAAAGCCTGGAAAGGCACCATCAACAAGGAAGGCACACTGCGCTTAGTCGCCATCGGGCTGGGGCGTATCTACGCCATCGCCTTTAATCTCAAGTCCTCCGACACGCAGCCATACGCCGCTGACAAACGCCGAATCGGCAAAACCCGCGATTGAAAGACTATTGAATTCTCCGCGATGCCTTCGTCCTCTGCGACAATCCTCTCCTATCCGCGATACCCTAAATCCTGTCCGCTGTTAGAAGTTGTTATTGAAATATTCCGGCTTGCCGTCGTCGCTGTCGTAACCTGTCGAATCCTCTGACTTGCTGTCAATCCTGATGCGCTTAATACGCTCAGCCTCCTTGCTGTTGCTGTCCACGGTAACCAAAATCGCATTCATTTTCACATCGTCTGTTGCTATCTCGAACGGAAACGGCATCTGCGTTCTAAACGACTTCAGAACGCTCTCAGTATTCCGGCCCAGCACGGAGTCGTGAGAGCCCGTCATACCGATATCAGTGATATACGCGGTGCCTTTAGGCAGGATTCTCTCATCAGCGGTCGCAACGTGGGTATGTGTTCCGAAACAGCAGCCGACCCTGCCGTCGAGATGATAGCCCATTGCAACCTTTTCACTGGTGGCCTCGGCGTGTAAGTCAACAAATATGATTTCGGCCTGCTGCTGAAGCTGCGGCAGCATTTTGTCAACAGCATTATAGGGACAATCGGCCGGCCTCATAAACATACGACCTATCAAAGAAACAACCGCTACCGTCGGCCCCTTACTTGTCTTATAAACCCCAACCCCCCTGCCCGCCGCAAACTCAGACAGGTTCGCAGGACGAGCGATATTGTCAGCTACCTCCAGCGTCTTAATAATTTCTCTTTTGCGGTAAGTATGGTCACCCAACGTAATCAGGTTCACGCCGTACCGCAGTAACTTCTCATAGATTTGTGGCGTCAGGCCGGAACCGCCGGCAGCGTTCTCAGCGTTGGCTATTACGCAATCGATATCCAGTTCTCTGACCAGCGACTTTAGCTTGTCGGCCACAATACGTCTGCCCGGACGACCGACTATGTCACCAATACAAAAAATATTTAATTTCATGGTTCGTCTCTCGTATTTTGTATGTCGTATTTCGTTAAAGTTTTTTAAGTAAATTCGAAATCACCCGACCAATATGGTCCGGCTTCTCAAGCAAAATAGCTTCTTCGTTTTCCTGTATATACTTCAACTCTTTTGCTATTGTTATCTGCGTTTCCAGTTCTGCACAGCTTCCCAGCGACATATGCAAAAAATGCTTATATTCCTTGTTGTGATACCTTTTAAAACCTTCGGCCACATTCGAAGGTATGGAAATCGTCGATCGTCTCATTTAGCTGACTAAACCATATGTTTCTTGTTTCGGAAATTTTTCTGTCAATTCATATATATCTTTAACTACTTCAATCCCTTTTTTCCAAATATCGAGGTCTCTATATGTTTCGATTCCCATATATTCCCTCACGAAATACAACATACGACCGACGATTGACGAATTTACTATTTTGCATATTCGATGCAGCGGACCTCACGCAGCAGCGTTATCTGGATTTCACCCGGATAGGTCATTTCGTCCTCAACCTTCTTGGCAATGTCACGCGCAATTTTCATAGCCGACTCATCGTCAACCTTTTCCGCATTAACAATCACGCGGATTTCTCGCCCAGCCTGAATCGCGTATGCGTTTTCGACTCCCTTAAAGCCGCTGGCGAGTTCTTCGAGCTTCTCCAATCGTTTGATATACCTCTCGAGGGTTTCTCTTCTGGCTCCGGGGCGAGAGGCGCTAATCGCATCTGCAGCAGCGACCAGTGGAGTGTAAGGATTCTCTGCGGGGACATCGCCGTGATGGCCCGCAACCGCATTTAACACAACAGGAGATTCGTTGAAACGCTTTAGATAATTTGCGCCTATATCAGGGTGGCTGCCTTCAACCTCGTGGTCAATCGCCTTGCCGATGTCGTGAAGCAGACCTGCACGTCTGGCTATTGAGCCGTCCAGGCCGAGCTCATCAGCCATAACCTGTGCCAGAAAAGCAACCTCAATGCTGTGGCGGAGCACATTTTGGCCGTAACTTGTTCTAAAACTCAAAGCACCCAGCAAACTGAGCACTTTGTTGCTCAGGCCTGTGATGTTGGCCTCCACCGCGGCGTCTTTGCCTATTTGCAGGACCTTATGGTTGACATCCTTTTTGGTCTGGGCCACAAGTTCCTCGATTCGAGATGGATGTATTCGTCCATCTTGTATGAGTCGTTCCATCGAAAGGCGAGCAACCTCCCGCCTGACAGGATTGAAGCCGCTTACAACAATCATTCCGGGGGTGTCATCGACGATGACATCAACGCCCGTAGCTTTTTCAAACGCGCGAATGTTGCGGCCTTCTCTACCGATAACTCGGCCTTTCATATCATCAGTCGGAATCTCAACGGTTGAGACAGATACATCGCAGGTATGCTCGGCGGCGTAGCGCTGAATGGCCGCGCTCATTATTTCCCGGCTTTTTTCGTCAGCGGATTCGGTAGCTTCTTCAACCTTGCGTTGAATCAAAACTGACATCTCATGCTCGCACTCGTCTTCAAGGCGTTTTAAGAGCAGGTCCTTGGCTGCTTCGACATCCATCGCGGTGATTTTAAGCAGTTGATTCTTCTGCTGGGCCATCAAAACCGAAAGCTGTTTTTCCTTGGTGCCGATGCTGTGCAGCCTTCTATCTATCTCCTGTTCCTGTTGCTTTAGTGTTTTTTCGCGCTGCTGAAGCTGCTCAACCTGTCGGTCAACTGTATCTTCACGTTTGCCTAATCTCGTTTCGGTTTCGCGCAGCTCTGTGCGAATTTGATTGACCTCGGCTGCGAATTGCTCCTTTTTCTTGATGGTCTCTGCAGCGGCATCAATCTGAGCGGACTTAATTATGTTTTCAGCTTCTCTCTTGGCGCCTTCGATCTGTCGCTGCAAGTCCTGCTCAAAAGTTTTTGCTTTTGCCCTGGAAATTATCTGGTAGACGACAACAGCAAGGCAGATTCCCAGGACAAAACAGAAGACCGAAGCCAAAACAGCAGGCAGCGTACCAATTTCCATCATTATGGTATCCATCTTTCCTACCTTTCCCAATGCAATTACAATAGTCAAACAGCGTTGCTCAAAGGAGATAGATTGCGGGATTTTCCGGCAGGAAAGTTCCAAAGAAATGGGTGTGAATTACGAAATCCTTTTCGCCGATGCTTAAAATCAGTTAACTGTCACTAAAATCACCTGTAGGTCAGCACTTTCGATGTCGACAGGTCTATTTTTTACTACTGAATTGGCTGATTTTATGCTCAGTATTTTTACTCCCACGCCGGTAAGCGGGCGTTTTTTTCACGCAGATTCCGTTTCACACTAAACTCACTTTTCTTCCGTTGTATCAAGGACTGGATTCCAGTTTGAATTTACCGTGTACAACGAACACGAAAAGTTTCTTCACAACTTAACTGCCGTCCGGAAAAAGCCTTACAAGCCTTTACCGTCCTACGCGTCCCTTTGCAAAGTAGCAAATAAGCTCTTAAGCAAGATGCGGGACAGTCCACAATCTTTTTCGTCATAAGTAAGCTACTATGTATGATAAAGTATTCTTGGTAATCGGTCAAGCAAAAAAAACACGCGATTCCCTGTTTTTGAGAGATATGGCGAAAAAACCTCCTTGTGCTTGTAAAATGCGGCTTTTCAAACAATTAAACCAAAAAAAGGCAAGGAGGTGTAGAAATGTTACGAAAAGATTTCATTTTGTGTAAGACCAGGGATTTGTTGGCTGAATGTATGGCTCCAATCATAGCAAAAGCAGATAGGCCGCGACAAAAATTCTTACGTCAAGCGGTCGGAACAATACGCCTTACAACCATTACTTAAGACTCCAGGTAAAGTCAGGTACTGAACTGGCGTAGCATAGCCGTAATGCCGGATGCTGTCAACGCTCAAAAATATTCACCTGTACCGGATAACTCCAATGTGCTAAAATATCCCGTTGATAATTTCGGAGAGTTGCTATGAATAAAGAGGCAGTCCTGACCCAACTTAGAGACCGTGCGGAAGAAATCCGAAGGCGTTTCTCGGTTAAGGCGCTTTGGGTCTTTGGTTCGATAGTGCGCGGTGAAGCGGCCGATAAAAGCGATGTGGACCTCTTGGTGACATTTGACCAAAGGGCGAATTTCGATACCTTTATGGATTTGAAGTTCTATCTAGTGCTCTGTCGCAGACCAATTGATGGGTGTCATTGCGAGCGAAGCGAAGCAATCTCAATTCTGCAAAGGCCTGAGATTGCCACGTCCGCCTTCGGCGGACTCGCAATGACAACTCCTCAAATCAAAAGCGACAGAGCACTAGTGCCATTTCTAAAAAGAAACTGTCACTTTTTGTCATTCCCGCGAAAGCGGGAATCCAGTCTTTCGGGCTATGGATTCCGCATCAAGTGCGGAATGACACATTAGAAAAGTGAAACTTATTTAATGGAAACG
>Ga0210003_1004792_pt1 | contig 10568 bp, 21 predicted proteins | sample LantaG_FD_182804 | JGI IMG/M metagenome (GOLD analysis project Ga0210003, IMG submission 182804) | Deep subsurface microbial communities from Baltic Sea to uncover new lineages of life (NeLLi) - Landsort_02402 metaG (SPAdes) (version 2) | ecosystem: Environmental > Aquatic > Marine > Oceanic >...
TCCGGCATATTTGCCAACTCCTCTTAACTTTACTTTGTGCTTGACTAGGATTTCCCGTGTTGTTGTATACGGGACGTTGTACTTGTCTGATATCTGGCGTATGGATGCCCCGTCCTTGTATTCATGGACCGCTTTGATCCTGAACATCATCTTGGACAGGGCATCCATCACATCAGACCTGCGCCATCATTGCGGCGAGGATGCCTTTCTTGTCGAGGTCTTCGATGCCGTCAACACCGTTGTCCTCAGCGAGGACAGCTAGCTCATCTCGGCTCATCGCTCGCAGTTCCTTCTCACTGAAGACAACCTGAGAGGACTTTGGCTTACTCTCAACAGCACCAGAGGTGGCTTGCTCGTACTGAGCTACCAGTAGAGCGTTGATGTCGTGAGCTTGCGCCTGCAACCCCTCAATGTCCATCTTCTCAGCGTCTTCCCAGTCGATCTGGTACTCAGTGCGAAGTCCCTGGCCAGTCTTGTCGATGATGGCGTTGCGGTCGGTTACCGTGCCACGACGCTCTTCCCGGCTGAGGACGCTGTTGTAGATGCCCTTGGGGACGCGGTAGACATCAACCTTCTCGTACTCAGCAGTCCAGATGTTGGTAGCCACCTTCTCGGTTGACTTGGCCTCGTCTGGGTCTTCTCGGTTGCACCCGAAGCAGTCTTCCTGCCGCGTGCAAGGCACTGAGCGCTTCTCGATGTAGTGCTCGCGGAACACCACCCAGTCTTGGGTTGGGAACAAGAAGCGAATCTCTGTCTCGCCTTTCTTGAAGTTCCTGACAAATGGGTCAAAGTCTCCCGACTTCAAGCCACCCCGCTCTTTGATTGTCTCGGTGAATCTCACTTACTTTTCCCTTCATAGTTGCGGACTGATCCTACAGTCACATCGATTGCGTCTAGGACTTTTCTAGCTACCAGTTTGGATGCCCGATCAAAGGCTTCTTCTGTGGACTCGTGAGGCTCAGTCTCTAAGGAGACACCGGCTTTAACCCAAGCTGATTCTCTGCCCAGCTTGATCTCATGTGTCACAGCGATCTCTACGTTGTTCATGATGCTTCTTTCTTTATCTCTTCCATCTCAGCGTCGATCATGTCAAGACGCACCTGCGCCTTCGCAAATGCCTTCCTGTCCTGAATGAACTCTGCTCTTCGTCTTACTTTCTTCCAGTACCAGCGTGAGGACATCAGTCTTGACCTTTCCTTACTCTGGTCCTCGGTGTATTTGCTCTTACGCGACTGTCTCCGGTAGTCACGAACCACCACCCTATTTCTGAGGTTCCTTTTGATCCTTTCTATGTCTTGTCTGCTATAGACCCAAGCGAACGCATTGCCGAAGTCAACTCGTTTACCGGGTTGTAGCCCTTCAACGTCGTTGTATATCCATGACCTCAGAGTCCTCTTGGACTTCCCCAGTGCCCGAGCAGCTTCTGTGAGAGTGAAGTACTCCCCTGGAAGCTCCCTGACCATCTTGGTCATTGGATCATTGGCTTCATTCAACTCAATCTGAAGTACGCTCTCGTTAGCTTCAGGTCTGCCATCTTGGAGACTGTCTCCTGTGAGATGATCCCCTCCGCTAAGAGGTCGTCTATCTTCTGGGAGTCCACTTTCTCCGTTATCGTCACTACTTCTTTCCATTGGTCACCAAGCTCTTCCTTCGCTACCTCGTTGTTCCAAACAACTCTGGTCGGTTGAACCATTGTGGCTGTGACCTTCTGCCCGTCGATGTCAGTCTCTAAGTACTTGGACTGACGCTCAAGGCATAGCTCAGCTAGCTCCCCTTCGAGTTGTTTGATTGCGTCTTCCGCTTCTGCCTTCAACTGCTTCAGTTCTCGCAGTCGAACGATCAATTCTTTAGCAACATTCACGTTAGTGACCCTACCCCACTATGCCGCTGCAAAGACGCTACGACGCGCCGGTATTGGCATTTCTCCTGGGTCGTTGTAACCACGCCATGTGACCCTCTTGGCATACACCCCAGCCATCATCAGATCGTTCACTGCGTTGCGTGCCCCTTTGATCCCAGCAGGGTCCATGTCGAACGCCACCAGCACCTTGGACGGCTCCAGTCCTGCCAGCAGTTCTACCTGCTTGGGGTACAACCTTGCTCCGTAAGCTCCCACTGCCATCACTCCTGCCTCATACAGGGCGATCACATCTGGAGCGCCCTCAACAAGAACCACCGTAGAACAGGGGTCCGACACATGGATGTTGAACAAAAGCTTGGAGGTGGACACCCCTTTGGGGTACTTGTACTTGGGCTTTCCGTCACCACGCCTGACTACCCCTAGAACGCGCCCCTGAGGGTCACGAAGCGGGTAAACGGGCTGCTTGGTCTCTGAGTCGTACCCCAGCCGGAACGCCTTACAAGCCTTCTGTGTGAAGCGGTCACTCCAGTACACTCCTGGCCCGTCAATGTCGAACAGATCAAGATACGACTCAGGAATGTCCCGGTTCTGCTCCCCAAGACGGTAGACCTGCTCGAACACCATCCGTTCTGGCGGATCGTAGTTCTCCTCATGCCCCTTTGCCCCGCAAGACATACAGACATACTTGCCTGAAGTTACGTTAAGCCGCGCTGATGGATTAGTGTCATCATGCACTGGGCAATGAAAACTTACCCACTCCCTACCGTTAGCGCTGGCTAAAGCATCTGCGATTGTAATCATTAAACCACCCATTGTTCGTTGCGAATGACAAGTCCTATGGTCCTGTGGCTACCTACGCCGAACATCCTCGCCAAGGAGCGATGAGAGTGTCCACCGGCAGCGTATAGCTCTCTTATCTTGGCTACCTTTTCCCAAGTAAGCTTGGCGTTCTTACGATCTTCGCCTTTTGGCTGCCAAGTTCTACCTTTGGCGTACATATCCCGAACATTGTCCTTTGGAGTTCCAAGAAACAGATGATCTACGTTGTAGCAAGGAGGGTTGTCGCACCTATGGCAGACGAACATTCCTTCTGGAATTGGACCGTTATGCTTAGACCACTCAAGACGATGAGTGTAGTAGGTCTTTCCGTCCATATACTTAAGGCCATAACCTCCACTGTGGAGGCGACCTTCCCATTCAATGCAATCACTCACAGTTCTTCTCCACAGAATTTGCAACGGGTAACTGGCGGGGAAATCCAGTTACGGGAAGAAACAACACCACAATGAGGACACGTAACTGCCTTAGACATGAATGCCTTCCAGCACCAGTTCCCGAATAGCGTCAGAGAAAGACTTTTCCTTCTCATCGCAGAAAGAGAAGATGTCTTCTAGTTCCTGTTTAGAGAATAGGACTCCCACGGGGATGCTCTCAGTCATTCCGTCTCCTCGTCCTTGATATCGAGAGCCTGCTCCCGAGTGATCTCACGGAACTCACCAATGTTGGGCTGGAAACGGGTATAGAACTTGTCTCCTGATGCACCACTGCGGTTCTTCTCAATACCGTAAACCATCACAGACCTAGACATCTGACGATGAGTGATTACAACGTCAGCATCCTGACCCAAAGAGTCAGACTGAGCTAGGTTGCGAACCTTAGGCGGATGGGCTGTGTTTGGGGTATCACCTTCACGATTGATCTGAGCGGCAGCAACAATGCGTAGGTGATGTGCCAAGGAAACTTCTTTCAATGCGTTGCTGATAGACCCCATACTGCGCCAGTCGTCTATAGCCCTACCTCCACTGGGAGTCGCCATGAGCCCTGCATAGTCCACGAGGGACAGGTCTGCCCATCCCTTATCTTGCACCAGCGTCACAGGGCTGATACGGGTGTCTGAGGAGTCCACGAGGGAAAGCTGTCCTGGGACTTCCTTGGCCAGTCTTGCGACCAGAAGCCGGTACTCCTGCGGATCAAAGGTCTTGTCCCGCATAGCTACGTGATCAACGTCGTACCCACAAGCCCTACCAAGCAGAACGTGCATACGAGTCATCACCTGAGACTTGGACATCTCCAGCGAGTAATACCTGACGTTAGCCCCGCTCATGAGGGCTGTGGCTCCCATAGCAGCCAAGACCCAACTCTTGCCCTGACCAAGGCGAGCAGCGATGTAGTAAAGCTCTCCCTTGCGGATGCCACCAGTGACACGACGTACCTTGTCCCACGGTGGGTTTATAACGTCCTCATCCTCCTCGTAGCCCTCTAGGAAGGAAGTGTCGGACAGATCGTTCTCAATGGGCTTCTGTCGCACTGGAGGCGAGTAGGTGGCCATTGCCACGATTGCCTCATCAACGTCATCGTTCTCAATGTGACGAGAAGCAGTCTGTACTGTCTTGATCACAGACCTACGGATATGAGCGTCAATGACCTCATCAGCCGCGAAAGCCATGTCAGCGTTCTCGTGTAGCTCGAAATCAGGGAATTTGATTGTGAACACAGATTCTGTTAATGGCTTCCCGTACTGGCGTTCGTACGTATGTACGAATGAGAACTCAGGGCCACAACTCCTGATCATCTCCGGTCTCACACCGTACTGACCTGGGTCCATCCCCGTGTGAACCATCGCGGAGATCAGAAGCTCCTCTGATGTCCGTCTTGCTTTCTTCTTCACTGGCTGTCCTCCCAACAGATGCAACCCGTAATGTTTACCGCGTGAATGTGACCATTGCAACCACCAAAACGCATAAGATCACACCAATTTTTCGTTGACTTTGGTGGCATGGTTGTGGGCTGTAACCAAGACAGCGGAGAGTGGTGTGATCGTGGATCAACAGAGCGTGTTGTGATGGAGAACACATCCATGAATCCGCGACACGCGGCGACACGCTGAGCCAAATCCTTGGATGGGTGTGCTTAGCTATGACCTGGAGGAGAGGACGGGGGAAGAAGAGAAGATGAAGAAAAGACAATTACTAAATTGTTTTATAAGAGAAAGTAAGAAAGTAAGAACGTAAGAAAGTAAGAAAAAGATGAAAGTTAGTCAAAGAAAGAGGATGAAAAGCTACACAAGAGGAACTGTAGAACCTGAAGGGTACTCCAACTACATAAATAGCTCCGCTTGGAAAGAAGTAAGAAAAAACTACATAGAAGATCGAAAACCTACTTCTTGTTCAGCCTGTGGTGGTACTTGGGGTCATGGAGATCATATCCATCACATGACATACAAAAACCTTGGTAACGAATACCTAGATGACCTGATACACCTGTGCGAAGCGTGTCACCGTGAGCTTCACGAATACGACACGACCTTGAAAGAAAGAGCTAAATCTAAGAGAAAGAGACACCAAGGACTGTACGCTTCTACACAGCAGTTTTGTAGGCGAAAACAGAGAGAAAGCCGTGTTGCTCAAAGAAAACTATGAAAACAAGGTCTATGAAGAGATAGAGAAGAAACTCTTCTACATCATTGATGTAGACCCTGTAACTGGGTGCTGGCTTCTGAACAGTAAAGGAACTAAGTACAGAGGTTTGGTTCGTGAGTACATAGGTGCTGCTTACAAGGTAAAGATGAGTACTAGCTACAACTGTAAGAAGACATCTTCGTGTCTTCATCCACTACATCGTCGGCCTCCCTTAGTGGAGGAGCCCACTCCTATACCTGCGTACAAGAAGGCAATCAGATGGTAAAGACTAAAATAGATTGGTCTCAGCCCGTAAAGAGAGTAATAGACCGAATAGAGATTAGTGACTCAAATGAATGCTGGGAATGGACTGGCCCCAAGCTTCCTAGCGGATACGGAAAGCAAGGAGCTAGATATCCTCATCGTTTGATGTTTCTGTGGTTTCACCACTTTGAGCCAGACACAGTAGACCACTTATGCAATAACAGATCATGTCAGAATCCCACACACATGGAGTCAGTATCTCAAAGTATCAATTCAAGTAGAGGCTCCTTAAGCAGAGACAGGAAAACGTGTCACAGAGGACATGATTGGGTAGAGAGCAACATCTATACAACCCCACAAGGCTCAAGGAAGTGTCGAAAATGCCGCAACCTCAAGAAACGCCAGTATAGAAAAGAGGGGAGAGACCGTGAGTACAGCAAAAGGCATGAAGAGACACAGAAGGCCCGAATGGGATGAATACTATTTGCTAATCGCTCACGCTGTGAGTACTAGAGGTGAATGCACTCGCAGACAAGTTGGTGCAGTGATAGTAAAAGACCACACCATTATCAGTACTGGCTACAACGGCGCAGCACCGGGAGCCAGGTCTTGTCTTGATGGCGCTTGTCCTCGCGCTAATTCTGACGCAGAGCCTGGACAGGATTATGCCCAAACTGGATGTCACGTTATCCACGCAGAGACTAACGCCATTATCAGATCAGGTAGGGATAGGGCATCAGGAGCTACGATGTATGTAACAGAGGAGCCTTGTGTCTTGTGCGTCCCACTCATTAGAGCAGCAGGTATCTCGGAGGTAGTTCACCCTTAAGGAGGGAGCATGATGGAGTGCTTACCCTATGCAGAGATACAGATGGAGTACTACGCCAATGAAGAGGGCATAGAGTTCCTTTCTCGCCACGATAATCACCACTACAACCTCTGCTGGCATGAAGTTTCTGAGATCTTGGAAGCTGAAAAAGAGATAGACAACCCCAACTTAGTGGTCTGTACCGTAGAGGCAACCTCTACAACTCATGAAGATTGCATCACTCCCTTCATTCTGAGCGCCTTTTCAGAGCTTCTGAAGGAGATTATGACCATTACATACCTCAAAGGAGAGGGCTTTGACACCTGTTTTGCGAGTGTTTACGCCCCAGATGAGGAAATAGAGCCTTCCTAAAGTTTCCCCGTGTAGGGACTAAATTTTAGCCCTTATCGTCTCGGATGACGTTAAAAGCGGCAGCCTTCATAAACAAAGTGGTGAACCATTGAAGAAGATATAGGTTCGGATATAGGGCAGCGCAAAACAGCCGCTGACGAGCGGAAGAGGAATTCTAGAAGACCCTCGCGTATGCCCAAAACCAGTTACCAGTCTGGGTTACCAAAACTGGTCGGGCTGTGGCCCCTCCCTTCGGGGAGGGGTCGCCCCCTTTAGTTTCATCGTGTAAGGAACTCTAAAGGAAGGATTTATCATGAGTTCACAAATACCGGAACCAAACAATAATGGATACCGGCCACCAGCACCACCACCGCGTATGCCAATGCCTCAGGGGCAGCCTGTGGCACCTAAGTACGCATACCCAGTAGAGAGCAAGTCGAATACGCTGAAGATAGTTGCTATAGCTGTGGGAGCAGTTCTAGCGCTAGCTCTAATTGGGTTCGCTGGAATTGTCGTGCAATCTGCTAAAGATCCAGTGCGACAAGCAACTCCTGTAGCTGACTCTTCAGACAAGCTAACTACTCAACAGAGGGCATGGGGTGATGAAGGTATCAAGATGGCAACAACCATCTGGTACGGAGAGTGGTCCTATACAGAGCGCGCTAATGCATGTGAGCGCTTAGGCAATGGTTACGACACAGAAGCAGGCACTGATGCTGCTCGTGACCTTTACAGGGACGCTGATGATGTTTACTCGTATGAGCAAGCTAAGTGGATCATGGTCGGCTTCATGGTCAAGATGCAAGAGTTGTGTTAGGTCTGTAGCCCCCTCCTTCGGGAGGGGGCTGCTCCTTAAAGTTTCCTCGTGTAAGACACCAAAAAGAAAGGAAGGTGAGTCTTATGGGTCAGAACAGTATTGACATCTGTTACGACTGCCTATTGGCGTTGAGAGACAAGTACAGTTTGGGGCGTGACATTCCCACACATAACTACTGGTCGGATGAGTCCTACAAGCCAGAGGCGTTGACCTCGCTCAGCGAGGGTGATGTTCCTCTTGGGATCATCGCCAATACGGGCTTCCGTGTTGACCATCGCTGTGAAGGCTGTGGTTCTCGGTTGGGTGGAGATCGTTGGACTTTGGTCTTTGACGATCCTCGCTCTGACATGTTTGCTGAGCCTAAGCCCAATGAGCTTGAGTTCGATTGCCCGTTCGCGGTGACGGAAGGCAGGCAGCTAGTCCACACAAGCCTAGTGGATAACGTGTGGGCACCTGATGTGTACTGGGATACAGAGTCCGAGAATGCTGAGGAGGAGATGATCGAGCAGCTTGCTAGCTACGCTTGGTCTCCAATTCGCGGCTACTCGGGACAGTACCTGTCTGGTGACAGTCCTGTCATGCACGCCAGTGAGCAGCTTGGAGGTGCGCTACTTGAGCGCGTCAAGTCTGAGCCTGGGGTGTATGTCCTTGTGGTTATTGAGTGTGATCCAACCGATGATGATCCATATCCAGAACCTGCTGGCTGGATGGTCCTATCTCAGGACAATTGGAGTGAGTGACATGAAGATCACTACAAACAATCATCCTCGTGATCTCGTCTCAGTACGTGATCTGGACAGAGAAGATCAGGCGTGGTTCAACTACATCGCAGGAGATGAGGAGTGGAATCCTCGCTTGTTCTCCTACAAGGGCTCGTGGTACGACTCGCATGAGTTCGTGCGTATCGTGCCCTTTAGTACAAGTGACAATTCATTCTGTCACCGCAGTGACGACGACGAAATGTTGAAGTGGTCTGGCATACAAACCCAGAGTGCATTCGACGCTGTTGTCATTCGTTACACAGATGACCATGAAGGCGTTGTTGCTGGTCACGCCACTTGGTGAGGCTGTGGCCCTCCCCTTCGGGGGAGGGCTTCTCCTCAAAAGTTTCATCGTGTAAGGCACTAAATAAAGGAAGGTGCAGCATGAAGAAAGATGCCGAGCAGGTCATGGAGTGGCTCACTAACACTGAGCAGTACTACAGCACTCCTAGTGAGTTGATGAGGTCTAGGGACTACCGTGAGGGCTACAGGAACTTAGTAACCCTGTCCGACTTAAAGAGGACCGCAGCAAAGCGCATTGAAGCTGGGGAGGATCGAACAGAGGTACTCGCTGGTTTGTCCAGACGTGCGTGGGAGCTTTTGGTAGAGCCAGAGCTTTACCGCAACACTGATGGGATGTCAGATATGGCAAGGTCTTTCCTGCCGTGGTTTGACGCAGACCTTGACGATGCTTTGAGAGAAGAAATCGGTGAGGATTTGTGAGTTGAAGGTTGCCCCTTCTCCTCCTTAGCTGGAGGGGAGGGGGCTTCTCCTCAAAGTTTCCTCGTGTAGAGAGCAAAACTTGCTCACATGAAAGGAAGACATGATTCTAGACAAGGATGATGTAAGGGCGCTACGGAAGGCAGACTCGATCTCGTTCGTGATGTCTGACGACGGAGCACTTGTACTGTGCTTCTTGGAAGACGCTTGGGCAGGAGAGATCAAGACGCTATCCGTAGCTGACCAGAAGGCGTTCCCTAAGAGGGCTGACGTTACCTCAGCCAGGGTGCGGGAGATCGGACCCGGCAAGCATGATGGCTCCGGTCCAATGGCTTACAGGAACTCAATCCAGTACAGCCAGACATGGCCTACTATTGCTGCTTCGCTAAGGACTGGTGACGACATTGGTTTGCTTTTCATGGGAGACCACCTTACGACGCCAGCCATGAAAAAAGCTGGCTTGCATGGTGACGTGCTATTCATAGTCGTCACAAGAGGCAAGAAGCAGTACACCTACCAAGTGCTGTCTAGCATCAATCCTGACAACTCAAACAGGATGGTAAAGGACAGGTACGACAAGGTAAGCGTCTGGGACAAGTGAGGCTGTGACCCTCCCCTTCGGGGGAGGGTCTACTCCTTAAAGTTTCATCGTGTAAGACACCAAAAGAAAGGAAGGTGAGTCTTATGAGTTCACAACACAAGGTTGTGGCTGTTGTCTATAACCCAGACGGCACCGTATATGACGAGTGTTGGACATGGGAGACAGCACAGACGTTCGCTGCTAACAACAACAAGGTTGTTGCCGTTGCTGATGACGGTCACATGACCGTCACAGACCAGCAGCGTTTGTACGACTGGGAAGCAGGTCTATATCAGGACTGCTTCAGCGTCAAAGGCTATAGCGATCCTAGAGAGGAAAGCGAATGAGTCCATCCATTTACCTGTGCAGTGAGTGCAACAGCCCTAACGTCCTACAGGACGCCTGGGTTCCGGTCAATGATCCTGATGATGTTCGCATCATGGACCATATGTTCTGTGAGCAGTGTGATGGCGGTACGAGCATCATCAAGTACGAGCAGGATGGGCCTAGCGAGTACATCAAAGTGGGCGATGACGTAATCAATGTCTACAACGCTCACATGTCTGGGACTGCGGTAGCGGAGTTCCACGGCAGGTACAACGTCCTTTGGGGCGGTAACCTAGAGCTTCTGCAATGGGCTCTGGATGTATTGAAGGAGGAAGACGATGAGTGAGGTCATCAGCTTAACACTGACACTGCTCATAATCATCTTGGCTATAGGTGCGTACCTACAGTTCAAGGATGAGCTGATCAAAGACGCTGAATTCGATCAGCACTGGGAGGAGGCACAGGCTCTCCTCCTAGACGATGAGGGGTGGGAATCATGAGCGAAATGCCGCTAGTTAAGTACTGCGAGACATGCGACAAGATGCTCACAGCGAAGGATGACCAAGAGGTGTGCGTGTACTGCGATACACCTTTCGGTAAGCAGCCCTTCTGAGGTTGTGGCCCCCTCCTTCGGGAGGGGGTTCAGGCCCACGGTTGGCCCCCCTGCTTTAGCGGTCGAGT
>Ga0210003_1004793_pt1 | contig 10565 bp, 8 predicted proteins | sample LantaG_FD_182804 | JGI IMG/M metagenome (GOLD analysis project Ga0210003, IMG submission 182804) | Deep subsurface microbial communities from Baltic Sea to uncover new lineages of life (NeLLi) - Landsort_02402 metaG (SPAdes) (version 2) | ecosystem: Environmental > Aquatic > Marine > Oceanic >...
TTGAAGAGGAGGAGAGAGGAGTGGAGAGGAGAGAAGAGGAGAGGAGAGGAGAGGGGGGGGGGGCAGGAACAGAAAAAGGGGAGTGAGTTTCGATCAGGTTTCAAAGAATGACTCTCTTCGAAAAAAACGAAAAGAATCGAGCCAAAGAAAAAATGAAAGGTTAAGAATTCACCGTGTTGAAAGAGTAGCCATTCACAAACTGGTCCGTCGGGATCGGATTGGGCAGCATGTGAAACTGCAGGACCATCAGCGACAGCGCGGGGTTGGCCTGTTCGGGGGGGGGGGTCATTTTTTGGTTTTTTGAAGAAGGAAAAAAGAGGTCGAGGTCTCGTGAGTGAGTTTTTTTTCTCTCTCGCTCTCTCTCCCTTCTCTCTCTCTCTCGCTCTTCTCGTGCAGGGAGTGCCGAAACCAAACAAAAAAACTTCCCGAGAAAAAGCACCCTCTCTCCTCTCTCACCACCAGGTCCGAGAACGACAGCCCCTGCTTCGAGAGCGAGTCCGCGATCGCGTCGTCGGTCGGGGCCAGCAGCGTCAGCGCGACGTCGGGCGAGTCGAGGATTTCGGCGAGGCGCGCCGCCGCGGGCGTCGCATCGATCAGCTGCAGGAACTTCTTGTGGTTTCCGCTGTTCTGGAGCCACTGCAGGGGCGTGGAGCAGCCCGCGGCCGAGGAGCCTCCCGTCGTCGCGGAGGAGGCCTTGGCCGGGGCCGGGGCCGGGGGCGAGGAGGAGGAGGAGGAGGAGGACGCGGGGGCCGGGGCCGGGGAGGCGGGGGCCGTCCCGTTGTTGGCCGAGGGGGCCGCGGGCTTGGACGCCGAGAGCATGGCGTCGAGGGCGTCGGCGCCCTTGGACTTGCTCGCGGCGGCAGAGGCCGCGGCGGAGGAGTCGCCCTGGGCCGCGGCTGTGGTTTTTTGTTTTTTGGGGGGGAAAAGGGGGAGATGTTCAAGGTTTGGTTTTTGAGGAGGAGAATCGTGAGCAAAAAAATAAAAATAAAAGGTGAGAGAAAAGGAAGGGAAAAAAAAAAGCGCTGACGATTTCTCTTGGAAGCCGCGACGACGACGACAAAGACGGTGAAGAAAGCTCCCTCGTCTCGAAGCCTTTCCGACGAGTTTCCTCCTCTTTCCTTACCGAGAGCCACGCAGCCGACCAGCAGGGTCGAAACGATCACGCGCTTGATCATCTCAGCTTCTGTCGCGAAGGAAAAAGGAAGTGCCTGCTTTGAATCTTTTACGGATTGAGAGAGGGGGGTGAGGTTTGATTGAGATGGGGTGGAGGTGAACCGGTTCGACAAAAAAAGGGCGTTGACGCCGACGATTGCCGACACTCGCGCCCGAATCTCCAGCTGGCGCGCTCTCCTCTCCGAGCCCGCGGATTGTTGAGAGAGATCAAAATGGTTCGTATCGAGATCATTTGCGTGGGGGAAAAAGAAAGAGAATGAACTCGAAAGGGACGAGAGCGAATTCTGAAGAGGCCCCGCTTTTGGCTCTTCTCGATGCGAGATGCTGGCAGTCGTTTTGCAATCGAGGGACGCCGCGAGTGCTCTCTCTCTCCTTCGCTCTATCGCTCGCTCGCTCTTTTTTTCCATCCAATTGGCACGCGCGGGGAGTCGTGTATCGACAGAGAGGCTGCAGTGCGATTTTGAACGTACCTGTGGGATATCCAAGAGGAGAGAAGAAGAGGGCGGGAATTGGTTGTTTCTGGGAGAGCAGGAAGAAAGAGTGGCTAGCTTCGCTTCCGCTCGCTCAAACAAAACAAAAAAAAAAAAACGTCCTCCTCTCCATCGGTTCCGAATCATCTCTCTACTACTTTTACACTCAACCATGCGCGCCCAAGGGGCACGCCTTTCTAAAGCACCCACTCCCCAAAGGGCGCAAAGGCCCTCTTGGCCTCCAGCAGCGCCGCCCTGTTCTCCTCCCTCTCCGCTTCCTCCTCTCGCGCTCCCCCTCCTCCTCTTCCTCCTCCTCCTCGGTTCCCCCGCGCTCCCCGCCGCCCCCCCTTCCCGGCCTCGGGCGGCAGCCGCAGCAGCGCCACGGGCACCGCCCTGCCCAGGTCGGCCCTCTTGGCCGCGTCGGCGTCGTCGTCGACCACCGACACCCAGCCCCTCGACAGGCCCAGCTCGAACCGCAGGTACCCGAAGCCGGGCGGGACCGACGACGCCAGCGTCCGGTGCTGCCCCTTCTCGGTCCTCCCCGTCTCGATGAGCCTCTTCGAGTGGTGAGTGCTCCACTCGTTGCTGGCGTCGTCGACGGACTGCTTTATCACGGCCGGGGCGGCGGTGGCCGCGGAGGGTCCGAGGGGGAAGCACTGCACGGCTGCGTGCGAGCGCGTGTCCCTCGGCCGCAGCGCGCTCTCGACAAAGAGCGTCGTCGTCGCGGCGGCGGCGGCGTTCGATGATGGTGAGCTCGAGGATTCATGCGCTTGCGAAGATTGCCCGAACCCGGCCAGGTGCATCCGGATCGCCGTCTTCTTGAAGTTGCGCATGTCCGTGGCGACGTCCTCGTCGACCTCGCGCTCCTGTCGTCGGAGGGGTGAACAGAAAAGTTTCGAAAGAGAGATACGAGGGGGGAGAAGAGGTGAGTGTTGAAACTCTTTTTTTTTTGGCCTCCCTTTCGCTTGCCTCTCTCTCTCTCTTTCTCTCAAAAAAAAAAAAAGCGAACTCTCTCTTCTCACCGAGGGCGCGTGCCTCGCCGGGGCGATGATGAGCTGCCCCGGCACGAGGCGGCGGCTGACGGAGGGAACGGCGAGGAAGGCCCTCTCTGTCGCAGCCACGACGAAGAAGAGCGGCGGCGAGGGCTGGGCGCCGCCGCCGTCGTTCCCGCCCCCTCTTCCGCCTCCTCCGCGGAGGCACCACCGGCACGAGTCCAGCGCCCTCTGCTCCCGCGTCGCGGCCCCGACCAGCGCGGCCCTCGCGCGCTCCTGCTGCGTTGAGTTTCCATGCTTGCGCCTCTTTTTAGAAAAGCGCGGGTCCTCCAAAGAGTCGAGCCCGGCGTCGGCGTCGTACTCCTCGTCGGCGCCAAAGTCGTTTGCGGCGTTGCCGGCCTTGTACCTCGCCCCTTGCCTCAGGATCGCATTCGCGAGTGCGCCGTCGACATTCAGAGAGACGCCGGCGTCGTCGCCCAGGCGGGTGCGCTTGGCGAGCTCGGTGGCGGACAGATGAGCGGAAGCGTCGTCGCCCTTGAAGTATCGCGATCTCGTCCCGTCGGCGTCGTAGCGGTCGAGCTTGCGAGCTTCCCGGTTGTTGAGGGGGGCGGCGACGGCAGCGGCTCTCCCAAAGGCGCCCGGGGCCGCCCTGCCCCGGTGATCGACGAGGGGGAGGTCGACGACCTCTCGCCTGTCGCCAGCAGCAGCAGCAGCCGCGGGAGCGGGAGCGGAGGCATTGGAAGATAAAGGAAGAGGGGGAGGACGAGCGGCGGACGACGACCCTCCGAGGCGCGCCCGCAGCGCCGCAGCGGCACCTCGGTTGGCGTCGGAGGCCTTGAAGGAAGAAGAAGAAGTCTGGGGAGCTGGAGCTGGAGCAGGAGGAGCAGAGGGGCGAGGGGCGGGAGGCGCGGAAGGCTGCGGCGGCGCCGCCGCCGTTGCCCTCCTCTCCTCGGCGGTCGTCGCCGCTTCCAAAACCTCCTTCTCCTTCTCCTTCTCCTTCTCCGTCCCTCCCCGCTCGCCGCTGCCTTCAAACCGTCTCATAAAGGACCCGTCGGACGCGAAGGCGTTCATCGAGGGGGCGGCGGCGGAGAGCAGCGCGGCCCTCTCTTCGTCCTCCGCGTCGCGGCGGGGGCGGTAGCTGCTGCCGCCGCCGTTCCTCCCGCGGTCGCGGTCGCGGTCGCCGTGGTCTCTCGCACCGCTCCGGCCGGGTTTCTCGCGGTCGCGGTCACGGCCTCGGCCGCCCCGGTCGCCGTCGTCCCTTCTCCTCCACGACAGCCCGCCGCCGCCTCCCTCCACTGGCCTGCGCATGTGTTCGCCGGCGGCGGAGGAGGAGAGGTAGGGAACGGAGCGTTCGTCGCGTTCGTCACGGTCGCGGTCGCGGCCGCGGCGGTCGCCATCGGCGCGGCGCTCCTCCTCCCTTCCCCTCCCCCCGCGGTCCCGCTCCCTCGGCCGCTCCTCCCCCATCGCCGCATCGTTCTCGGCCCTCCTCTCCGCCAGCCTCTCCTCGACGCCAAGAGCCCTCGCACGGTCCCTCGCGGCGTGGAGGTGCGCGAGGGAGGAAGAGCCCCCGCCGCCGCCGTCGCCTCGCCTGCCTCGTTGCCCGACGGCAGCCGCCGCGAGCTCGGCCACGGAGCCCCACCGCTCCTCGACGACCTCACGCACGTCCCTCCCTGCCGCCGAGGCTTCCTGCTGCGCGCGCCGGAGGGCCTTGAGGCGCCACGAGGCCCCCCCGTCGCCGACTGCAGCGGCGGCGGCAGAGGAGGAGGGAGCGGAAGGGGCGGCGGCGGGAGGAGGGGCGGCCCCTGCTGCTGCTGCTGCTGCTGCTGTCGCCCCGGCGGAGAGGCCAGCGGGCCTCTCCGCGTGGATGCCGGCGGAGGCGGGAACGCCGGCGCGAGGCGGCGGCGGGGAAGGCCGCCTCTGGCGGGCGAGGGACGGGTCCGTGAGCCACGCCTCGCGCTGCTGCTGCGGTTTTTGCTGCTGCTGCTGCTGGAGGGAAGTCCCCACCGCCGTCGCCGTCGTCGCTGTCGACGTCGCCAATGAGGCGTCGCCATCGCCTCTTCTTTCTCCCTCTCTTTTCTTCTTCTCTGCCTCAGCGGCGCGGAGGGCCGCGCGAGCAGCCTCGGCGTCGACGACTTTCGCGCCGGACAGCATGATCTCGAGAAAGAGAGAAAGGAAAAACGAATGCTCAGTCGATCCCCGACAGTGAAGAAAAAAAAACGAGACTGTGACTGCTGCCTCGTCAACACCGTCTTCTCAATTCAACTTTTCATCTTCTTCACCGAGAGACTAGCTACCGCAAGTCCGCGCCATTCACTTTCTCCTCTCTTTTTGATGCTCAAAACGTAAATGATTCTCGATCACCGCAACCAGAATCGGATGAAATGGAGCTTCGGCGCGACTTTCGAGACGATTTCTCCAAATGCTTCGACCTCTTGAAAACGAACCCCGGCCGCGCCTCTTCCCTCTCCTCCTCTCTCTTCTTCTCTCCCTCCTCCTCCCCCCTCCGCCGCCGCTCTCTCTCTCTCCCTCTCTCTCGTCTCAAAAGAAAAAAAAAGCAAAGCCAGGAGACGAAGTAATCATCTGCGGCTGCTGAGAGTCGAACTCAGCTCTCTACGGTTTTGTTGTTCGAGATGTAAGGAAGGACGCGGCACTGAATAGCAAGACGGTCAACAGAAACGTTGTTGTCTCTTGATCGAAATCAAGCACGCGAATTCTATCAATCAAGAAACAATTCCCACAACGTAGCGTACTAACCACCTATACGACAGCCGCATTCTTCTTTTTTCTCTTTCAAAACCTTTCGTGGATTTCGAGAGCGGAAGAAATTATAGGTGACCAATTCGAATTTCCGCGGTAATATAAAAATATAATTTTCTCGTACTCTTTGTGGGTCGTCTTTTTTTCTTCTTGCTCTCTTATTTACGCAGCAGCGGCGCGCTTTCCTTGAGAGAGAGAAAGGCCCGTCGAAGCGACGATGCCGTTTGGAAGTGATCGAAGACGAAGGTGCAGAAGAAGAGCGAAAGAGAGGCAGCACGAAACACGCACTTTCTTTTCAACTTTGCATCCCCAACTTTCTTTCTTCCTTCTTCTTTCACTTTTGCTTGGCGCGACCGCCAGAGCTGCCACCGCCGCCGCTCGGAGGAGGGTCGAGCGCGTGAGACGTCAGCGGCGGCGGCGCGGAAGCGGAAACGGCACCAAAAGCAGGAGCAGAAGCAGCAGCAGCGGTCGCCGTCACGGAGAAGACGTTCTCTCCTCCTCCTCCCTTGCCTCCCTTTTTCGTCGGCGTCCCTTCGCCGCGGGGGGAGCCCCTCGGCGACCACGACGACCAGAAGGGCGCCGCGGCCGAGGCCCCCGTCGGGGAGGAGGAGGCGTTGTCTCCTCCTCCATTTCTGCTGGTGGAGGAAGGAGGAGCGGCGGACGGAGCGGAAGGAGCGGAAGGAGCGGCGGCGGCGTTGCGGACGCAGGCCCTGAGGAAGAAGAGAACCGCGGCCGCAGCGGCGAGTACCGCGAGGCCGACGCCGATCCAGGCACCGATGGACAGCGAGGGCTTGCTGCTCTCCGAGGCTGCTTTTGGGGGGTTTTTTTTGGTTTCGAGGGTGGGGGGGGGGGAAGTGTGATGCGGCGGCCAGACTGGAAAAAACATCCGCGGGGAGAGAAAAAAAACAAAAAAAGGCATCCTCACCGAGACACTGCCCCCCGGCGCTCCCGCGCGAGCAGCCGAAGACCCCCCCCGCGGCCGCGGCCGTCAGCGTCCCCGACGAGATGACGGAGATGCCCGAGGTGGGAAGGCCGAGGGCGGTGAGCTCGGCCTGTGATGGTTTTTAATTTTTGAAGTTTTTGATGGGAAGAAGCTAATGAAAAGAGTCGACAGATAGAGAAGTACGCGGGTAAACCTAAAGAAATAAACAAAAAACCCTAATCATTTATCTGTTCTCTCTCTCTCTCTCTCTCTCACCCGCAGCGCCCCGCTCGTCACCGCCGCGTCGAGGTCGTCCTGCGCTATCAGCGCCCTCTCCGAGGACCCCGTGCGGACCACGAGGGTGGCGTCTGCCGCCGGGTCCGATATCTGAGAGAGGGCCCGCCTCGACGACGGAAACGACGGAAACGACGGAAACGACGGCGACGGCAACGACGACGGCGGCGATGGCGAGGGGAACAGGAGCTTCCTCCTCGCTCCGACAGAGGCGACGCTCGAGACCGGCTCCGTCGCCGCACCAGCGCCCCCGCTCTCGGCGACGCCCAGCACGGAGACGTCCCCCGCGGAGCCGACGCCGTCGACGGAGGCGACGACGGCGCGGACGAGCAGCGACGCCTTGGCGGCGTCGAAGGGCGCGACGGCCGGGCCCGAGAGCCTGAGGACGGCGCGCAGGACGAGCGCCGGCGCCGGGGTCGGCGCCGGCGTCGCGGTCGGTCTCGCGGTCGGCGCCGGCGTCGTGGGGGCCCCGGCTGGAGGGGTGGAGGTGGGGGCGGGGGTCGCCGTCGTCGTCGGGGCAGGCGTCGCCGCCGCCGTCGGGGCAGGCGTCGCCGCCGCCGTCGGGGCAGGCGTCGCCGCCGCCGTCGGGGCAGGCGTCGCCGCCGCCGCCGCCGTCGTCTCCGGGGGGGCTGTGGTGGCCTCCGCAGCTTTGGGTGCGACTGGCTTCGTCGTCGGGGACGGGGTGGCGGGAGGCGGCGGCAGAGGAGGAGGAGAGGGAGGAGGAGTGGCAGCGGGAGGAGGAGGAGGAGGAGGAGGAGGAGGAGGAGGAGGAGCAGTCTCTGCCGACGGCGGCGGCGGCGGCGGCGGAGGAGGAGGAGGAGGAGCGGCGGCGGCTGGCGGCGGCGGCGCTTCGGTCGTCGAAGAAGGAGGAGGCGCGGTCACAAACTCCTGCGCCTCTGCTGTTTTTGTTTTCATTAGAGATTCAAAGAGAGAAGGAGAAGAAGCGCGAGCATGAGTGTTCAGCGGCGTGAGAGGGCCCGCTTTTTTTTTTCTTCGAGAGAGAAGAGACCGCCGCCTCTTCCCGCGCTCTCGAGGTCGTCGAGAGAAAAAGCGGGAAACGAAAAAAAAAAAAAGCGGAAGGCGAGGGTCTTTCTTTTTTCCTCCTTTCTTTCTTTCTTTCCCCTTTCTCCCCCCCCTCTTTTCCTCCTCCTTTCTCTCTCCCCCAGACGACAAACGACGCACTCGTGGCTGCCAAAAACAACGACGCAGCGGCGAGCAGCAGAACCAGGGGGCGGAGCGTTGGAGCCTTCCGAAAAGGGGCCATTTTTTGTTTTCTTCTTCGGTGGTTTCCGAATTTAGAACTCTCTTTGCCGGCGGGCGCGAGAGAGAAAAAAGGTTCTCTTTCTTTCTTTCGCTTCGAGCTCCGAAGCTGTCCTCTTTGTGCTCGTGCGCGCTCTCTCTCTCTTACGAGGTAGAAAAGAAGATAGAAGAAAAAGAGGGAGGGAGAGAGAGAGAGAGAGCAGCAAGAAGAAGCTCTCTTCCTTTTCCCTCTCAGAGAGAGAGAGACAGAGACGGCAAAGATAAAAAAGAGAGAAAAATGGAGAAGACAGAGAGACTCGCTTTCTCAAATCGTACACACTCTTTCAGTTTTTTCGTTTTGCGTCCTTTTTTTTTCACTTTTTCCTCTTCTTCTTCTTCCCCTTCCCGCCCCCAGCCCCGGCCGCGGCCGCCGCCGTCGCCGCCGCGGCCGCCCTCGTCCCGAGCCGGTCCAGCTTCGCGTACCGGTCCTTGAGCGAGTGCCTCGCCAGGGCCCGGCCGTACGCTGCCAGGTTGACCCTCCGCAGGTACTGCAGCAGCTTCCTGCGGCGCGCGAGCATGGCCTGCAGCCCCCGCGACGAGCTGCGGTCCTGCCTGTGGGCCTGGAGGTGCGCGGCCAGCCCCGAGATGCGCTGGGACAGCGCCGCGACCTGCGCCTCGGGGGAGCCCGTGTCTCCGGGGCAGCGCGCGGCAGCGGCGGCGGCGGCGGAGGCGGCGAGCCTCCTGGAGGCGTCCCGAGGGAGGAGCGCAGGGTCGGAGAGAATCCTTTCGACGAGCTCGGGCTTCGGCGGCGGGTCGGAGGCTGTTGATTTGGTCGGTGGCGGTGGAGGGAAGGGAGGAGGAGGAGGAGGGGTCCGTGAGAGAGAGAGAGGGAAGAGTCGAGGTCGAGCCGCCACTGAGGCCGAAATGAAAAAAAGAATTCCTTCTCCAATCGCGCTTCTTCTTCCAACTCCCAAAAAAATTACGCACCTCCGTCCAGCATCGCGGGGCCTCCCGTGCTCACTGGAGGCAGGTAGCGAGCGGCGGGTTGCGAGGTGACGAAAGCTCGACGCCGCGAGAAGAAGGCGGATGCGAAGAAGCTCGACGACGACGCTGACGCCGATTCGATCGGAATCAACAAGCTGCTGCTGCTGCTGCCCCCGCTCGAGCTCGCCGCGGCCCCACTCGACGCGCGCAGGGCACGGGCGGCGAGCACCGACGCGCCCGAGAACCAGCGACTGGACATCGCGGATAGCAGAGAAGAGAAAAGAAGAGAAAGCGAGCCTCTTCCTCTTTTTTCTTCTTCCCCTTTCGTTTCGCCAAGAAAAAAGTGGCTTGCCGCTCTCACTTTGATCGAGGCATTTCGATCCTGCCTTGCCGTGCAAGCTCCGGCCTCGTACTATGCGCGCTTCGACGGCCTCTCTCCCCTTACGGGCGATGATGAGACCTTCTTGGCTGCCCCGGCGCCTGCCAGCAGCGAGGGGTCCGCAGAACGCCGTGATTGCCCGAGAGCGGCGGCGAGGGGATGCGTCTCACCGCTCGCCTCGCTCGCTCGTCGTGTCGTCGTCGTCGCCGCCGGCGCGCTCGCCCCCCGCCGCCCCCGCCGCCGCCCCCGCCCCCGCCCCCGCCCCCGCGACCTCGACCTCCCGCCCCCTCCCCGCCTCCGCCGACGTCGTGGTTGTCGGCTCGGGCATCGGCGGGCTCTGCGCCGCGGCCCTGCTGGCCCGCTACGGCTTCTCCGTCGTCGTCGTCGAGGCGCACGACAGGCCTGGGGGCGCGGCGCACTCGTTCTCGGTGCGCGCGCCCGCCGCCGTCGCGCGCGCCGCGGGGGAGGAGCCGTCGGCGTCCTCGTTCGAGTTCGACGCGGGCCCCTCGTTCTTCGCCGGGCTGGGGGGCCCCGTGGGGTCGAAGACGTCCAACCCGCTCAAGCAGGTGCTGAACGCGGTCGGAGAAGGGGTGGACTGCGTCGGCTACGGGCGGTGGACGACGCACGTCCTCAACTCGCCCCGCTCTCCTCCTCCTTCTTCGAACTCTGCCCCTCCTCCTCCTCCTCCTCCTCCTTCACCTTCTTCGAGTTTCTCGTCGGCCTCGTCGGTACACCAGTTCCCCTCCGTCTTCGACGTCGTCGCCGACGGGCCGCTCTTCTCCGACACCGTCCTCAGACAGGGCGGCCGCGAGGCCCTCAGGCAGTGGAGGAGGCTCGAGGCCGCGATGCGCCCGCTGCAGCTGGGCGCGGCGTCGTTCCCCGCCGCGGCCCTGCGCGGAGACCTGGGCGTGCTGCTTTCCTGCGCGCGCTTCGGGCCGCAGCTGCTCCGGGCGGGGCTGGTCGCCGGCAAGCTGACCGCTCCCTTTGGCGACCTGATCGAGAGCGCGGGGGTGACGGATCCTTGGCTGCTGGCTTGGCTGGACCTCGAGTGCTTTGGTGAGTTGGAGAGAGAGGGTTGCAGAGGACAGAAGCGAACGGGGGGAGCTCGAAGAGTTTCGAGAGGGGGAGAGGGAGAGAGGGAGAGAGAAGCGCGCGCGGGGGGGAGAGAGAGAGAGAGTGAAGGTTTCGGAGAGGGGGAGGAGACGGAAAAAAAAAACAAAATTCACAAACTCTCCCTGCTCTCTCCCCCCCTCCCTCCCTCCGCAAAACAAACAAACAAACAGTCCTCAGCGGCATGCCCGCCAAGGACACGATTTGCGCCGAGATGGCGTACATGTTCTACGAGAGGAACCCCC
>Ga0210003_1004794_pt1 | contig 10565 bp, 10 predicted proteins | sample LantaG_FD_182804 | JGI IMG/M metagenome (GOLD analysis project Ga0210003, IMG submission 182804) | Deep subsurface microbial communities from Baltic Sea to uncover new lineages of life (NeLLi) - Landsort_02402 metaG (SPAdes) (version 2) | ecosystem: Environmental > Aquatic > Marine > Oceanic >...
ATCCGAAGATATCACCTGGGGAAATAGTGCGAATATTAAAAAAGTATTACTGCCAGGGAGATATTCCGAAGGTATCCGAAGATCAAAAAAGAGCTATGAAGTGGAGAATTTTGGTCTGATGGATATTATGTTGCCACTGTTGGTGAGAGAGGGAACTGGACAAAAGTGGAAAACTATATACAAAAGCAAGGTAAACCGAAGGAAGATTTGAGACAGATAAAACTGTTCTGATTTTTGATACCCTGCGGCTTGCCGCAGGGTCATTCACTGAACAAACAATAAATTTCTGATCGATCCCGGAAAAGAAAAAGGAAAAGCACATCAGTCACATTCGCTTTAAAAGGGGGTGAGAGCTGGAAAAAAAGATTTTAAATTTTTTGGTTAAATTGGATATTCTGTACCGAAAAGAAAAATATTGAAATTAAAGGAGTTAAAAAAAATGAAAAAAGTATTAGTGTTAGCAATGATTCTTCTGTTTGTAAGCAGTTTGCTCTTCGCCGCGGGAATAAGTGCACAGGAAGTGTACAAACTGCGGACATCCACCAATCTAGGCCCTCTCGGAACCGTCGGACGGGCTCTCCAATACTTTGCAGACGATGTGAATGAAGCTGCTGGTGGTCGTATACAGGCAACTGCGAACTTTGGAATGGAACTGGGAACTCAGAGAGAGCAAGTCGAGATGTGCAAAACTGGTTCACTTGAGATGGTGGTGTCTGCTCCAGGGACAGGACCCGGAGCGTATGTTCCCCAACTCCAGGCAATCGATCTTCCCTATCTCTTCAAGGACGAGAAACATTTCTTACGTGTGCTCAATGGGATGGAAGAGGAGATTTCAAGATTGCTTGCTCCACATAACTTTGTAGCCATCGGTGGGCAAAACATGGGATTCAGGCATATGCTTATTAAAAGTAGAGCTGTGTATTCTCCTGAAGATTTAAAAGGATTGAAGATGCGTGGTCCCAATCCTGTGTTTGTTACCATGTTTGAACTACTCGGTGCAAGTGGGGTGACCACTGACTGGAATGACGTCTATACTTCCCTTCAAACGGGAGTCATTGACGGTATGGAAGCTTCTCCTGACATGATCTATTCAATGAAATTTCAGGAGCAGGCGACCTACATGAGTAAGACATACCATAATGCCTCATGTGTATTCTATTTTTTCAATAAAAGCTGGTTGGAATCTCTTCCACAGGATATTCAGGAGATCGTCTTAAAGTCAGCTCGTAAAGCCGCAGCTTACCAAAATGAGATAGATCTGGTAGCCCAGGGAGAATCATTACAGAAGATGATCGACGAAGGAGTCAAGGTTAATGAGGTGGATGACATAAATAGCTTTAAGGAAAAGACAGCACCGATGTATGATGAATTCAAAGCCCGTGGTCCTGAATGGGAAGATTTTATCAATAAACTCACTGCTATCAATTAACACATCGCGGAGATCAAAGGGAAGATATGCTTTGTATATCATCCCTTTGATCTCATTATCTGTTGTTTCTAGAGGGAAAAAGGGTCTATGAGAAAAATCTACATTGTAATCGATAAGATCAGATCCATCGTTGTGATCTGCATAATGAGTTTTATCGTTATTGTTGGTGCTGTACAGATATTTATGCGTTATACTCCAAGTATCAATCCTATGAGCTGGGTTGATGAGATCATGCGCTACTTGAATATCTGGCTAGTACTATTGGCTGCAAGTATTGGTGTCAAGTATAACGCTCATCTGCAAATGGATTATTTTTTATATAAGCTCGTTCCCCCAAAAGTTATACACGTGGTAAAACGAATCACTCAGGCTGCAGTTATTATTTCCCTTTTATTGCTGATTTATTACGGTACGTTGAGGGTGATTGCCAACGTTAATACAGTCATACAATCACTTCCTCTCTCTATTGCACTATTCTATGCGGCCATACCGATTGGAAGCTTGCTTATTCTTTTTGATTATTTGCTCGTCTGTATCTATGGGGAGCATCCTTTCGGAAAAAAATAGAACTTGAAATATGAAGGAGCCAGTTATGTTTTACGTTTTTCTAATTTTTTTCATGTTGATCAGCTTAATCTTTTTGGGACTTCCGGTTTTCCTAGCCACCCTGATAACATCATTGACGTTCCTTGCGATTCTCGAAATTCCCTTCTCGGTCGCTATCATCAAGGTGTTCGGAGGGATCGATTCCTTCTGTCTTATGGCCATACCGTTTTTTATCCTGGCCGGAAATATCATGATGGAAGCAAAAATAACTGAAAAGATCGTTGGATTCTCAAATTCGATAGTTGGACAGTTCAAGGGCGGCATGGGACATGTGAATATCGTATCGTCTATGCTGTTTGCTGGAATCCAAGGATCCGGAGCTGCGGATGCCTCGGCGATTGGCTCTGTCATGATTCCCTCGATGCTGAAACAAGGATATGACAAAGATTACGCAGTTGCCGTCACTGCTTCATCATCGACTATCGGTCCGATTATCCCCCCGAGTATCGCCATGATCATGTACGCTTATTATACCGAGTTGTCCGTTGGGAAGCTCTTCCTTGGGGGGTTAGTCCCTGGAGTCCTGATAGGATTCGGTCTCATGGCGGTTCATGCGATATATTATAGGATACGAAAGTATGATTTCTCCACAACGAAATTTGAACTACGCAATTTTCTCAAGACCTTTTCTCAGTCTGTCTTTGCTCTTATCATGCCGTTGATCATCCTGTTTGGAATTGTCCTTGGAGTTTTCACTCCGACTGAATCAGGGATTATTGCTAGTCTATATGGTCTGGTATATGGTTTCTGCATTTCACGTGAACTGACGTTGAAAAAACTTCCAAAAATACTTATAGATTCTGCTACAACAACGGCTGTGGTCATGATCACGATAACCATGGCGGGAGTGCTTGGAAATATTCTGGTAAGGCTTAATTTCCAGCGAATATTAATCCAATTTGCGGTAGATAGCATAGGTAATCCATACATGGCTTCATTGTTGATTATGATGTTCCTGTTGATCCTGGGTTGCTTTCTTGATCCCCCAGTCTTGATCGCCATGTTTGCAGCACCGGCTCTCGCCGCGGGAACTACTTTGGGGTTCGATCCTATCCATTTTGGTGTGTTTATAGTTATCACAATGCAAGTTGGAGCTATCACTCCGCCAGTAGGGGCGTTTCTTTTTATATGCAGCTCGATCGCAAAGATACCTCTTGAACAGAGTGTGCGTGCACTTATGCCATTTTTTCTAATGATCCTTGTGATTACGATTATGGTTTTGTTTATACCACAATTGTCACTTGGATTAAATTCGATATTCTTTCCCTAGTAGGAGGGGTGATTATGACATGTCTAGAACGTATGAAATCGGTATTTGCGGGGGAAAATCCCGATAGGACTCCATTCGTACCCTCAATATATGAACATGGAGCTGCTTTGATCGGCGAGACTCCTTCGAGAGTCAGCCAAGATGCTCATCTCATGGCAAAGGCCGCTATAACAGCGTATGAACAATATGAGCATGATCTCGTGACTGTAGGTATTGATATTTACAACATTGAGGCAGAGGCTTTCGGATGTCACATAAAGCGTTTTGATGACAATGCTATTCCCGCTATTGATGGACATCCTCTTGGAGAAAAGGTGCAACTTGACAGTAGGGCTCTGACGATACCAAGCGTGAGAGATGTAAGGAACCGGTTGGAGCTCATGATTGAAGCCTCTCTACTAGTATATAAAGCTCTTCAATCAGAGACTATGGTTTATGCTTGTATGGCAGGACCTTTCTCTCAGGCAGTCGAGCTTAGGGGGTTTGATCGGTTTGTGCTGGATATGTTTAACGAACCGACAGAGGTCCATGCACTTTTAAAGAAGACCGCTGAGCTTACCTTGCAGCAGGCGATACGGTTGTCCAATCAGGGGGTTGGTATAAATATCTATGAATCGTGGGCGACACTTCCACTGATTAACCCCTCCATGTTCAAAGAATTTGTGGTTCCTTATGAGAAGTATGTCGTTAGAGAGATCAAGTCACGATTCAGAACACCTCCCCCGGCGGTGATTATGGGAGGTGACACAAGCATCCTTATGGATTTTTTTATTGATATTGATACTGCTTTGGTAGTGGCAGATTACATGACAGATTTCAGCAGTATGCTCAATAAGCTTCACGAAGCAGGAAGCTCTATAGTTATTCGCGGATGTCTCGATCCCAAGAGGATAGAAAAGGGTGATTGGGAGGCATTACGGAAACCAATTGCATTTCTTGCGGAGAAATCAAAGAATTTGACCAATTTTGTATGGGGCTGCGGTTGTGTCTCCTTTGACACTCCTTCTGCATTTTTGCTTACTTTTAAGCAGATGTGTCTTGAAGCCTCAAAGGAGCAGACTATAAATGAGAACTGATCAAGGGAACATCTTGGAGAGAGTTATGCTGGGTGAGAGCTCAGATACCAAGTCTGTACTTATCGTGGACAGTCCCTGGATACCACCTTTTCTTGGTACATCAACCGTATGGTAGTAATTCTAGATTCCTGCTTTCAGCAGGAGGAGGAGTCTCGATGGGGACATCACAATCAACAATTGAGGCCATTATTAAGGCCTTACATAATAGCAATAGAAGAAGAGGTAATCATATATGATCAATGTAGCAGTTTTCGGGACAGGCGCAGTTGCTCGCATTCATATTGACGGATATTTATCATTTTTTGATCGCTGTAGGATCAAAGCACTCTGCGATATTTTTCCTGATAAGGCCGAGGGTCTTGCAAAGGAAAAGGGGCTTCAAGAAGTACTGATATTTAATGATTATCGAAAAGCTCTTGAACTTGAGGACATCGACCTTGTATCAATATGTCTTCCTCCTTCGGTACACTCTGAGGTGTCAATTAGCTCTCTTTCTGCGGGGAAGCATGTGTTGGTTGAGAAACCTATGGCCTCTTCCCTTGAAGAATGTGATGCTATGCTGGTATCCAAAGAGCTTTCGGGTAAGAAGCTTGCTGTGGTATCACAGAACAGATTTCAGACTTCTATGATGCGTATGAAGCGGTTGTTAGATTTGAGAGCAGCTGGAAAGATACTCCACACAACAGTCAATTCGTACTGGTGGCGTGGAGAGAACTATTATGACCTCTGGTGGAGAGGTACCTGGGAGAAGGAGGGGGGTGGTTGTACCTTGAATCATGCGGTACATCATGTTGATTTGTTACGGTGGATGCTGGGTATGCCCGAAGAGGTATCTGCTTTTTTCACAAATTTGCATCACAGTAACTCAGAGACCGAGGATTTTTCCGCAACTCTTCTTAAGTACCATGACGGTTCTGTTGCTCAACTGAACGCTTCCCTGGTTCACCATGGAGAAGAACAAGAGATGATATTTCAATGTGAGAAAGCCCGAATATCAGTACCATGGAAAGTTGTAGCTTCTACTGCGAAAGAGAATGGCTTTCCCCAAGATGACCCAGAGACAGTAGAGACGCTACAGCAGCTCTATGACTCAATTCCTCCCTGTGTGAACCGAGGTCATACAGCTCAAATAGAGGAGATGCTAAATTGTTTAGAACTTGGGAGTGAGCCTTCAGTTACCGGTTATGACGGTAGAGAGGCTCTTGAATTGATACTTGGGATATATAAAGCGGCATCCAGTAGATCAATCGTCTCTTTTCCTCTGAAGAAGAGCGATCCGTTTTATAGGAAGGATACAATGATACCTTTGATGCCCCATTTTCATAAAAAGACCAGGACTCGTGATAATTTCTCTCCATCCAAGATCACTCTTGGGAGAGACATGGAGAAGCTATAAAAGGAGGCTGTTCTATGCAGGAAAAATCGAATGGTATGAACTATGCTCCGAGAGGGAAGATGAAGAGGGTATGTGATAGAGGTGAGTTTTCCATTGGGGTGATCGGACTTGACCACGGTCATATATATGGTATGTGCAACGGACTAACCGAGGCTGGAGCGAATGTATCTCTTGTGTATGATCCGGATCCCGACAAGGTCATGCAGTTTATTCAAGCCTTTCCGGAAGCGAAAGCCGCAAAGAGTGAGGATGAAATCCTGGAACATCGGGATATCAAGCTGGTGGCATCGGCTTCTGTCCCGGTACAAAGAGGAGATCTGGGTTGTCGTGTCTTGGATCATCAAAAGGACTTCTTCTCTGATAAACCGCCCTTCACAACGAAAGAGCAGTTGGAGCGAGCCAGGGAAAAAGTGAAAGAGACTGGCCGTCGCTATGCAGTATACTATTCCGAACGTGTTCACGTGGAATCGTCAGTTCTCGCCGAGAGGCTCATTGAAGAGGGAGCTATTGGAAGAGTCTTACAGACGATCAATATTGCTTCACACCGTATTAATCTGAAACAACGTCCCCGGTGGTTTTTTGATGCATCTCAGTATGGGGGGATCCTGACGGATCTTGGGTGTCACCAGATCGAGCAGTTTCTCTATTTCACGAAAGCCCAAGACGCGCAGCTCGTCTCGAGCAGGACTGCAAACTATCATTACAAGTCATACCAGGATTTTGAGGATTTTGGGGACGCTATGTTGACCGCGGATAACGGCGCGACCTGCTACCTCAGGGTTGACTGGTTCACTCCCGATGGTCTCGGAGCATGGGGGGATGGTCGGCTCTTTGTGCTCGGTACGGAGGGGTATATCGAATTAAGAAAATACATCGACATTGCCAAGGACAAGGAGGGTGACCATCTGTATCTGGTAGACCAGAAGGGTGAACACTATTATAATGCTGCAGGGAAAGAGGGATTTCCCTTTTTCGGCAGTCTGATACGAGATTGTCTCGAACAAACCCATAGCGCATATTCTCAAGAGATGACCTTCCGTGCAATCGAACTATCCCTGGAAGCTCAGGAGAGGGCGATACGGGTGGAGTAACTACGAGACGTTGGAATTAATCCTTTGCGAGTACAGAATCATATACGGTACCCTCAAACATCCGCGAGTGAAATCCTGGCTCAAACGGCATCTCCGGTTGCATCTACACTTTACACCAACTTCCAGTTCCTGGTTAAATCTGGTCGAACGCTGTTTTCGCGAGATCACCGACAAATGGATAGGACGTGGATATTTTCAATTGGACACACTACAGTAGTAAATCAATTAAAAGAACATTATTTTAATTGTATAGTATGTTCTGGACAACGCACAAAGAAGGTTTAACAATATATTTATTGATGTTATATTTTGGTCAAATAAAATTTTAAAAATTAAATTATAGGTACTCGTATAAACTCTTGAATATGGCAAGGGTGTCTCTACCAGGTGACCGTAAATCACGACAGGCTACGAGTGGAAGTGCACCTTAGGGAATCGCTTATTTAAGCTGATTTATATTGGTAAATATTAGATTACGCTTAGACAAGATTAGAACCAAGTGGTGCAAAGTATATTTGTTTATGCTACACCGGAGGGTTAAAAACCCAGGCGGAGAGGTTCCACTCTGATTGATGGAATTTCTGTTGTCTGGGCTTTTTTTATTTGTGATAAAGTTATTATTAATTGAATCAATAAAAATTTAGGGGAATTAAGGAGAGAAGATATGGATGATAAAGTAGCGATAATAATGGGAAGTTATAATTAAAAAAATTAACAACACACATGAAAAATTGACTTGAATAATGGTATGGTAGCATGGTAGTATATAAGTATACAAATTACTAACTTAACTTTTCCACGTTTGGGACTTATTATTTACGGTTTTGTAGGGGAAGTTTCCATAAGTCGGTTGTTTGCAGGTGGGATTGTTCCAGGTTTGCTTATGATGCCTTTCTTATGATGGCTGTCAGTATTACTGCAAAAAAAGGGATATATGGCCGTAAGGGCAACTAATAGGTCATCTTTAAGGAGTTAAGAGCAGCCTTAAAAGAGAGTATTTGGGCACTTTTAATCCCTGGTATACTTATTGTCGGAATCAGGTTGGGATTATTTACTCCATCTAAAGCAGGAGCATTTGTAGTAGTTTATGCTTTCATTATAGGTAAGTTTATCTATAAAGAATTAACATGGAGAGGATTATCTGAAGTACTTAAGCAAACTTTAATCGATACAGGAATGATTATGCTTATTATTATGTGTTCAAATATATTTGGTTATGCAATCATATACGATAGAGTTCCCCAGATGATTGCAACAACAATTATTGGTGTGTCTAATATTCCCTATGTAGTTTTATTTATAATTTTGGGTTTTTTATTTATTGCTGGAATGTTTATGGAATCCACTGTCAATACTTTATTATTGACACCTATATTTTTACCAATTGCTAAGCAGATGGGATTTGATCCGGTTCATTTTGGTATTCTGATGATGACTATTATTACTCTGGGAAGCATGACACCTCCTGTGGGAGTTGTGATGTATACAGTTTGTTCTTTATTAGATTGTCCCATAGAAAAATATATTGTAGAGTCTATCCCTTTTGTTATTGCTATATCGATTTTAGTAGTAATATTGGTATTCTTCCCACAGGTTGTGTTATTTTTGCCAAAACTTGTCTATGGTAATTAATAATCTTTGATCAGTTGGCGAAGAATGAGTGGACTCTGCTTTCTATGCAAAAGTACAAGAAACCCTGAAGTAATCCTGTAAAGTATATAATGGGCACTCACGAACTGGTAAAAATTACCGGGTGAGTGTTTTACCTTTTTTCTTAAAGTAAAAGAATCGTTTTCTACAATTCAGAAAGAGAGTTTTAGGAGTGAAAAAGTTTTTGGAAGGTCTTAATGCAATCATTCTCTTGTTTATATTCCTCTTTTTGTAGTCCTGATTTTAATTGTGCTTTTCCCGGGGTTTGTAACAGCACTACCGAATCTTATTATGGGAGGATAAATAGATGTCTTTGAATATACTTTCGATCGAACAGAAAAAAGATCTTATTCGGAAAAACTGGTTTCTTCAGGAGGTGGAGGAAGTTCCATTTCTCATCGAAATCGGCCCGTTCCATGCAGCGAGCACCAAGTTTTTTTCCGACGACGATGCGGAGTTAGCATGGAACATAAATTTTTATAAGCAAAGAAAAGGAATATATGATTATGGAATTCCTAATATTAAGCCGAACCAGGGTATCGGTATTATAGCTTCCGCTTTCGGTTGCGAACATATAGTAAATGATGAAGCAGATCCCTGGATCAAACCTCTCATCCGTGAAGAAAACGTAAACGATGTATATAAACTTGAAGTCCCCGATTCGATAAACAATCCGATTTATAAAAGAGCCTATGATCGGATTGAATTTTTCCAGTCGCATTCAGACCTGCCCCTTCGGCTGGTAAATGTGCCGTCCCCTCTGGTTACGGCCTCCCTGATTTGGGATTATACTTCTTTTATCGTAGCTATGATGATTTATCCAAAGGAAGTCCATATTCTTATGGAGAAGGTAACTGCGGCGACCATTGATTATATCAGAGAACAACTTAGGCGTATAAAAAACCTTTTTACTATGGGACATGAAATGTGGTATATCCCACGGGATTTAGGTGTGCGTATCAGTGACGATACAGCGGCTCTCATGTCGCCGAATCTCTATCGGGAGTTTGGAGTAAAATATAATTCCTTGATTTCTCGAGCCTTTGGAGGGATCGTGGTGCATTCCTGTGGTGACGTTCAGAATGTGGTGGAACCGATGATGGAAATAGAAGGCCTCCGGGGCCTGGATTTTACCATTCCCCAAAATCCGAACTGGGAAGTAATCCGAAAAGCTGCAGCGGGAAAGACCGCTTTAAATCTTCGTCATTACTATTGGGACCACGGGAAGGACGCCCAGGTAGATCTGGCGGAATATTCCAGGAAAATTATTGAATTCTTCGGTCGAAAAGGGATCTTTATTCAGACCTCTACTCCGACACCGGAAGAAGCAAGGGGTCTTGGCAAAAGGCTTCACTGTATTCTGCATCGTTAAGGATGCCGGTTTTATTTCGATGGAGGATATGAAGAAGAAACATTGGGGGAGAATTGTAAATATTTCCTCTCTGGCCGCGAAATCCGGCGGTATCACTGCAGGAACGGCATATTCCACTTCCAAAGGAGCCCTAAATTCCCTTACTTTCAGTCTCGCTGCGGAGCTGGCTCCTTTCGGAGTCACTGTGAACGGTATCGCTCCGGCTTACATAAGAACTCCCATGGTGACGGAACAGCTTTCTCCGGAGCAGCAGAAAGCGATAATCGAAAAGATTCCGGTGAAGCGGTTATGCGAAGTCGAAGAAGTGGCCCACACGGTAAGGTTTCTGGTGCATCCTCTGGCGGGATTTATTACCGGTGAAATTATCGATCAGAATGGTGGACTCCATTTTGATTGAACTCCACCTCTAGAGAAAGAAGTATTAATAATGACCTCAGAAATTTGACAAGATATTACATTAATGTTATATTTTAGTCAAATAAAATTTTAAAAATCGAATTATTGGAACTCGTATAAACTCTTGAATATGGCAAGGGTGTTTCTACCATGTGACCGTAAATCACGACAGGCTACGAGTGGAAGTGCACCTTAGGGAATCGCTTATTTAAGCCGATTTATAGTTGTAAATATTAGGTTACGCTTAGATAAGATTAGAACCAAGTGGTGCAAAGTATA
>Ga0210003_1004795_pt1 | contig 10564 bp, 9 predicted proteins | sample LantaG_FD_182804 | JGI IMG/M metagenome (GOLD analysis project Ga0210003, IMG submission 182804) | Deep subsurface microbial communities from Baltic Sea to uncover new lineages of life (NeLLi) - Landsort_02402 metaG (SPAdes) (version 2) | ecosystem: Environmental > Aquatic > Marine > Oceanic >...
TAGAAGTTGGTGCTCAGATTAAAGATATAAAAATAGGAGACCGAGTAGCTTGCGCCGGAGCAGGTTATGCTAATCACGCAGTATATATCGAAGTACCTAAAAATTTATTAGTTAAAATACCCAAAGATTTAAGTTTCAAAGAGGCCTCCACTGTTACATTAGGAAGCATAGCTATGCAAGGGGTTAGAAGGGCAGAAGTTAAAATAGGTGAAAATATTGCTATTATTGGAATGGGCATTCTTGGACAATTGGCTTCACAGATGGTAACAGCTGCAGGAGCTCGAGTTATAGCTATTGATTTAGATGATCGAAGGCTTACTATAGCCCAAGCAAATGGAGCAAAGTATATTTTAAATCCCACCAAAAAGAATATAGTAGATGAAACTATAAAAATAACTGAGGGCTATGGAGTGGATTCGGTAATAATTACTGCTGCTACTTCCTCTAATGAACCTTTAGCCCACGCTTTTCAAATGTGCCGCAAAAAGGGACGAGTAATTTTAGTTGGCGTAGTAGGTATGGAAATAAATCGAGAAGATATGTATAAAAAAGAATTAGATTTTTATATCTCCACTTCATATGGCCCGGGAAGATATGACCCTAATTATGAAGAGAAGGGAATAGATTATCCTTATCATTATGTTCGCTGGACAGAAAATAGAAATATGCAAGAATATCTTAAAATGTTATCCGAGGGTAAAATAAAATTAAATAATATTATAGAAAAAGTTTATAAAATTGAAGAAGCGACTCTAGCCTACCAGGAATTTGAAAAAGAAGAAAATAAACCTCTAATAGTATTATTAAAGTATAAACAAGATGTAGAAAAAATAATAAATAGAAGAGTAGAAATTAATTCCCAATTTAAATTAACGAGTTACAAAATTAATGTTGCCTTAATTGGAGCAGGTAGCTTTGCCCAAGGAACGCATCTTCCAAATTTAGAAAAATTAAATAATTTTTGCGATATTTATGCTATTATGAGCCGAACTGGCAGTAATGCTACCTCTATTGCCCGACAATATAAAGCAAAATACGCTACCACTAATTATCAGGAGATATTAGATGACCCAAATGTAGATATGGTAATGATCTGTACCAGGCATAATCTGCATGCTCAATATTCTATAGAGGCAATGAAAAAAGGGAAAGCAGTATTTGTCGAAAAACCGATGGCTTTAAATAAAAAAGAGATGGAAGAAGTATTTAAAACTATTCAAAGGACGGGAGTGCCTTATCTGGTTGGTTTTAATCGAAGATTTTCTAAGTATACTGTAGAAATTAAAAAACATATTAAAGAAAGAATAAATCCTATGATTATAAATTATCGAATGAATGCTGGTTATATTCCTTTAGACCATTGGGTCCATACTGAAGAAGGCGGAGGAAGAATAATAGGGGAAGGTTGCCATATATTTGACTTATTTAATTATTTTGTGGATGCAGAGATCGCTTCTATTTCAGTAAACAGTATAAATCCAAAGACCGAAAATATATCTTCTCGAGATAATGTGGTGGTAACTTTAAAATATAAAGAGGGAAGTATTTGCACCCTTACTTATACTGCTTTAGGAGATAAATCTTGTCCCAAAGAATCTTTAGAAATATATTTTGACAATAAAATAATTACGATGAATGATTATAAAGAATTAAAGGGATATGGGATAAAAATAGTCAATATACATAATAAACTTTCTGATAAAGGCCATTACGAAGAATTGATTGCCTTTTCTCAAGCAATAAAAGATGGTACAAAATATCCTATTCCTCTATGGCAAATGGAACAAGCTACTAAAATTAGCTTTGCAGTTGAGGAAGAAGTAAAGAAATAAAGAAGAAATAGGGGTATAAAAAGTTTAATAGGAAGATCTCTTCCTGATATAATGCATGAAATTTTAACAAAACTAATTTGCAATATGCCGCTTTGGTAATTTAGAAATCATTTATCGAAATAGGTTAATATAAGAGTGAAATATTTACCGTACTTATAAGCCATGATTTATCAGAGTATAGGTTCTCGATTAATTGTAAAAGGAGTTTTAGACATGAAAATATCCATCATCGGCACCGGCTACGTTGGCCTGGTCACTGGAACCTGTCTTTCCGATTTCGGATTAGAGGTAATCTGTGTAGATAAGGATATAAAAAAAATCGAATGCCTTAATTCTGGTAAAGTCCCCATCTATGAACCGAACTTAGAAGACTTAATTAAAAAAAATGTCTCAGCTGGCCGCCTTACCTTTACCACTGACCTTAAAAACGCAGTAAAGCAATCCAAAGTCATCTTTATCGCCGTAGGCACTCCTTCCAACAATGATGGTTCAGCTAATCTCAAACAGATTGAAAAAGTTGCCCGGCAAATTGCTGCTTCTATGAATGAATACAAAGTAATAGTAAACAAAAGTACTGTCCCTATCGGCACCGTCGCCAAAATCAAAGAAATAATTAATCAAAATGTCATTGCGAGGAGCGAAGCGACGAAGCAATCCCAACCCACCTCAAAACCTTTTGCCTTCGACATTGTCTCCAACCCGGAATTCCTCCGGGAGGGCTCGGCAGTCTATGACTTTACCCATCCCGACAAAATAGTAATCGGCACCGAAAGTGACCGCGCTTTAAAAATAATGCAGGAAATCTACCGTCCCCTCTACTTAATAGATACACCGTTTGTAATTACCAATCCCGAAACTGCGGAATTAATCAAATATGCCTGTAATGCCTTCTTAGCTACTAAAATTACCTTTATCAATGAAATTGCCAATCTTTGTGACAAAGTAGGGGCAGATGTTCATCAGATTGCCAAAGCAATGGGTCTTGATGGCCGAATCAGCCCTAAATTTTTGCATCCCGGTCCCGGTTATGGCGGCTCTTGTTTTCCCAAAGATACCGAAGCCCTTTATCATTTTGCCACTACCTGCGGATATGAATTTAAACTTCTAAAAGGGGTAATCTCTGCCAACAAGCGACAAAGAGAATTAATGATAGATAAAATAAAACATCACTTAGGCGACCTTAAAGGAAAAACCATCGGCGTTTTAGGTCTGGCTTTTAAGCAAAATACCGATGATATTCGAAAGTCCCCGGCCATTGATATTATCCAGCTCTTACTCAAAGAAGGCGCGTGCATTAGATGTTTTGACCCTCTGGCAATGGAAAATACTAAAAAAATCTTGCCCAACTTAATCTATTGCCAAGATGAATATGATACGGCCCGAAACAGTCATGCGTTGGTTATTTTAACCGAATGGAACCAATTTAGAAATATTGATTTATCAAAAATAAAGAAACTTCTAAAAACACCAGTTTTACTTGACTTAAAAAATTTGTACGAACAGGAAAAGATAAAAAGTTTAGGGTTTATCTGTGAAGGAATAGGTCGAAATTGAACAAAGGAATCGGTCGATTGGCAGATCAGTAGATCGGAAGATTGCTCGATTAAATAAGATTGGCAGATTAGGCGATTGGTAGATTGGAAGATTAAAGGGATTGGAATCAATTCCGTAATCTGGATTTATTGAAAATAAAAAAATTACTCAAATCTTCTATCCTGCTTGACCTGAGAAACTTATATGAACCTACCACCGTAAAATCCTTAGATTTTATCTATGAAGGAGTAGGAAGAAAATAATAAAAATATTAATAATAATAATAAAATTTTTTAATTAGGAGGGTTTGAAATGAGAAAACGAATTCTTATAACCGGTGGAGCTGGCTTTATTGGCTCACATCTTTGTGAAAAGCTTTTAAATAAAGGTAATGAAGTAATCTGTGTGGATAATTTTTTTACCGGAAGTAAGCAAAATATAATTCATCTTCTCGATAATCCTTATTTTGAAATAATCCGTCATGATATAACTTTTCCTTTATATATAGAAGTAGACGAAATATATAATTTTGCCTGTCCCGCCAGCCCTATCTATTATAGTTTTGACCCGATACAAACTACCAAAACATCCGTAATGGGGGCAATTAATATGTTAGGACTTGCTAAAAGGTTAAAGATTAAAGTGTTACAAGCCTCTACAAGCGAAGTATATGGAGATCCAGAAGTACATCCTCAGCCAGAGAGTTATCGAGGAAATGTAAACCCAATTGGTCCCAGAGCTTGTTATGATGAAGGGAAAAGATGTGCCGAAACCTTATTTTTTGATTATTACAGGCAATTGAAAATAAAAATTAAAGTAGTAAGAATCTTTAATACCTACGGGCCTAAAATGCAGCCGGATGATGGTAGGGTTATCAGTAATTTTATTGTGCAGGCCTTGAAGAATAAAGATATTACTATATATGGCGATGGAAGTCAAACGAGAAGCTTCTGTTATGTAGATGATTTAGTAGAAGGGAGTACTAAGATGATGAATAGTAGAGAAGATTTTGTAGGACCGGTGAATCTTGGCAACCCTAATGAATTTACTATTTTAGAACTTGCTAAAAAGATAATTAAATTGACTAATTCAAAATCAAAAATTATTTATAAGCCTCTTCCGGAGGATGACCCAAAACGAAGAAAACCAAATATTGAATTGGCTAAAAAGGAAATAAACTGGGAACCCGAGATACAACTTAATGAAGGATTAAAAAAGACTATTAGTTATTTTGAAAGGTTATTAAAAGAAACATAAAAATTATTAATCATAAATTCGTAATAATTAATAATATTTATTACATGAGGGTAATTATACATCAAAAAATTACAATTAAAAGATATAAAAGTGTCTACAGTAATTCCATTCGTCGAATATTGCGTTAAAAATAAAGAAGAGAAAGATAAAATATATGTTTATTATGTAGTAAAAAATGCCTTTAAATATTACACATATAAAAAAGCATAACCTTTTTATCATCGGAAAGCGGGAATCTGGAAAATCCGCAGAACTATCTATTAGAGGTAGACAAGTTTCAAGGAGAAGGAAGAATCTGGTGTATTTTTTCTCATGTTTACAATGATGAGGAAAAAATATTATTGTTATATTTAGATTATATCGGTTGTAGAATGGATTCGTTTAAAGGGAATAGTATATCCATATATCTTTATGACCTTTAATCAATGACATTTCTGTTATTATTATTACTTTGGACAAATTCGAGATATTTTAAGGTTAAAGTAAGCGCTAATCAAAACTAGCATAGGTAAATAGGTAAACTAAACAAAATTACGGGGAAATAATTTTTTTGAATAAAATAAAAAAGATTGCTAATAATTTAATAACCCCAAGTGGAACCCTTTCCCAGCGGGTAGTCAAAGGTGGATTTTGGGTATTTTTTCTTAGGATAATTAATCAAGGCTTTAGTCTGTTAAGATTAATCATCCTCGCCCGTATACTATCACCAAACGATTTTGGATTAATGGGTATAGCATTACTTACTATGTCCATATTGGAGACTTTTTCACAAACAGGATTTCAACAGGCTTTAATCCAGAAAAAAGAAGACATAAAATCTTACCTTGATAGTGCTTGGACTTTTTTAATCTTACGAGGATTTGTTCTTTTTGTTATATTATATTTTATTGCCCCCTATGCGGCAGTTTTCTTCAATGCACCAGAAGCAAAACAGATAATTAGAGTTATTGGATTTTCAATTCTTTTTCAAGCATTTACCAATATTGGTATTACCTATTTTAAGAAAGAATTGGAATTTAATAAAGAGTTTATCTACCAGCTTACAGGAACATTAGCAGATTTTATTGTTGCAATATCAGCAGTTTTAATCCTAAGAAATGTATGGGCACTGGTGTTAGGTTTGCTTGCAGGCAATATAACCAGATGTTTTGTAAGTTATTTAATACATCCTTATAGGCCCAGATTAAATTTTGCTCTAGAAAAAGTAAAAGAATTATTTGGTTTTGGAAAATGGATTTTGGGTTCAAGTATTTTAATTTTTCTTATTACCCAAGGAGATGATATTTTTGTAGGAAAGTTACTTGGAACCACAGCATTAGGTTTTTACCAGTTGGCTTATCGGATTTCTAATATGCCGGCAACCGAGATTACCCATGTCATTTCTCAAGTGACTTTCCCAACTTATTCAAAATTGCAGGATAATATTCCCAAATTAAGAGAAACCTATTTAAAAGTATTACAATTTACAGCATTTTTATCTTTTCCTGTAGCGGGATTAATATTTATATTAGCTCCTGATTTTACTAAAATATTCTTAGGAGAAAAGTGGATACCGATGATTCAGGCAATGCAAGTCCTATGTTTTTTTGGAATAACAAGAGCGATAAATGGGACAATAGGCTCAATTTTTCAAGGAATTGGTAAGCCTAACATCATTACACTCGGAGCTGGATTTCAATTAACAATACTAATTATAATAATTTATCCACTAACAAATAAATGGGGTATCTCAGGAACTTCTCTGGCTGTTGTTATACCGAATGCCTTAGTCATGTTTTATTTATGTAAAAAATTAGCAAATGATCTTAATTATAAATTGGCACACTTTATAAGTTCCTTGCTTCCTTTTATAATAGGAAGTGTTATTATGTGTGTTATAATATTTTTTTTCCAGGTTTGGAGTGATAGAAGTATAGTTAGTTTTTTAATCTCTATACTTATAGGAATTATTGCATATAGTATTGTGGTGTATGAGATAGATAAGATTTTTAATTATTGTTTAAAGAGTAACTTGACGCAATTACTTAAAGGATTAAAGGTGAGAACAAAATATGAGTGAGAGGAAATGTAATAAGAAAGAAGATTTTAATCTCTCATATGTTGGACTAAGGGATGATGTTTTTAATCTAGTTCCTGATAATATTAATAAAGTATTGGGTATGGGTTGTAGCATTGGAACACTTGGAGAACAGATAAAACGGAAAAATTATAATGTTGAAGTTGTAGGTGTTGAGACAGATAAACAAATGGCTAAAGTGCCAAAGAGAAAATGGATAGAGTAATTATAAGCGATATTGAGAGGATTAATTTAATAGATTACTTTCAGCCTAATTATTTTGATTGTATAATTTTTGCAGATGTATTGGAACATTTGAAAGATCCATGGGCTGTTCTAAAGAATGTTACGAATTTTTTAACTGATAGCGGATTTATAATTACTAGTATTCCAAATGTCAGGCATTATACTACAATAATAAATCTGATTAAAGGATATTGGCCATATCGAGAACGAGGAATCCATGATAAAACACATCTTAGATTTTTCACTCTTAAAAATGTAAAAGAAATGTTTCAAAATGCAGGCCTCAAGATCGTTAGAATAGAACGGAACTATAGAATCATTGAAAGACCACATTGGTTTAAAAGATTCTCTAAGTATTTTGCTTTTTGTCCTTTCAAAGAGTTTGTCACATTTCAGTATTTAATGGTTTCTAAAAAGAAAAAAGGTGATAGTCTATGAAAATCTCGATTTTAACACCTGACTTGTCCCATAATTGCCTTGGTAGGGAATACTTGTTAGCAAAAGTACTTCAAAGGCATTATAAAGTAGAAATTATTGGCCCGGTTTTTAGATATGGAATCTGGGAACCTGTTACTATTACTGATGGTAAAGCATAAAATATGAATTTATCAGTTGAAATTACGACGTTAAGTATTTTCTAAAGAAATAGCTTAGCAAGACAGTAATCTTTAATAACAGAGATAATCGCTTTTACTCTTAAAAAATATAATAAAGTCTTGGCGAGAAAGAGATTCGTGTTTAAAAAAATAGACAGGGAGGATGTAATAAATGAGTAAGAAAATTCTTGTAACAGGTGGAGCTGGTTTTATCGGAAGTCACGTTACAGCCCATCTAATCAAAAAAGGGAAAGAAGTTATTATCATTGATGATTTAAGCGGAGGTTTTAAAGATAATATTCCAGAAAATGCCGAATTTATTGAGGGGAGTATATTGGATGTTGATTTACTGGAAAAAGTTTTTAAACAAAATAATATAACTCGTATTTACCAATTAGCAGCTTATGCTGCTGAGGGACTGAGCCATTTTATAAAAAGGTTCAATTATAATAACAATCTTATTGGAAGTGTGAATCTAATAAACTTAGCCGTAAATTACGAAGTAAAATGCTTTATTTTTACATCATCAATTGCTGTTTACGGATCTGGGCAAACACCTTTTTTGGAAAATATCAAGCCGGAACCCGAAGATTCATACGGTATTGCTAAATATGCAGTGGAACAGGAGCTAAAAACTTCACACGATATGTTTGGGTTAAACTACATTATTTTTCGTCCACACAATGTCTATGGAGAACGCCAAAATATTGGAGACCGATATCGTAATGTCATCGGAATATTTATGAATCAGTTAATGAAGGGTGAACCACTGACTATTTTTGGAGACGGAAAGCAAACCCGGGCATTTAGTTATATTGACGATGTTGCGCCCGTAATTGCCCATTCGGGTTTTATGAAAGAATGTTTAATGAAACATTTAATATAGGGGCTGATCAGCCCTATTCAGTGAATGAGTTGGCAAGGGTTGTAGCTAAAGTAATGGGGGTGGAGCCCAAAATTCAATATTTAGAAGCACGAAATGAAGTCAAGCATGCATACTCAGATCATTGCAAGAGTAAAAAATACTTCGGGAAATATATTAGGAATGTATCTTTAGAAGAAGGAACAAAGAGGATGGCTGATTGGGTAAAAAATAAGGGAGTGCGTAAAAGTAAAAAATTTGAGGATATTGAAATCTTGAAAAATATACCACCTTCATGGGCCAAAGATTTTGATCATCTTGAAAGATAGGTATTGTTAAAATGAAAATTTCCATATTGGTATGGGATTTATCTATTAATTCAATCGTAAGAACCTATCCTATAGCGAAGGTTTTGGAAAGACATTATCAAGTCGAAGTGTTAGGTCCAATATTTGGTAGCGGAATTTATGAGCCATATAAAGATGAGTTTGTTTACAAACATGTAAAACCACTCAAAGCATGGTTACCAGTGATGATTCCAAGTATTTCGAGATTGATTAAGAAAATAGACGGCGATGTAATTTATGCATTTAAGCCTCTGCCTACAAGTTATGGAGTTGGATTATTGGCTAAGTTATCTAAAAAGCTTCCTCTAGTCTTAGACATAGAGGATTGGGATGCTTGTTCTTTTTACCAAATGAGTCTTAAGAGAAAGATTTATCATACGATACGTACAGCTTACTCTATTAACAGTGGAATTTATCAAGGCCTTATAGAGCACTTAACAGGTTTGGCAGATCAAATCACAGTGGGATCGAATTTTCTTCAAAAAAGATTTAGAGGGACTAAGTTGCCCCATGGAGCTGATTGCTCGGTTTTCAATTCTAAATACTTCAAAAAAGAAGAGCTCAAAGAAAAATGGAATGTTCATAATAAAAAAAATATTTTATTTGCCGGTACGGTGTATCCTCACAAGGGGTTAGAAGAGCTAATTCGTGCATTAGAGATTTTAAATCATAACAATATACAAATTTTAATCGTAGGGAAAAGAACTGAGTACTTGGAATGGTTAATAAAAAATAGAGGGTCTTACATTAAATACATGGGGCTATTGCCACACTTGAAAATGCCCGAATGTTTGAACCTTTCTGATCTCGTTGTCCTTCCACAACGAAATGAACCTTATTCTCAGGCACAAGTACCTGGTAAAATTTTTGAAGCAATGGCAATGGCAAAACCAATAATTGCCACTAATGTTTCCGATTTACCTGAAATATTAGATGGATGTGGTTGGATTGTAGAACCAGATAATCCTGAAAAATTAGCAGAAACCATTCAAATTGTTTTAGATAATCCTGAAGAAGCAGAAGAAATGGGGCAAAAAGCCCGACAAAAATGTATTGAAAAATATAGCTGGGATGCTATGGAGGAAATTTTATTAAAAATATTTAAAAAATATGAATGATAACATTACTGAAAAAACCATAGGCGGGATATTCATTAAATATAGAATTATTAGAGATATTCAAAGAGTAAGATTTAAAATTATAAAAACCTACAGAATTTTTGAAAATCCCTATCATAGATTTTTTATGTTAAAGAAATAGAAATAATTTAATGAAAAGAATTAAAAAATTTATCAAAAAAATGGTACCCAAAAAATATCATAGAAAAATATCAAATTTATATAACTATTTAAGCTCCTTGTTTTTATTCGGATTTAAATATAAATGTATTTTTTAGTAAGGGTCATTTTCGAAAACTTCTTCCCATTGGATTAAAAAATGATGTTGCTATGAATCTTATTGGGGGGGGGATATCGTTATAGTTTATGTCCCAGATGTTACTCAACAGATAGAAAAAGATTGGTTTATTGGTATATAATTAATAAAACAAAGATTTTAAATTCGTCAAAAAATATAAGATTATTGCATGTTGCTCCTGAGAAAAATTTACAGAAAATATTAAAAAAGTTTTTCTCATATTAAATATATTAGTGGAGATTTAAATCCATTAGTAAATTGTGATGTTAGACTTGATATTACAAATATAAAATTTAAAGATAATTTTTTCGATGTTATTATTCGTAATCATGTTTTAGAACATGTTAAAGATGACCAAAAAGCAATAAGTGAATTATTTAGAGTTTTAAAACCGAAAGTGATTGGTATCTTACAGGTGC
>Ga0210003_1004796_pt1 | contig 10563 bp, 11 predicted proteins | sample LantaG_FD_182804 | JGI IMG/M metagenome (GOLD analysis project Ga0210003, IMG submission 182804) | Deep subsurface microbial communities from Baltic Sea to uncover new lineages of life (NeLLi) - Landsort_02402 metaG (SPAdes) (version 2) | ecosystem: Environmental > Aquatic > Marine > Oceanic >...
CCCCCGGAACGAAAAAAACACTTCAGCGGGGCGCGTGGTTTTTCTTTTTCCCTCTCCTCTCTCTTTCTCTCTCTCTCTCTCTCTTTTCACCCTCGAAACTCCGTCTTTTCGTAACCCAAACACTTAAAAACAAATGAAAACAATAAACAGTGGCAGGAGGTCGGCGACGTCGACGTCGACATCGGCGCCAACCCCTCGGCCGAGGGCGCCGACGCCGATGAGGCGCCCGGTGGCGAGGGATCGAGGAAGATCGTCGACATCATCGAGTCGTTCCGCCTCGTCGAGCAGCCCTCCTACGACAAGAAGGCGCTGATGGGCTACGTCAAGCCGTGGCTGGCGCGCGTGGTCGAGAAGCTTCCGGAAGACAAGGCGACCGAGTTCAAGGCCAAGGCGCAGGACGCGGTCAAGTTCCTTCTTTCCAAGGTGAAGGAGCTCCAGTTCTTCACGGGCGAGTCGATGGACCCCGAATCCACTCTGTGCTACGCCTACTACAAGGATGGGAACGCCAATCCGACCTTTTTGTTCTGCAAGTACGCGATGGACGAGATCAAGTGCTGATAAATCGATCATGGTGGAGATTGGGCGTGGGAAAGGAGAGAGAGGCAAAAAAGGAAGGAAGGAAAATGAAGAGGATGCGGGTTTTACCTTCTCGAGGTATGATTTGTGTAGTTCACTTCTTCCCTTCTTTTGCTCTGCGTTTGCTCTCTTCCCGTGTTCCTTCCCGGATAACCCCCTTGATTTGCTTCCTCTCGTTCGTGGTGTGTTAAAATGGAGAGAAAAACAATTCAAAACAATTAGAAAAAAAAGGGGGGTTACATCTTTTTTTTCATCTTCGATAACAAAGTCATCTCTCGCCTCCCTTTCTCGTTCTCTCTCTCTATCTCTTTGTCTCCATCCAAGCGCGGCGCGCCCCTCTAAAGCATGCAAGCACAAGAAGAAAAAGGCGCTCATAATGAAATCGAAATCGAAATCGAAATCGGAAGAGAGAAGAAAAGAGCCACTCTTTCTCTTTTCTCCTCCTCCTACATCTTTCACAATTAAGAAAAAAAAACTCTTCTTACGAGCTCATCGCCGCCTCGATCTCCTCGAGGCTCCTCCCTTTGGTCTCGGGCACCTGCGCCCTCACAAATGCCACCGTCGCCAGGCAGACGGCGGCGAAAAACAAGTAGGCGCCCGAGACGCCCACCGCCGAGACGGCGGGCAAGAAGGCCTGGCCGACGGCAAAGTTGCAGACCCAGTGCGTCGCCATCGCGGCAGAGACGGCGCGCCCCCGCAGCACCGCGGGGGCGATTTCGGGAACGAGCAGGCCGGGCACGGGCCCTGCGCCGAGCGCAAAGGAGACGATGTAGGCCAGAGTCCCCCCGAGGGCGATGGGCCCCGCGAAGGGGGACAGCGCCGGGATGCCGAGCCCGGCGGCCATCGCGAGCATCGCGCACGCCATCCCGCCGAACGACGCCGACAGCAGCTGCACGCGGCCGGCGCGGTCCATCAGGGCCGCCGCCAGCGCCGTGCCCAGCACGTTGGCGAGCCCGACGACGGCGCTCGCCAGCGCGCCGTTGGCGACGCCCGCCCTCGCGAAGACCGACGACGAGAAGTAGATGATGGCGTTGATGCCGGAGAGCTGCTGGAACAGGAAGAGAGCGCAGCCGACGCGGACGCCGCGCGACGCGAAGAGGTCGGAGAGGAGCCCCCTCGAGCCCGAGGGGCGAGGCTCGACGGCCCTGGCCGCGGCGCCCGAGACCGCGCCCCCGCCGGCCTCGACGGAGGCCTCGACGGCGGCGACGGCAGCCGCCGCGCCGGAAGAGGCGGAGCCGAACAGCCTGGCCGCCGCCGCGGCGGCCTCGGCGGCCCTGCCCCGCGCCGCGAGCCACCTCGGCGACTCGGGGGCAAAGAGGCCCATGCCCGCGGCGAGCAGCGCCGCGGGGGCCGCCGCGGCGGCGAACATGGCCCTCCACTCGGTGGCGGGCAGGCACACGTTGGCGACGAGCGCCCCGAGGATGCCGACGCAGATAACCAGCTGGTTGACCGAGCCCAGCGCGCCGCGCGAGGAGGCGGGCGAGACCTCGGAGACGTAGAGCGGCACCAGCGCCGACGCGAGGCCGATGCCGGCCCCGGAGACGACGCGGCCGGCGAGCAGCGAGGCCAGCGAGGAGGCCCTGGCGCAGAGCAGGGCGCCGACGGCCAGGGGCAGGGCCGTGGCGACGAGCCCGCCCCTGCGCCCCGCGGCGTCCGCGAGCGCCGACCCGCCAAGCGAGCCGGCCGTCGCCCCGACGAGCAGCGAGGAGACGACGAGGCCCTGCTTGGTGGCGTCGCCGGCGAAGCCGAGCGAGGCGGCGATCGCGTCGAGGGGCCCGTTGACGATGGCGAGGTGGTAGCCGAAGGCGAAGGCGCCCATGGCGGCGATCGCGACGGAGGCCAGGAGCACGGGCGTGAGGGCAGAGGCGCTCGACGAAGGAGAGGCGGAGCCGGAGGCCGAGGCGGAGGCGGAGGCCCTCGCGGCCAGCAGCGGAGAGGAGAGGTCGCCTCCTCTTCCTTTTCCTCCTTTTCCCGAGGAGGGAGAAGTAGAGACGCAGACGGCGACGTCGGCGCGGCGCGGCGGGGACCAGGCTGTGATTGTTTGAGGTTTTTGAAGGGGGGTGGGGGGGCGGGGGGAGAGAGAGAGAGAGAAAGAGAGAGAGAGAGAGAGAGAGAGAGAGAGAGAGAGAGAGAGAGAGAGAGAGAGAGAGAGAGAGAGAGAGAGAGAGAGAGAGAGGGAAAGGACGAGGTTGAAGGTTTGAAAAAAAAACTCAAAGCGATGAAATGATGCGAACGAATGCTTCGTCTTCTTCTCTCTTTTCTTCCATCAGCGGAGCTCGAATTCGGATTCAATCCGCGCGGCAAAGAGCCGCGACAACGACCTTTTTACCTTTCCCGCTGCAGCTAGGACCGCGAGGGAGGGCCGAAGGGACAACAGAGACGCTCTGGTTCGCCGACGCGACGGACGACGAAGAAGGCATCAATGAGCTCATCCCCCCCGACGCCAGCCGGTTGGAGGAGGGCCGGCGCGTGAGGGCGCTGGCGGCGGGGGCCCTGGCGCTGCTGCTGCCGGCGGCCTTGGTCGGCATGGCCGTGGCCGCGGGGACGCGAGAGGGGGAGAGCGAGGCCATTGAAAAGCGATTCTTCGAACGAGCGAGGAATCAAATCGATGGGTAAAATGTTTCGTTCGTTTGGTTTGCTTTTCTCCGTCTTTTCCAACCTCAGCCCGCCTCTTTCTCTCCCTCTCAAAAACTCAACTCGCCGCGTCCTCGCCCCGCTCGACCTCCCCGACCAACACGTATTCCCCCACGCGCGCCAGAAGAGGGCACAGGGTCAACGCTGTCTGATCCTTCTCGAGGAGCTCGAGCTCCAAGTGGTCCTCCTCGAAAAAGTCGCTGCCTCCTGCCTTGACAAACCCCAGCGACGACCCGAACAGCGCAAGCGAGGCGGCGTTCTTCCTCCCGATCTTCGCCCTGGCGAGGCGCAGGCGGGGAATTGTGGCGGCTGCGGCGGCGGCGGCGGCGGCGGTGGGATCGGAGGAGGAGCAAGGGGGCGCCCCCCTTTCCGCCGCAGACGCACCAGCAGCAGCAGCAGCGGCGGCGGCGGCAGCAGCGCCGGCGCCTGCGCCGCTCGCCCACCAGAGGCAGAGGAGGACGGCTTCCCTCGCGATCCCTTTACCCCTCGACCGCTCGTCGGCGATCATCACCTCGACCTCTGCGGTCTCGTGGAGGTAGGAAGAGGCGGAAGCGGAAGCGGGAGCGGGAGCGTGAGCGCGAGCTTCTTCCTCGCTCTCGGGCGGCGGTGGGGAGCGCTCCCTGAAAAAAAGGTTGACGTCTCCGACGGGGGGCCTCCCGGGCCTCGTCGCGTCGCAGACGATGAAAGTCAGTTCTGCTTATTTATATATTTTGGTGTTGTTGTATTTTTTGTTATGCCTTTTGCCGTGAGAGTTTCTGTTCCTCGACCGGGGGGGGAGGGGGAGAGAGAGAGCAACGGAAGAAGAAAAAAAGAATAACGCACTCGCGTCGTCGTCGGCCCATGACCTCTGCATCTCCCTCTCTTCCTCCAAAGTCAGCCTCTCGGACGCCGTGGCCTCCCTCAGCCCTATGTCTTCCATCCAGGAGTGATAGGCTTCGACATGACCGGCGGAATAAGGGACAAGGAGCGCGGAGCGGCCGAGGAGAGTCGTCGTGGCGTTGGCCCTCATACGCTCGAGTTTTTTTTTGGTTTTTTACTAGAGAGAACGAATGTGTCCGTTTTCTTTTTGTACAGGCCGCGAACGTTCTCGAGTTGCGCGCAAGGGCAGAGACGCAAGGGAAGTCGCTCGGGAGCTCGTTCGCAATTAGGAGGGGAAGAGAGAGAGAAATGGTATTCGTTGACGTGCCTCCGGCAAGGCGTTTCAGCAATGCGACGAGAGGGAGAAAAGTGAAGTTCACAAAGCGAAAGGAACAAATACCAGGAGCAAGCGCCCTCTTGATCGCCCATCGCTCTTTCTCTCTCTCTCTCTCCATTCGCGCTCACTTCATCTCTCCCCCTCTCCTTTCAAAATGCGCGTCGTCAGTGCAGTCGTCTCGAGCCGGAGCTGCCCTGTGGCGGCGCCGAAGAGCAGAGCCTCGAGAAGCGCGGGAGTCTCCGCGCTAGCGCCTGAGCGAACTCGCGTTGTTGCCTCTCGTCCTCCCACGACGACGTCGACAAAGAAAATCTCGACCTCGGCCTCCTCGGTCGCCACCGCCGCGCTCGCCGCCTCTGCGGAGCTCCAGAGCGGCGGCCCTCCTCCCGCCGGCGCCAAGCCCTTCGCATCAAAGAGCTGGACCTGGCGCGGGTTCCCCATCAAGTACCACGAGTCCGGGGACGGTAAGGAGGAAGAAGAAGAAAGAGAGGGAGATTTTTTTCCGTTCCGTCCGTCGTTCGTTCGACGTTCGACCTCTCTATCTTTCTCTCTCTCTCTTTCTCTCTCTCTCTCTCTCCTTCTTTTTTTCCCTCCCTTTCTTCCATCTCACCTCGTGCGTCCCGCCCCTCCCTCGACCTCCCTCTCACAGCCTCGGCCCCCAACGGCACCGTCGTGATGGTCCACGGCTTCGGCGCCAGCAGCGGCCACTTCCGCAAAAACATCCCGGCCGTCGCCGCGGCCGGGTATCGCGTCTTGGCCCCGGACGTCATAGGCTTCGGCGCCAGCGCCAAGCCGCTCGACGCCGAGGGCAGGCCCGCGGTCGAGTACTCCACCGAGCTGTGGAGGGACTTCGTGGTCGACTTCGTCGCCGAGGTGGCTCGCGGAGGCGAGTCCCCGGCCGGCAGCGCAGGGGCCCCGGTCGTCCTCCTCGGCAACAGCCTGGGCTCGCTCGTCGCGCTGCGCGCCGCCGCGGAGCTCCCTCCCTCGGGCAGCCGCGGCCCTCCCATCGCCGGCGTCGCCCTGCTCAACCTCGCCGGCGGCATGAACAACAAGGCCGCATCGAGCGGCGACAGCGACTGGCGCCTCGTCGTCGCCAAACCCTTGTTCGCGCTCATCGACTTCCTGCTTTCCATCCGTCCCGTCGCAATCAAGCTCTTCGACTCGTTCCGGTCCCCGGAATCCCTCAAAAACGTCCTCTCCTCGGTCTACGTCAACCAAGCCGCCGTCGACGACGCGCTCGTCGAGCTCATCGCCGGGCCCGCGAGGGACCCGGGAGCGCTCGAGGCCTTCATCGCCATCATCACCGGCGACCCCGGCCCCCGGCCAGAAGAGATCGTCAAGACGCTCCCCGAGGCGACCCCCTTGCTCTTCATCTGGGGCACGAAGGACGTCTTCACCCCCGTGGACGGCCCCGTGGGAGCCTGGGCCATAAAGCTGCCGGAGACCAGGCCCCGGACACGGTTCGAGCTGATCGAAGGGGTGGGCCACTGCCTGCACGACGAGTTCGAGGAAAAGGTCCACGAGAGGCTGCTGCCGTGGCTGCGAGAGACGATGCCCGTCAAGGCTTGAGGTTGTTTTGTTATTTCTTGGCCTTGTTTTTTGTACGTAGATAGAGAAAGAGAGACGAGAGAGACGATGAAGAGAGAGCGAAAAACGCGCGCGCGCGCGAGAAAGAGAGAGAGAGTGAAAACAAAAAAAAATGAAAAATTTTGCAGAAGACCTCAAGGAAGAAAATAAAAAACTCTCGCTTACAATTCCCTCACCCCCGCGAGCTCCAGATACAGAGGCTGGCTCGAGATCCCGCAGTCGTCCGGCGAGACCGCGATCCTCAAGTACCCCTCCTCGCCCCACCGCACGGACCACGTGTTTTTGACGATCCAGAACTTCTGTCCGGACTTGGGATCCTCGCCGTAGCCCGAGACGATGACAGCGTGGTCGAGCCGCGAGAGCTTCTCCTGGCACTTCGAGTTGTTGTAGATCCCCGAGGAGTAGAGGGCAAAGTCGTCGGGGCTGGCGTCGACGGAGACGGTCATGGGCCCCTTGGTCAGGAGGGCCTCGCGGAGGCCGTCGGCTCCGCCCCTGACCCAGACGTACCTCGACTTTCCCGATGCTCCTTGGCGAGCCTCTTTTTCTTTTTCTTTTTCTGCTCCGGCGGCGCCAGAGGTCCCAGGAAAACGAGCAGCAGCTCCTCCTCCCTCGGAACTGCTCGCCTTGCCGAACGCGACGGCGTCGCCCACAGACGTGTCGCAGAAGTTGTTGACGCCGCGGTAGGGGTAGGCCTTTTGGGAAGCGGCGGAGCCGCTGTTGATGAGTTTCGTTGAGAGAAAGAGAAAGATAGAAAATGTGAGCCTTTTTTTGTTTCTCTCGTAAAAAAAAAAGGGAAACTCGCTCGAGGGGGAGAACAAAATTAACTCCTCCTCTCTTCTTACCGACTAAAGTACCAATCGAACGCCGTCGTCTGGTACCCTCCGTAGCACCCAGCGTTCGGGAACTTGCCCTCGTAGGCCTGGTCCGACCACGCGCAGTCAACCAATTGTTGTTCGGAGAGCAGGATCTGCCTGCCGGTCTCGCGGAAGACGGCCGCCTCGAGCGAGCCGACGGTGCCAAACGCCCAGCAGGAGCCGCACATCGCCTGGTCCTTGACGGGCGAGTCCGCCGGGGACCCGCGCCAGTCGACGGTCGCCGGTAAGGACTCAAAGGGCACCGAGGGCTCGTGGAGGGAGTCGAGGAACGAACGAGAGGAAGAGGGAGGAGGGGAAGAGGCCTTCTTCTCGCTCTCCCGGCAGCCGCCGCCCTTTTTCGTCGACGAGAGGGAGGGAGGCGCCGCCGAGCCCGCCCGGGGGTGCCTCGCGATCAGCCCTCCCCCGTGGCGCCTCTCATGGGGCAGAAGGTCGGCCAGGTGGTTGATTGCGAGCTTGTAGGAAGAGGAGGAAGAAGCGGAGGAATCGCGGTTGTGGGCCTCGACGAGCCTGAGCGAGGCCTCGAACGCCGCGGCGCGCCTGCGGTACTCCCTTCGCGTTTTCGTCCTCCGCGACCGCATCAGGCCCGAGGAGGTCACCGAGTGGAGGTGCTGGTCGTAGAGGGCGTGTCCCGAGTGCCTGTTGGGCAGGGCGAGCGAGAGAAAGTCCGTCGGCAGCGGGGGAGCGCCGACGGCGGCGCCCCCGCCTCGGCCGCCGCCGCCGCCGCCGAGGGACCCTCCGGCGAGCGCGCCCGGAGGTGAGGCGTCCGGCGGCGGGGGCCTGAGCGGGCACCCGGGCGGCAGATCAAACGCCCCCCCCGGCGCGGGACCGGGCCTCCACCCTCCGAACTCGGCGACCGTCAGGTCGTAGTGGCCCCCCGTCCACAGGTTCTTCGAGAGCGCCTCGAGCCGCAGCGGCGCACCCGTGCGCGCGTCGACCCAGAAGGTCCACCTGGAGGTGTAGGCGCCGTAGCCGCCTCCCGGGGCCGCCGTCTCGAGGGTCCTGGAGAAAGCGACGGGCTTGACCTTGGCGGCGGAAGAGCCGCCGCCACGGTGGCGTTTCCTGCCGTTGTCGCCGTCGCCGCCGTCGCTGCTGCTGCGGCGCAAATGAGAAGGAAAGAGACGGGCTCGGTCGCCGATGCTCGTCCGACGCCGACGAGGGGCGGCGGGTGAGCCTTCGGGTCCCTTCTCTTCCCTTTTCCTGGCCTTGTCCAAAAATTCCAGGCTGCTCGCGGTCCTGTTGTACCTCCAGGTGCCATCGGAGAGGTCGGGAAGGATGGTGGTGAGCTTGGGGGCGTCGTCGTCGCTGTCTCCGCCGCGGACGGCAAAGCCCCTTGGCAACCCCATCGCCGACGCCGGGGGAGGAGGAGGCGCGGCAGCCCCCTGCATCGTCGGGCCCTTGCCCCCTCCCAGAGAGACGGCCCAGCAGTCGTAGGTGTCGACTCTCGGGAAGCGCTGGTACATAGTCAGCTGTCGTTGGAGAGTTTAAAAGTGCGGATTGAAAAGAGAGAGAAGCGGGGAGAAGTTGGAAGAGGGGGAAAAAGAAATGAGCGTGAGCGTTTCCAACCCTTCACCTCTCGACATGTTGAAATTTCTGTCAACCCTTTTTCCTGGTCAAGCTCCGTTGCTCAAACACAAACTCGAAAAGCTTACGTTCGGCAACACCTCGAGGACCGTCTCGACCTTGTCTCGCACGACCTTCTGCAGTCCCGCGGGCTCGTCGCGGTACGCGACGAGGGAGTAGCTGGCGTTTGTTTGTTTTGATGGGGCAAGGAAAGAGAGAGAGAAAGGTACGGGGTTGAGGGTTTTTTTTGCTTGCTGCTGCTGGGTCGCCGTTTTTTCCGCCCTAGTCCTTTCGACTCATTCGAACCCTTTCCCTTTCTCTCTCTCTCTCTCTCTCTCTCTCTCTCTCCCCTTTCTCTTGCAACTCACGTCAGCAGCTGCGACTGTGTCGTGAGCGTCTCCGGGAACGCGATCGTGTACGAGACCTCGTAGCGCTGCGGCCAGCGAGGCGGCCCGGCGAGCAGGGGGCCCCTCTGCCAGAGCCAGATGCCGCCGCCGCCGCCGGCGACGGCGCCGCCGGCGAGCAGGCCGAGCGTCAGCGAGGCCCAGCGCTTGGCCTTGGAGGGCCTCGGCGGGAGGGAGAGCAGAGGCTCCTCGCTGTCGTCCATCGTCGTTGGTGCAAAGGATCTCTGTCGAGAGACGAAAGGGCGGGTGCTCGCCCGCGAGAGAGAGGCGAGGGAACAAGGAAGTCTCGAAGAAAAAAGAGTGAGAAGAATTTCGAGGAAAGCGTCGAGCCCAAACACGAATTCACAAAGACTTCGAAAAAAGAGAAGAGAAGAAACGCTCTCTCTCTCTCTCTCTCTCTCTTTCTCTCGCTGTCTGTCTAGGCCCTTCTCATCGGGATGACGACCGCAACCCTGAAGCGCAAGGCGCCTGCTGCAGGCGGCGGCGCCAAGAAGGAAGTGGCCTCGAGGAAAAAGGTGCAGAGAGAGACAAGAGAGAGAGTTCAGTTCCATCGTTCGGCATGCGTTCGGCGGCTTGTTTTTCCGGATGACATGTCTCAACCTTCTTTCCTCCGTTCCAAAAAAACCACCACCAGGCCGGCTTCACCGACACCAACAAAAGCTGGCTCAAGCCCGTCGTTGAGGCGGCAAAGAAGAGCAAGGCATCTGGAAAAGAGGCCGCAGCAGCAAAGAAGGCGATGAATGGAAAGGCCAGCCGTCGTCAGCGCTCTCCTTCGTCGAGTGACGACGACGAGGAAGAAGAGGCCGAGTCCGATGACTCCGGCTCCGGTTCTGACGGCGAGGAGGAGGAGGCGGTCGTCTCTGCGGGCGACAGCAGCAGCGAGGATGACGAGGAGGGCGACGAGAGCGACGGTGAGTGAGGGGTGAAAATCGCATGCGTCGAGGAAATCTAGCCGCCGCTCGCTCGTTTCCAATGCTCACTTCCTCGTCTCTCTTTCGCTCTCTCCATTTCAAATAAAATTAACTAGGCGCCCTCGACGACGACTTTGGGAGCGGCTCCGAGGAGGCATCGGAATCTGAATCGGAGGACGAAGAGGAGGAGGGCGCCGGCGTGAAGCGGCGCGGCGAGCTGCTCGAGAGCGACGACGACGACGAGAGCGGCGACGACGAGAGCGGCGAGGAGAGCGGCAGCGACGGCGGCGCCGAGAGCGAAGAAGAGGCTTCCTCCTCCGACTCCGACGAAGACGACGGCGACGACGGCGACCAGGGCACGCACGCCAACGACGCCTCCTTCGCGGCCCTCGAGCGCAAGTCCGCCAAGCTCGACGCGCGCCGCGCCAGGGACGCGCGGGCCGCCGCCGAGGAGGCGAGGGAGCAGGGCCTGCCCTCGGGCGCCGACGACGAGCGCGTGCCGCTGCTCCCGGTCGTCGCCTCGACCGCCGCTTCCGACGAAGAGCGGCAGCGGGAGCAGCGCCAGCCCGACGAGCCGCGCGTGCTCCGCAGGAGGATCGCCGAGGTCGCGCGCGTTCTGGAGAGCTTCTCGAAGCTGGCAGAGAAGGGGAGGTCGAGGTCGGACTACATGGAGAGGGTAAGTTCAGAAGAGAGGAGAGAGAGGGGATTTTTTGGATTTTGGGTTTCGAGTTTGTCTTTCTTCCGTCTTCGACTTCGACTTTGGAATCCTTCCCCCTCTCACCTCGACCGCCGGAAAAAAAATGAAAAACGCCCCCCCCCCCCCC
>Ga0210003_1004797_pt1 | contig 10562 bp, 13 predicted proteins | sample LantaG_FD_182804 | JGI IMG/M metagenome (GOLD analysis project Ga0210003, IMG submission 182804) | Deep subsurface microbial communities from Baltic Sea to uncover new lineages of life (NeLLi) - Landsort_02402 metaG (SPAdes) (version 2) | ecosystem: Environmental > Aquatic > Marine > Oceanic >...
CCCCCTTCCTCCCGAAACGTAAGAAAGCGAGGAAAGGAAACGTACACGGCCCGCACTGGCTCCGAGGCCCAGGCGGGGGTTCCGCCGCCTCCGCCGCCGCCGCCGCCTCCTTCGCCGCCGTCTCCGCCGCCGCCGTCTTTTCCTTCGCCGTCTCCGCCGCCGCCGTCTTTTCCTTCGCCGCCGTCTCCGCCGCCGCCGCCGCCCCCTCCCGTCCCGGCGTCGTGCTTCAAGGGGTGCAAATGAGGGTGCGCCCTCGCGTACTCGGCCACCGTCCTGACGTTGTCGAAGCCGTAGCCCCTCACGATCTCCGCGGCGTCGGTCCGGCAGCGGCCCGTGACTAGCACGAGGCCCGGGTTGATCGCCGGCGCGGCCTCGGCGAGGGCAGAGTGCGCCAGGACGACCTGTTCTTTCGTGATGGCCATCGAGAGCTGCTCGGACAGGAGGGCTGCGCGGTCGGTCTCGGAGAGCCAGCCCTGGTTGGTCACGAAGACGAAGGGCGCGCCGGAGTCGCGGACCTTTTTTTTTTTTTTTTTTTTTTTTTTTTTGAGTTTGGAAAGATGGAAAGCGAAGAAAGAGAAGGCCTCTGCCTTCTCTTTCCAGGTTGAGAGAAGAAAAAAGAAAAACGTGCTAGCCGTCGATCGAACCGAATTGAGAGCCGAATTCATATTCTTTTCTCATCGACCACCGCACACTCACTTTCAGCACCGCCTCGCGGCTGCCAGGGATCAGGTCATCGCCCCTGAGGAGGACGCCGTCGATATCGAAGACGACGCCAAAGTCCCGAGGAGGATGGGGGGTCGACATTTTTGTTTGACTTTTTCCCCTCTTTCTCGGTCGTCCGTTTGGGGAACAGAGAAAATTCTGAGGGAGGGAAAAAAAACACTCGGAAAGGAAAAATTGGATTTTTTTTTTCTTTGATAGTATTGCATGGTAATAGGTAAAGCTCAAGGCAGGGGCATTTCAGTTGTTTGTCGGAAAGAATCGTTCGTTTGGTCGGAGGGGATCAAGGGGGAGAGGCAAGGGTGATGGTGGTGGAAAGGAGAGAGAAAAGAGAGCATAGAAAAAGAGAAGAAAAAGTCGTCTTTCTCTCTCTTCTCTCTCTTCTTCCATCTCTCTCTTTTCCGACGGGGGGGGAGGGGATGGCTTCGGTCCTCCCTGGCTTTTACTCGGCAACATCCATCAACTTCCTCGAGTTGAGGTTCTTGGAGACAGACTCGGCGACCGAAGACGCCGCGTCCCTGACCTTCGAAACCGTCTCCTCGCTCAGAGAGTCCGCGACCCTCTGGACCGTGGGCGCGAGGATCTGCGCCGCGGGCGCGAAGGCGCCCAGGACGGACTCGAAGCCGGCGGAAGAAGGGGAAGAGGCGAGCTCCGCCACGGAGGAAGAAGAGAAGTCGTAGGAGGACGTCGAGGCCATCATTTTCCTCGAGCCCTTGGAGAGGAGCGGGCCCGCGACGGAGGCGGCGGCGCCCTTGACCCTGTCGACGGTCGCCACCGGGACGCTCTCGACGACCTTGGAGGCCGCTGGCGCCAGGGCGCCCACCACTGCTTGCACACCCGAGGACGACGGAGAAGAAGCGGCGGCAGAGGAGGAAGAGGAAGAGCTCGAGTTTCCCTTGAGCATGTCGAGGAACGCCGCCGTGTCGGCGTTGGCCTGCAGCAGCCTCCTTCCCGTCTTGGAAGCGCAGTCGACCCGCTTCCACTCGACCTTCCAGCGGCCGTCGCCGTTCATCGCGAAGTCGACATCGCCGTACTTGCACTCCGGGCACAGATTGTTGACCGCCGCGAAGAACTTGCCGACGGGGTTCCCGCCGGCGCCGACGCCCGTGCCGCGGCCCTCGATGCAGATACCGCAATTGTTGCCGCCCTCCCTGAGTGTGATCGAGTGGGTTCGCGTTTTCGAGAGAGGAGGGGCGCGTGAGTGAGCCGGGAGAGGAGGAGGAGGAAGAAAGAAGAGGGGGTGGGGGGGGTCGAGAATGGAGGAAACGCACCACTGCTGACTGTTGATCGCGACCGTCGTGATGCCGCCGGGCCCCGTCGGCTTGCCGTTGCCGCCGCAGGCGCCCCTGTTGTCGTTGCCGGCGCCGTAGTAGGTGGCTTCGCCGGCGAAGGACTGGCCGATGGAGATCGCGGCCGAGGCGGGCGAGGCGAGGGCCAGGGCGGCCGCGAGGGGGAGGAGGAGGAGGAAGGAAGGGCGGACCATCGCTTTTCTTGAACGCTGCGTTTTGGGCGGAGTCGGAGTTTCGAGTGTGTGTGTGTCTGTGGTGTGTGTGTGTGTGGGGGGGGGGGCGAGTGAGCGAGGAAGATGAAGAGGCGGTTGGGAGAGGGAGGGAGTCGAGGGCGAGAGGGAGGAAAAAGAGGCGGGAGGAGGGGAAACGGCTAGTTTGGGGGAAGGGGGGAAGGGGGGAGCAGCTCCCGCTGGAGCGGGAGCCGGCCGACGAAAGTAAGACCGACGTTTTCCCGATCTCCGTTTTTCCCAACTTTTGTCCTCAAAGGCGCTCTCATTTTCGATCGCTGAGGCTTTTGCAATCTGTTCTCGAGACAAAAAAAATCGAGGGGACGGCAAGAGGAGCTCGGAGGTGCCCCCGCCAGAGGGTAGAAGAGAGAGCGGTTTTCGGGATCGAGCGTCGCCGTCGAGCGTCGTCGCGAAACCGATCGAAAGCCTTCCCGACTATCTCGAAAAGCGCGGCTTTTGGCAGCGGGATTTCGCTCGCACAGCCAAGGAAGCATGCTGATGTGACGCGATCTTACGTACGATTGTAATTTAGGGGAGAGAAGGACGCCGGAGAGGGATTCTTTGGTTTTGTTGAAGATTGGAGAGGACAGACCGCCAAAAGTGGTAAAAAGTAAAACGACGAAGCCTTTTTTTTTTGTTCCTCCTGTGAGACATAGGGGAAGCAACGCTTTTATGCGACTCTCCCTGCTTCCCTCCTTCCTTCTCTGTCTCGGAGAGAGAGAAAGAGACGCAACTGCGAAAGGCTCGCTAGAATCGTTTACAAAACGGAAAAATCTTCCCCTCCTCCTCCTCCTCCTCCTCCTTCGTCGCCACTACAAAACTCCACCTCCTCGTCATCTTTGTCCACCCCTCCCCTCCGGGCCCTCTCGTCGATCCTCTGAGCCCGCCAGTCTACGCCCAGCCCCTCCCTCCATAGCCCGGCGACGTCCGGGCCGTACCGGGCTCCGACCTCGGAGGGGCTCGAAAAGAAAGGGTCGCCGTCGCCCCCCCTGCCATTTTCTCCGCTGAAAACCGCGGCGAGCCTCTTCCCGGCCGCGGCTGCCTCCGCGCTGCCCCTGGCCCCGACTGGAGGCGCGCCCCGCACCTGCGACCTGTCGTACCGGGTGAAGACCACGGCGGCGGCCGGCGGCGGGGCCCAGAAGCGGTAGCCCGCGGCGAGGGCGCGCGTGGCGACGTCGTGCTCCTCTCCCCAGAAGAGGCCCCGCGTCCAGGCGTCGCTCTCGTAGCGGGTCGGGGCGCAGACGGCGAAGTGCGCCCTCGAGAAGGAGAGGCCCGCGGCCCAGAAGAGCGAGCGGATCGGCGCGAAAGGGGAGGAGGCAGCATTTTTGGTTTTCTCTTCCCGCCGTCGCCACCTTTTCCCGACGAGCCTCAGGACACCCTCGGCTCCGAAGCGAGAGGCGCAGAGCAGCGTCGCGAAGGGTGCTGATCCGTTCTCTTCTGCTTCAAAGGGGATCCGCGCGGCGGGGCCCTCCCCCTCGTAGGAGGGAGGGTAGGAGGTCAGGACGGGGTGGAAAGGGAAGCGCGATCCCTCCCCTCGGGAGGCAAGGGCGGAGGCGCTCCTCCCTTCCCCCGCTCTCGCTGCTGCTGCTGCTGCCTCTTCCTCCTCAAGTCTCTCGGCCTCGGCGAGAGCCTTCGAGAGTTTCGAGTCCCACCCTTTCGCGAACCTCGAGTGCGCGTCGACGGACAGAAAAAACTCCTCCCCCTGCCAGAGCGACGCGGCGATCGCCCTGGCGGCGCAGGGCCCCGAGGCGTCGGCGGCGGCGAGGCGCGCGGAGCGCACCCGCGAGTGGTAGAGGGAGAGCAGCTCCGGCGAGTCCGCGCCGACCGGGCGCATCAGGTCCTCGTCGTCGCGGGCTTCCACCTGCCACACGACCCCGGCCGCCACCCTCTCGGGCCGTTCCGCGTTCTCGAACAGCGAGCGCAGCGTCCACCTCGTCTCCGGGTCTCGGAAAGAAGGCACCTGTTTTTTTTCGAGTGCTTTGTTGAAAAAGAAAAAAAGGTTTGATTTTTTCTCTCTCTTTTGACTTTTTTCGTCTCTCTCTCTCTCTCTCTCTCTCTCTCTCTCTCTCTCTCTCTCTCTCTCTCTCTCTCTCTCTCTCTCTCTCTCTCTCTCTCTCTCTCTCTCTCTCTCCCCCTCCCTCACTGAGACGAAGATGTGCCCCGGGCGGATGATCTGGATCCTGCGGCGGGCTCTTTCGGAAGCAGGAGCCGAGGAGGGGGACGGCGTCGCCGCCGCCGGAGGTTTCGCCGCCGCGGCCGCCGCCGGAGGTTTCGCCGCCGCCTCCGCCGCCGCCGTCGGCAGCAACGCCGCTCCCTTCCCTGCTCCTCCTCCGCCGGAGGGAGCGGAAGAGTAGAAGAACACCGTCACGGCCCTCCGTGGGCCCCTCGCCCCGATCAGAGGGAGCACCTCGTGCTGCAGCGTGGCGTCGAAGCAGACGCACAGGCCCGGGGAGGGTGGCACGACGACCCTGGGCTCGGGGAGAGAGAAAGGGGGCGGAGACGGGCGGCGGGACGGAGGCGACGGGCCCGGCGGCGGCGGCGGCGGCGGCCAGGGGAACAGGACCAGCTCTCCGCCGACCTCGACCTCGCCCCCTCCTCCTGCCCCTCCCGCTCCTGCTGCTGCTGCTGCCCCTGCCCCTGCTGCTGCTGCCCCTGCCCCTGCTGCTGCTGCTGCTGCTGCTGCTGCTGCTGCTGCTGCTCCGTCTCCTCCCTCGTCTCCTTTCCTGCCTGCGTCGTCGAGGTAGCAGATCGCGGTGACCGTCCGCCGCCGCCGAGCCCCTCGCCTCGGAGGTCTTTCTTCCGAGCCCCCTCCTCCTCCGCCGCCTCCTCCTCCTGCTCCTCCCTCTGCGCCTCCCGCTCCTCCCTCTGCGCCTCCTCCCCCTCCTCCTGCTCCTCCTCCTTCTTCCCTCGCGTCCGAGTGGCGAGCGTACCGACCGCCGGCCAGGTACCTCGCCGCCTGGACGCTCGCCCGGCCCCCCACGTCCCAGCCCCCTTCCCGGAGGGCGGAGCGCAGCGAGAGCAGCGCGGCCCGGACGGCGACCAGGGCCGCGGGCGGCGGGGGCGCGTGGCGGCGCGCCTGCCCCTCGCCCCCTCCTCCGCCCTCGTCGCCTCCCCCTCCTCCGAGCCAGCAGACGGTGTCGGAGCGGACGCTCGCTGCTGCCGCCGCCGCCGCCGCTGCTCCCCTTGATGCTCCTCCTCCTCCTTCTTCCCGTCCCCCTCCTCCCCCTCCTCCCCCTCCTCCTCCTCCCCCTGCGACTCCGCCGGCTTTCCCTCGCTCTTTCAGCAGCTCATCGAGCTCGAGGGCCGCTTGCGCTGCCGTGGAGGACGGGACGAGGGCGTGGACGACGGAGGCGCCCCCGCGGGGTGGGGCGCGGAAGGAGGAAGGGGGGAGGTTTTGCGCTTTTTCGTTGTCGTCGGGGTTCGACTTGGCATCGATGGTGCCATCTTTCCCGTCGCCTCCACCCGCCTCCGCGCCCTCTCTCGGCTTCGATTCACCTTGGCGCAGAGCGTGCGCAATCCTCATCCTTGCCGCTGCAGGCAGGGCCGCCCAGAAGGCAAGGTCGTCGCCCGCTGCAGCAGGCTCCGCCATTTCGATCGGACAGGCTTGGAGAGCAAACAAGGAAAAAACTGAAAAAGACGAAAAACCTCCGTTTTTCCCCTTTCAAAACTTAAAACTTTAGGAAAAACGGAAAATTACATTAGTAGGAACGAGGATTTCCTCCCTTTCTCTCTACCTCAGCCTCCTCTCCCGTGTTTCACGATGAAAGCGACCAGCGAAAAAGGGAAAGCGAGAAGAGGAGGAGGGCGTGGGTGGGTGGGGGGGCGAAATAATGAATTGTAGTTTTTTGATAAGAGCTTTTGGAGACTTTTGTGGTGTTTCCGAGAAAACGAAAGAAACACCGCCCTTCTTCTTCTTCCCCCCTTCTTCTCTCTCCCGCTCACAAGAGCCCGTCGAGAGAGGACGAAGAAACTCCCCCCTCACCGTCGTCACCGTCGTCACCGTCGTCGAAACCATCAACCCCCATCGGTCTAGAACCCCAGGCCCCGCAGAGAGTCCACCTTCTGCCAGTCGATGTCCCTCGGGTTGGCGCTCGAGACGATCCCGCCCGTGTCGGCCGAGTTGCTGTTCCACCCCCAGTAGTACCAGCCCGAGAACTTCCCCTTGCCCCCGACGGGCCCGGTCTTGACGTACTCGACCACCGAGTCCCAGCACTGCTTCTCCTTCGCGCCGCCGGAGTAGAAGTTGTTGGAGGTCTCCCCCACGACGACGGCGAACTTGTGGCAGGTCCCGTCGGGGTTGCAGTAGCCCTTGCCCGCGGTCTTCTCGCCGAAGGACCTGTCCAGCCGCTCGAAGAGCTCGGCCCCGGCGAAGCCGTCGCTCGCCTTGGACGACGAGGGGCAGTAGATGTGCGGCGAGAGCACGACCTGCGAGATGTACGGCTTCTCTACCAGCTTGTCGAAAAAGGGCTTGGCGGACGAGATCTTGCCGTTTTCGCGGATAAAGTCCTCGTCGGTGATGAAGCCGTCGCCCCAGTTGGCCCTGGCGTTCGACTGGCCCGTCCCCTCGACGAAGAAGAGGCACGAGGGGCACAGCGGGGCGATGCGGTCCATGGTCTTGAGGTAGAGGTCGCTCAGCCCGGGCTTGCCCGCCGAGGGCTCCCACTGTGGAATGTTTTTGAGAAAATCCCGAGTTTTTTTTTTGGGGGGGGGGGGAGTTTTTTTCTTCTTCTGTTTCCTCTCCCCGCTTCTTCCTCTCACCTTTTCTCGCTCTCTCTCCCTCCCTCTCTCCCTGCCTAAAAACACAAACACGGCTCCAAATCCCTCACCCTGATGTTGTACGCGTCCGGCTCGTTCATGATGTCGATCATCAGCTTGCCCGGAACGTTGGGCATCGCCATCAGGTCCTTCGTGAGCTTCTCCCACTCCGACACGAACGAGTCGGGGCTGCCGAAGCCGACGTCGCCGACGTTGTCGGCCTTGCCGGAGTTGTGGAAGTCGACTGTTGCGGAATTGGAGTGGAGGGGGGGTTGGGGGTGGGTGGGGGGGTGGGGGGGGTTGGGATGGAGAAGGTGGTCAGTTTTTTCGTATCTCGCGAGGAGACTTTTTTCTTCCACCTCTTTCTTCTTTCGCGGCCTTGTCTCTCTCTTTGACTTTCTCTTCCTCTTCCTCTTTCTCTTCCTCTTTCTCTTTCTCTTTCTCTTTCTCAAAAAACAAAAAAACTCGACGCACCCAAGACATACATCCCAGTGCTCGCGATGTAGTCGACAGCCCACAGGAACCGACCGTAGACGGTGTCGTCCGGGATGCCGTTGTTGCACACGTTGCCCGTGAACGGCGGCGGCGGCACCGTCGGCGTCTTCCCTCCGGGGGGAGTCACCGACGCGTACAGGGCGGCGGCCCCGGGGTCGCGGCACTGCATCCTGTACGGCTTGACGGCCGCGCCCTGGTTGAGCGTCTCGAAGTTGAACGCCACGCGGACCGAGTTGAAGCCCAGCGCGCCGATGCGCCAGACGACGGTGCGGAAGTCGCGCGTCTGCGCGTCGGTGCCAGCGTAGAGGTCGGACAGCATCTTGTACGCGTTGTTGAAGCCGAACCAGCAGATTCCCTCGAGGTAGGGCCCGCCTGTGATGACGCCGTCGGCGGTGGAGAGCGCGGAGACGGGGGCGGGGGCGAGGACGCCGCCCGAGGCGGCGACGAGCGCGACAAGCGCGAGGGCCGCGGCCTTTTTGAAGCTCGCCATCTCTCTTCTCTCTTTTCGGTGTGGAAAGAGATGAAATGAAATCAGAAAAGAGCGAGGGAGCTCCTTTTGCTTCTGGGTTCCTCTTCTTTTCTGCTGTTGTTTGGGGGAAATAGAGGGAGCGAGGGAGGAAGGAAGGAGAGTGAAAGAGAGAGAGAGAGAGAGAGAGAGAGAGAGAGAGAGAGAGAGAGAGAGAGAGAGAGAGAGAGAGAGAGAGAGAGAGAGAAGAAAACAAAAGAACAAAAAAAGTAGAGGTGGTCGTTGTCGCCCGCCGCTGCCGTCGTCGAGGGGGAGCGAAAAACCGCGTCTCCCTCCCTCTCTCCCTTCCAGGCTCGAATCGGCGCGGTTCCGCAAAACGCAAAGAACCCATCTTTTCGGCTTCCTTTCTCGTAGAATACAAAGACATGACAGCGTTTGTATCGACGGCGAGGATAGAAAGAGGAAAAAGCGAAAGAGCGAGAAGCGACAAGGGAGGGGGGGACGCAATCGAGAGGGAGAAAAAACCGAAGGCACACGAGGACTTGGCGTCGCCGCACAGCCTTTGACATCTCCTTCTTCGGCCGCTTCGCCGCTGTCGCAGCGCCTTTGATTCCAAATAGAGCATGGCCGAAGACGATACATCGTCGATTTTGTTCATTCAGGGCAATGGATTGGTCCAGACAGGCAACCGGCGCTCGCTAGCAGGGCGACAATCGAGGGGGGAGGAGAAGCAAGGGAGCCTGCAGGCGACGCGTGCGAGCGACGGCGAGAAAAAACTCTCGCCGGGCCTCTTCATCGAAACGAATCACGTTGTTGCCGCCTGCAAGCAGCTCTCGCTCATTTTCACGTCCATCCGTTCCCCTTCGAGGCCGCGCGAGATCAAGTTTCCTCATTTGCCTGAAGCGCGAGGCTTGAATCAGAGGAGGCAGGTCGAAGAAAACAGAAGAAAAGAGTTCGTTCGACGAACGAAAGACTCGAGAATGACGACGTTGGAGCTACTCGAACGGAAAGACGGAAATCAAGCCGCGGCCAGGCCCCTTGGCGGCTGCAAGCAGCTGCCCCCCATGCCTCTCGCAAGCGTGCTCCTCTCCTCTGCTTCCGCATCCACCTCGACAAATTGCAAGAACGAGATGTCTTCTCGACATCCAGCGGAAGACAAAGCCGTGGGAGCCAGAGCCAGAAGGAGAAGCAAACGTACCTTGATGCGTGGAACGAAGAAACGGCCTCAAAGACAAGAGAAAAAAAAGTGCGGAGTGAGAGAAAACCTGGCCCTTTATTTTCGACCTCTCCTCTCTCCTCCCTCTCTCCGTCTCCGTCTCCGTCTCGCGTCGCGCCTTCGTCCAAAGCGCAACAAGCAGCAGCAACCTCTTCCATGAGCTCGTTACATCATTGAATCAGAAAGCATTGTTGTTGTTGTTACAAAGTGCGCTCTTTCCTCGGGAGGAGAGCCCGCTGCCGCCACGAAAAAGAACTCACCACATAATCAACACCACCCCCACCGCCGCCGCCCTCCACCCAAGTGCAGCCACGCCCTGTCCGCGAGCCTCTGCGCGTCGCCGCCGTGGAATCCGTCGACAATCCTCTTCTTGCGCCCCGCCCCGCGGTAGACGGAGACCGTGGGCGTGTACTTGACGTGCGAGGCGGCGCGGGACATAAAGTCGACCCTCGCGGCGACAAAGCGGCCCCTGCCGCTCCTGGTCTTCTCCGGAGCTCTGCCTTCTCCTTCCCCTTCTGCTCCCTCTGCTGCCGTCGCTTGTTCTTCCTCCTCCCGCCTCCTCCGACCGCTCAGCTTGTCCAGAGCAGAGCGCAGGGCGCCAAGGGGACCTCCTCCGGGAAATAGAGGCTTCTTATCCCCCTCCTCCTCGTCTGGGCCCCCCTTGAAGCCCTCGTAGGCGGTTTTGGCGACGGCGTCGAAGTGCCCGAGCATCTCGTGGCAGTGCTGGCACCACGACGAGCCGAAGAGCACAAGGGTCGGCTCCTTCGCCGAGGAGCTCGTTAAAGATAACGCTTGAAGCAGCTCCCCGTCGGTGCGTGCGCCGATGAGCGCCGGGCCGGGCCTGGGAGGGGCGGCGCCGGGCTCGATAGGAGGAGGCCAGTCGAGGAGGTCGGAGGGAGGGAGGAGCGGCGGCGGTGGCGATGATGGTGTTGACGACGACGTCATCTCGCGGTTCGTTTGGGTGGTGGTGGTCTCTGTCTTGTTTCCTCTTTGAAGCAAGAAGAAGAAATTCTCTTTCTCTGACTCGAGTGGCGAAGCGTGAGATACTCGAGGTGCAAACGGGGATACGCAGACGAAGCGATTCGGATTGAAGGAAAAAAAAAGTGAAAAATGAACCTTCTCTTTTTTACTTTTTACTTTCTCTTCCTGTCTCTCTCCCGCTCTCTCTCACCCTTTCTCTCTCTCTCTCCCTCTCACTCTCCCGCCCTCTCTCTCGCTCCCTTATCTCTCGCTCTTTCTCTGCGAAGAAACCGAAAACCACACACACACACAAAAGAACCAAAAAGAAGAAACCCAGAACAAAAATAACTCTCTCCCCCCCCCCCCCCCCCCCCCCCCCCCCCCCCCCCCCCCCCCCCCCCCCCCCCCCCCCCCCCCCCCCCCCCCCCCCTCCC